>Ga0265293_10014387_pt1 | contig 10058 bp, 10 predicted proteins | sample Munlanlewell138R_FD_192505 | JGI IMG/M metagenome (GOLD analysis project Ga0265293, IMG submission 192505) | Leachate microbial communities from a municipal landfill in Southern Ontario, Canada - Leachate well 138R | ecosystem: Engineered > Solid waste > Landfill > Unclassified | place: Canada...
ATTCTCAAGTTTAGGACCATGCGAATTGACACCCCCAAGGATATTCCTACCCATCAGCTAAAGAATCCCGGCCAATACATTACTAAAGTTGGCAAGTTCCTTCGAAAGACCAGCTTGGATGAGCTTCCTCAGATCTGGAATATCTTTGTTGGACAGATGTCTGTCATTGGTCCTCGGCCAGCACTCTGGAACCAATACGACTTGATTGAAGAGCGCGACAAATTTGGAGCCAATGACGTTCCTGTAGGTCTCACCGGTTGGGCGCAGATCAATGGAAGGGATGAGCTTCCTATCAGACTAAAAGCAAAGCTCGATGGCGAATACGCCAAGCGTATTGGCCCAATTATGGATATTCATTGTTTCTTCGGTACCATCTTTTCTGTCCTCAAGAGTGACGGGGTGAAAGAAGGGGGGACGGGGAGTGAGTGAGTTGGTAGTGGTATGAAACGTATTCTGATCACAGGCGCAAATAGCTATGTTGGAACCAACGTGGAACGTTGGCTCAACAGAGAACCGGACAAATATCATGTCGATACCATCGACATGATAGATGGTTCCTGGAGAGAGAAAGACTTTTCTGGCTATGATGTCGTGTTCCATGTTGCTGGGATTGCACATGTGAACGCCAAAAAGAACATGGAAGCCTTGTACTACAAGGTGAATACTGACTTAACAATTGAAACTGCCCAACACGCAAAGCAATGTGGTGTGAAGCAGTTTATTTTTATGAGTAGCATAATCGTCTATGGTGAGAGTACGTCACTCAAACCTGTCGTCATCACCAGAGAGACAGAACCGAAACCCAACGGTTTTTACGGCAACAGCAAGCTTCAGGCAGAGATTGGCATTAAGAAGCTGGAAGACAAAGCTTTCAAGGTTGTTATACTGCGTCCCCCTATGATTTACGGTCCTGGATCCAAAGGAAACTTCCCCAAGCTCATTGCCTTAGCAAAGAAAACACCAATCTTCCCTGCGTACCACAACCAGAGAAGCATGCTCTACATTGATAACCTGTGTGAGTTTGTCAGGTTAGTCATCGACAATGAAGAGAGGGGAGTGTTCTGGCCTCAGAATAGGGAGTATGTGGATACGTGTGAGGTTGTGAGGCAGGTGGCGCAAGAAGCTGGGCATAGGGTATGGATTACAAGGGTGTTGAACCCGTTTGTGGTGTTGGGAGCGTTGTTCATTCCTTCCTTTAGTAAGGTGTGGGGGACGTTGGTGTATGAGAAAGATTCTTGTCATCAGATTTTTCCTTTTTCATTTGAAAGTAACTCAGATAGGTGGATGTAATGGAAGATATTACTGCAATCATTCTTACAAAGAACGAAGAGAAAAATATTAAGGAATGTTTGTTGTCTATCAAGGGATTTGTGCAGCGTTCTCTTGTGATTGATTGCGGAAGTACTGACTCTACAAGAGAAATTGCAGAATCTTTAGGAGCTGATGTTCTTATTCATCCCTTTGAGTATTATGCAAAACAGTTTAATTGGGGTATTAAGAACGGAGATATTAAAACTACCTGGATACTGCGACTTGATGCGGATGAAAGGTTTTCTCCTCAGTTGAATGATGAGATATCACAGATTCTGGCAAAGAATGCTGATGATATAACGGGTATTACAATCGAAGCTGATTATTATTTTTTAAATAGACGTATTAAGCATGGATTACGAAAGAAAAGAAAAATGATGCTTTTTAAGTACAGAATTGGAGAAATTGAAGATCGGAGACGAGATGCTCATTCAATTATCCATTCAGGGAGATCAGTGTCTGTTAAAAATAGATTTCTGCATTATGATTTTAAAAATCTTACTGCATATATTGATAGATATAATTGGTATGCAACAAAAGAGATGGAAGATTTTTTCTTTGCGACCACCAATGGACTCTCAAAAATACAGAATTCTGATGATTTGATAAAAAGGCAGCGAAAAAAGAAGTATGCTATGTATTATAAAGCTCCGATGTTCTTAAGAGCTTATCTCTGGTTTGTGTATAACTACATTTTCAGATTTGGTTTTCTTGATGGAAAAGAAGGGTTCCTATTTCATTACTTCGAGTGCTATTGGTATAGGATGCTGGTAGATGTGAAGATTTATGAGAAGGGATTAGGAAAATAGTTGCTAACAACGGACTTGTAAAATCATAGAAGTATTTTAGCTAATGGATGAAATTCCAAGATTTTGATTTCATGAAAGGATTCTCGATTAAGCTCTATAAATCCAGAATCATACAGTAAAAGTTCTTTGCCTGGTTTCAAGTAGGCTAACCCACCCCTCCACTCTCAGAATTACTAAGGTGATAACTATAAAAATGACATTACAAAATATTTTAAAAAAAATGAAATTGCTTCTATTCTTTATTCCCGATAAGTTATATTTGAAGCTATATTATTATTGCGTCTTTAAAAAGGCATTGCATATTAATGACCCCAAGACATATAATGAGAAAATACAATGGTTAAAATTATATGATCGGAATCCAATATATATAGATATTGTTGATAAGTTCAAGGTTAGGAATTATGTTAATAATACTATTGGAGAAAGGTACTTAGTACCATTGTTAGGTGTGTATGATTCATTTGAAGAGATTGATTTTTCATCATTACCTGCAAAGTTTGTGATGAAGTGTACCCATGATTCTGGTGGAGTATATATTTGTAAGGATAAAAATTTAATAAATTATCCACGGTTGAAGAAACAATTTAAAATTTGGCTAAATACAAAGTATTATCGGATTGCTCGAGAATGGCCATATAAGTATGTTAAACCTAGGATATTAATTGAGGAGTATCTTGAGACAAATACAAAACAACCCATAAGAGATTATAAATTTTTCTGTTTTAATGGTAAAGTTCAAGCTCTCTTTGTTGCTTCAGATCGAGGAATAGATACTCGGTTTGATTTCTTTGATCGTAACTTTAATCACTTGCCGTTTATTCAGCATTATAAAAATTTTGATAGATATATTGAGAGACCAGAAGATTTGGATATAATGATTGAAATTGCTGAAAGACTGGGAAACTCGAGTTTTCCACATGTAAGAGTTGATTTATATAATCTAAATGGAATAATTTTTTTTGGTGAAATGACTCTTTATCATTTTGGGGGTGCAGTACCATTTGAGCCTCCTGAGTGGGATGAGATTTTTGGAGAATGGATTACACTTCCTGCAAAAAGTCTTAAGAAATAAACACATAATTATTCGATTTAGAATTTTTATCAGACATAATGTTATATAGTTAAATTGGCGGCTATAGTCTCAACTTTAATATAAGGTGATTGAATAAGAGAATTGTATGAACATACTTTTTGTTTCCACAAATCCACTAGATCGGGATGGGATTTCTAACGTTATCCTATCTATGTATAAAGGGCTTTATAAATATAAAAAATATAATTTATTTCTCTTATTCCCATCAATTAAAGATTCTTCACTTTTAAAAGAAATTCCAAATCATGAAGATTCACTAATTTTTTTAAAGATAAAAAAAACTAATATTGTCAGATATCCAATTGGATTAATGAAAGTACTTCGTCTTAAAAAAATTGATCTTGTCTATTTCCATGCAAGCAGCTGTTTGATTGCAGTGGAGCTTCTAGTTGCTGCATTAGCTCGAATTAAATATAGATTTGTACATAGCCACAGTACTTCGACAAAATTTCCATTTCTTAATATTCTATTGCGACCATTGTTTAATACTTTATATACAAATGCTTTTGCATGCGGTGAAGAAGCTGGAAAATGGATGTTCCAAGGGCATCCTTATATAGTAATTAATAATGGAATAGATTTGAAAAAATATGTATATACAGAAGAATTAAGGAAAAATACCAGGGATATTTTGAATATCGGTGATGAAATTGTTTTAGGAAATGTTGCAAATTTTGTTCGAGCAAAAAACCACAAGTTTATCTTAGATGTGTTTGCGAACCTGCCCTGTAGGTCCAGCTATAAACTACTATTTGTAGGCTCTGGACCGTTAATGAAAGAAAGTCAAGTTTATGTAAAAGAATTGGGAATCGAGAATCAAGTTATTTTTATTGGAAAAGTGAAAGACGTTGTCCCGTATTTATGTGCAATGGATTTATTTGTTCTGCCTTCATTGTATGAAGGATTTCCTTTATCTTTAGTTGAATCACAAGCAACAGGATTAATGACTATTGTCTCATCAAATGTTACAAGTAGTGTAAATATTACTGGAAGTGTACATTTCTTGCCAATCACTCAAGAAACAGTTTGGGTTAAAGAAATTGAAAGATTGAGTATTTCAATAAAAGATAGGTCATCTGATAATTATAAGAAATTGCTTAAGACTGCGGGTTATGATTTAAATGATAATATTCACATCCTTGTAAATGAAATCTCTAAATTAGAAATCATAAACAATAATTAAGGTTTATTATGTTAGTAGAAAAATATCGACTAAATCTCAGGAAAATTTATATAAAATTTACAGCAGATTTGCGTAGATTATTACTGACCCAAAAAGATTTCACAATTATTTCGAATAATTGTTGGGCAGGAACAATTTATCAAAGCTTTGGGTTGCAGTATCGCACGCCAACGATTGGTTTATATTTCATGGCATCTGATTATATAGATTTCTTATCTGATCTTAAATATTATGCTTCACTTCCACTAAAATTTATTGCTCCTGAGAAGTCGAAGTACTGGGAAATAATTAAAAATGATAAAAACATTGGTAAATATCCAATAAAGAAATTGGATAATGTTGAAATTTTCTTTCTTCATTATAAAGATGAGAATGAGGCAAGAATCAAGTGGGAAAAGAGGTGTAAGCGAATAGACTATTCAGAATTGTTAGTCAAGTTTAATGATCAAAATTTATGTAATGTATCACATCTGGTTGCTTTTGAAGGTTTACCGTTTAAAAACAAAATTTGTTTTACTGTAAAAAACTATGAAAACCTAAAATCAACGATTTATATTCGTTGTCCAAAAAAGTATACTGAAATTCCTGCTTCTTATGAACCCTTTGGGAATTCTCATTATATCAATATTACTAATTTTCTTAATTCAATTGGTAAAGATTAATGTTTAAAATAGCAATTGTAACAAGGAGTATGCTTGCGGGTGGTGCAGAAAGAGTAATATCAGTTCTTGCAAATAGTTGGGTCAAGCTTGGGTGCGAATGTTATTTATTTACAATAGATAATGAGAAAATTTTTTATAGACTTGATAACAAAATCAAAATAATTCCAATTGGTAGGCGTTCATATTTTAGAATATTTGACAAATTTTATAGATATAGGGAACTGAGAAGTCAAATTGTGAAATTGAATCCAGATATTGTATTATCTATGCCAGAAGATATTGGAATCTATGTGATACTTGCATTGATGGGTTTGAAAATACCTGTGGTTGTCTCTGAAAGGAATAATCCATGGGTAATGCCGAATAAAATGATTACAAGATTGTTGCGCAATTTTGCTTATATCAAAGTAAATGGTCTGGTCTTTCAAACTGATAAGGCTGCTTCATTTTTTTCACTAAATATAAGAAATAAAGGAATAATTTTACCTAATCCGCTTGATCTATCTCATATTCCTGATGCACATACTGGTATTCGAGAGAAAACAATTGTAAGTATAGGTCGACTTGAAAAGCAAAAGAATTTTTATTTACTAATTGATGCTTTTTCCATATTTCTTAAAGACCATAAAGATTTCAAACTGATTATTTATGGTGAAGGGTCTATGCGAGATGTTTTGGTGGATTATTCGCGAAAAAAGGAACTTAATGATTGCATTTCTTTCCCTGGAAGGGATCCCAACGTAGTAGAAAAAATTAAAAATTCTGCTTGTTTTGTTTTAAGTTCTGATTATGAAGGATTGCCGAATGCCTTAATTGAGGCAATGGCTGTAGGTGTGCCATGTATTGCAACTGATTGCCCGTCAGGAGGACCTGCATCGCTGATTACTGACGGCCTAAATGGTTTTTTAGTGCCCGTTGGAGATTCCCCTGCATTATCAAATAAAATGGGACAGGTTGTTGACAATCATAAAATATCCAAGGCTCTTACCGAAGAGTGCATTAAAATTAGAGAGATATTTGATTCATCACTAGTAAGTAAAATGTGGTTTGATTATTTATGTACTGTGATAGAGAAGAAACCATGAATTTTGAATTGAGTAAAAAGCATTTGGAGTATTATACATTTCATGACTTGTTGTTTATGTTTTGGCTATTCTCTGAAATTGTTTTCTCCTATACAATAATTTCTAGATTCAGCTTAATTCTTTTTGTAGGATATTCTTTTCTAAGCGTATTTAGGCATAGATTCTATTGGCTCCCGTTTTTAAGTGCATACAGCCTATTTCTACTCTTAAGTGCAATCAATATTGTTGGAGGGTGGGCTGTCTCAACGAATATAGCAATCTCTTATACTCGTACAGTTTTTCTGAACTTGTGCTTTTTAATTGCACTTGCCAATTATTTATTAAAAAAGAAAACATACTTAAATATCCTAGTAATAATTGAAAAGACTATCGTGTTTTCGTGTTTGTTATTTCTAATATTTGGTTTTAGAGATATTTTTTCAGGGAGTAGGTTATCTACATTTGGGATTAACTCTAATGTTCTTGGGTCTTTTGCTGCATTCATATTTTTAGTCATTCTTGTCCGATTAATAAATATACGAGCAAATATATTGCTAGATTATATAAAATTGTTGTTATTATTTATAATTATTATCCTTAGCGGTTCTCGAAAAGCGATTTTGATACCTTTGGTTGGTGTTTCTATAAATTACTATATTCAAAATCCCAAACGGGTATTGAGGGTTTTTATAATTTCTGTATTGATAACAATCACTGTTCTTTTTATTCTTCTGAAGATAGATTTCATTTATAAGTTTATAGGATATAGGATTGAACCTATCTTGGACTTTATAATGGGTAAAGAATACGAAGAAGGTTCTATGACAACAAGGATTGGGTTTATCCAACTCGCTTGGCAAGAATCATTCAACAGTCCAATAATTGGTCATGGATTGCATAATTTTTCTTTACTTCCAAAAGCATATGGCACCTATTCTCATAATAACTATACTGAAATACTATATTCTTTAGGGTGGTTAGGTTTACTAGTATATTACGTGCCTCTATTTAGATTGGCTAGAAGACTGTTTCTATTTAGATCACTAGATATTTTTCTTTTTTCAACATTGTTTTCACTTTTGCTTTCTATACTGATAACAGATTTCTTTGTTGTTAGATATTTTAGTCGTGATTCAATATTTTTCATTATCATTATTGAAGCGATATTTGCGAGAGTTTACAAGCAGTATAAGAAAAAGTAACAAACGATCCCAGCTCAATAGAATTTAAAATCAAGGTATAGATGTGTTAATTTTAATAAAAATAATTAAGAATCCTTTTAAAATTTTAGGTTATTTAGCAATTAAGGGAGTGCTTAGATGGTTACCAGATAGACCATATCTTAAGATACTATATCGTTCTAGGATAAACAGAATACTAGATTTAGACTCTCCCAAATCATTTAACGAAAAACTGCAATGGCTAAAAATTCACGACAGAAACCTTTGGTATACCGACCTAGTAGACAAATATACTGTTCGAGAATACATCAAAAAGACTATTGGCGAAGAGTATCTGGTCCCTCTGATTGGAGTCTATAACACTGCTGAAGAAATTGATTATTCTGTATTACCCAAACAATTTGTCTTAAAACCTACACATACATCAGGTGATGTTATTATATGTCGAGATAAGGATGCTCTTCATATCAAGGATACCACAAAGAAGTTGAACAAGTGGTTAAAGAGAGATTATTATTGGTACCAAAGAGAATGGCCTTATAAAAATATTAAACCTCGAATTATCTGTGAAGAGTTGTTGGTTGATGAGTCAGGCTATGAGTTGAAGGATTATAAAATATTCTGTTTTAATGGGATTCCAAAATTTGCATATGTAGCATCAGATAGATCGATAGATACTAAATTTGATTTCTTTGATATTGATTGGAATTGGCATCCAGTAAGTCAACACTATCCAAATAAGGGAATAGCTATTAAAAAACCAAAAAAATGGGATGAATTGCTTTCATTGGCACGATTGTTATCTCATAATATTCCGCACGTTCGTGTTGATTTTTATATTGATTCTAGTGAATCAATATATTTTGGAGAACTTACTTTTTATCATATGTCTGGGTTACATGCATTTACTCCAGAATCCTATGATTATCTACTTGGAAGCTGGATAGATCTTTCTCTTGTTGATAAGAATCAGAAAGAGGATGACATTGTCAAGAATCAGAAATGAAAGCTATTTGGTTTAGAGTCCAGTATTACCTTCTCTCATTATGGGCTCTCTTTGTGATAGAAGTTGTGCTTACTTTAAATGTATCTATTTTAAAGAAGTCATACAGTTTGAAGAACATCATTCTGGCAAATCGTATAACTATAGTTTTCTTAGTCTTAATTTTGCTAGATCTCTTTCTATGGATTAGATTGAGAAGGAAAATGAAAAGATCTCCAAAGAATCCTATTAAAATTACCAAGATTGAAGAACGAAATTCAGATTATCTTGTTTTTATATCAACCATAATTATGCCGCTAATTGCCATAGAAATCGTTGATGTTAGATCAATTATAGTATTCGCGATGCTTATTATAGTTATCTTCGTTGCATTGCTAAGAACTGAACAAATGTTTGCAAATCCAACACTAGCAGTTTTAGGGTTTCGGTTCTATTTAATAGAGCATGCTTCAGAGAAATTTCCTTCCCCCGTTTCTTTATTAACGAAGGAAGAAATTCAAGTTAACGATTTTGTTAATTTAGTGAAAATTGATAGTAGATTGCTATCGGGGAGGAGGAATACACGTGGACACAATCAAAGAGATACAATCCACCGTTAAGCATATTCTTGCTGCTCCTTAATATCGGTACCAGTTAAGAAATCCACATCGTCCATAGGAAGCGCTGAATGGGGCTTCCTCGGCCTGATTTCGGGAAAACCGGTACCATGTACCCTGTCCACAAAATCCACAGTAACGGTTTTGAATCCTTTTTTTTAACGAGTTCATTAGTGCTGCTATCACTCATGAAGGCATCGTCAATGGGAATTCAATGAAATCTTTATGGTTCAAAATAAAGTACTACATACTCTCTTTATGGGTGTTATTCCTCATCGAGGTTGTCATTACTTTAGATGTGTCGGTAATTGATCAACCAATGAGTTGGATAGATAAACTTCAATCCAATACGATTGCAATACTGTTTGGCAATGACTCTGAATCGATTACATTATTCAAGAAGCATTACCCAATGAATACTCTCAAGAAAAATGTTTTCCTGCTACGGTTTATTAATGATGCATTTTCCTTGGTTGATAATGAAACGAATATTCGTTTTGATACTGAATTTCATTGTTTTTTCCTTGGAGGAAATTGGTTTGTCAAGGATTTGAAAATCTTTGAGAAGTACTTTCAATTCATTGAGATAGAGATACAGAAAGCACATACTACATTTCAATCCATTGTTGATTTGAATTTGATTCAGGCAGATCAAGCATTGTTAACAGCTTGTCTGGGGAAGCGTGCAATAGCCAGGAAAATCCTGCGAATAGTTTCATCATCTCAGGTTTTGGCAAGAGGTATCTCAAATGAGAGGATACTTGCTTTCTCAAAGGAATTTGGAGCCTATAAAGGGAAATTCTCCTATTCCGCGGATAATCGAATTATCCTATCGACACAGAAGGATTTCAACCTTTACTTGAAACTCATGAATGATGACTACCTGGTATCAGGATTGACTGACGCTGTCTATGATACAAAAGTAAAGATACCGGAAGTAGTGTAATCCATGTTCTCATTAAATAGTTCGAAAGGATGCCTGTATGAACGATTCTAAGCTCTCAATATTAATCGCAGGAGACATGGTCCCAACCAGATCAAATGAACGGTTGTTTATCGATGGAAACATGTCTTCTCTATTAGGCGATTCGCTGCATACCATATTTCAAGAAGCTGATATTGTCTCAGTAAATCTAGAGTGTCCTTTGACTGT
>Ga0265293_10014388_pt1 | contig 10057 bp, 9 predicted proteins | sample Munlanlewell138R_FD_192505 | JGI IMG/M metagenome (GOLD analysis project Ga0265293, IMG submission 192505) | Leachate microbial communities from a municipal landfill in Southern Ontario, Canada - Leachate well 138R | ecosystem: Engineered > Solid waste > Landfill > Unclassified | place: Canada...
GGAAGCCCGTTTTCCGCCGAAATCATGTGTTCCGCAAGACCGGATTACGTCTGCATCGACCAGCAGCATGGCTTGGCCGACTACGAGCAGTTTCTCCATATGCTGCGCGCCATCGAGGCCTTTGGCGTGGCGCCCTTGACCCGCGTCCTGCATAACGATCGGGCCCTCATCGGAAAAGCGCTCGATGCAGGTGCTCAGGGTGTGATCGTTCCCATGGTCAATAGCGCCGAAGAAGCGGCTTTGGCCGCTTCCGCCTGTCGCTATCCGCCACGAGGAGTCCGCTCTTTCGGACCCACTCGCGCCGCGCTGACCTTGGGCTCGGCGGATGTCGAGGCGCTCGGCCGGAACGCGCTTTGCCTGGTGATGATCGAAACGCGGCAGGGCCTTGAAAACATAGAGGAAATAGTTCGTGCGCCCGGCATCGACGGCGTGTATGTAGGGCCGGCCGACTTGGCGCTGGGACTGGGGTTGAAGCCCGGTCTGGAGACCTCGGATCCCGAACATGACGAGGCGATCGAACTGATACTGAAAACTTGCCTGGAAAACGGCTTGATAGCGGGAATCCAGTGCGGTTCCGGCAAGGCGGCTTATCGCATGGCGCAGCGCGGTTTTCGAGTCGTGACCTTTGCCAAAGACTCGACGCTCGTGGCCACCGGCATCAGCCAAGAGCTTGCAATGGCAAAGGGGAAGAAGTAAGCGTTCTTGATCAGGGATATGCATAGAACAAAGACGCGTTTGTCTTGACACCATAACTTCTTGGAAATGTCTACATGCCGGAACGGTATCTAAAATACATCTTGGTTCTGCCCGCCATTTTGATCGTTGTCCTGACGACCGGAGGACCTCTGATTTACTCTGCGTTGCTGACGGTCAGGCAGTGGCGGTTGACGCAATCCCCGCGGCCCGGGGCGTTTGTCGGTTTCGACAATTTTTCCCGGGCCTTCGAGTCGCCGGAGTTCCTGCGTGCTTTGGGGAACACCGTGTTGTTCATCGTGCTGACGGTAACGTTGACCGTTGTTCTGGCATTGACGATCGCGTTGTTGCTTCAGCGTGGCGGGCCGCTGCGCCGGACCGTGCAGGCATTGCTGATACTGCCGTTCGCAATGAGTCCGGCGTTGGTCGGTATTTCCTGGCGTTTCTTGCTCAATCCCGAGTTCGGGCTGTTCTCCGTCACGTTGGGAAAAATCATTCCGTCGCTTGCGCACGTCAACTGGCTTGCCACCCCGGAGCTGGCTTTCGCGTCGATGGTGGCCGCCGATGTCTGGGCCTGGACGCCGTTCATGTCGTTGATCCTGATTGGCGGCTTGGCCGCGCTTCCCCAGGAAACCATCGAAGCGGCGCAAATCGACGGCGCATCGCGATGGCGGGTGATCAAGGATATCGTCATTCCGCAGCTCGTCCCCGTTCTGAGCATCGTCGTCATTCTCAAAACCATATTTGCCGTCAAAGCCTTTGATTTGATCTTCATGTTGACGCAGGGCGGACCTGCGCGCACGACCGAAACGCTCAGTTATTTTTCGTACACCACGGGGTTCAGCTACTACGACATGGGGTATGCCTCGGCGGCCATGTGGGTCATGGTCTTGCCGATGCTGCTGCTCACGTTGTTCTATACAAGGTATGTCCTGAAATCATGAACTATTCCCGATGCCTGAGTTCTCGTTCGTCCGATCTGCTGGTGCTGATCGCCGCGTGCGTCATATTGGTGCCCATCGGCTGGATCGTGCTGGCGGCGTTCAAATCGAATGTCGACGTGTTCCAGTTGAAGTTGTTCTTCTCGCCGACTCTCGCGAACTTCGCGACGATACTGGACCCGCCCTACGTCATCCATCACAAGTTGTTGAACAGCGCCATCGTTGCGCTCGTTGTCGTGGTCGTTTCCATTCCGATTGCAACGCTCGCCGCGTATTCGTTGTCGCGGTTCAAGCTCTATGGCGCCAGTTTTATGCTGACAGCCATCTTGGCCACGCAGTTCATTCCGGCGGTAACGATCGTGTTGCCCTTCTTTTTGATGTTCCGATCGATCGGCATGCTCGATACATTGCTCGCGCTCATCTTGATCCATACCTCGATCGTGATGCCTTACGCAATCTGGATGATCAAGGGATTCATCGACGGCATACCCATCGAAACCGAAGAGGCGGCTTTGGTGGACGGGGCGACGCGCCTACAGGTAATCCGAAATATCGTCCTGCCCATGGCGGCGCCGGGCGTGATAACCGCGAGCATCTTTTCATTCATTCTTTCGTGGAACGAATTCATGTTCGCCCTGGTGCTTACCCGGCGCGATGCGATCACGCTGCCGGTCGGCCTGGCGCTGTTCAATGCGGAAACAGGCGTGCAGTGGCACTTGCTGGCGGCCACGAGCCTGATCATTATGATACCGATGATTGTATTGGCTCTGCTGATACAACGTCATTTTGTCCAAGGCATGACGATGGGAGCGGTGCGCTGATGGCTTCGATACGACTTGAGAATATTGAGAAACGCTGGGGTTCGTTTACCGCGGTTCAACGGCAGTCCCTGGATGTCGCCGACAATGAGTTCCTGGTTCTGCTGGGCCCCTCGGGCTGCGGCAAAACGACCACGATGCGGATGGTGGCGGGCCTGGAGCAGCCTACGGCCGGCGATATCTGGATCGGCGATCGGCGTGTCACCCATGATCTGCCAAAGGATAGGGACATTGCGATGGTTTTCCAGAACTACGGGCTTTATCCGCATATGAGCGTGGCCGACAACATCGGATATCCGCTCAAGGTGCGCGGGATATCGCGTGGCCGACGCGAAGCCGAGATTCGCAAGGCGGCCGCCAAAGTGGAATTGACCCATCTATTGGACAGGCGGCCGCGCGAGCTTTCCGGAGGACAACGCCAGCGCGTCGCCTTGGCCCGGGCCATCATCCGCACGCCTCGGGCGTTTCTCATGGACGAGCCGCTTTCCAACCTGGATGCCAAGCTGCGTGTGACGATGCGCGCGGAACTCAAGCACCTGCAAAACGAGCTTGGCATTACGACGATTTATGTGACGCACGACCAGATCGAGGCGATGACGCTGGCCCATCGGGTGGCCGTCATGAACGAAGGGGTGGTTCAGCAGATTGCGCCGCCCGATCAGATCTACGATCGTCCCGCCAACGTGTTCGTCGCTGGATTCATCGGCTCGCCGCCCATGAATCTGATTCATGTGAAGGCCGAGAACGATTTGCTCGTCGCGGAGAACGCACGCGTGAAAATGGCAGCCGCCATGCCCGCGCAGGACTTGATCCTGGGAGTCCGGCCGGAGGATGTCAGCCTGTGCGCGCAGAACGAAGGCAGCATGCGCGGCTCTGTTTTCGCTTCGGAATTGACCGGCGATTCCGTCCTGGTGACCGTGCAGGTCGGCAGCCAGCGGGTGCTTGCGAAGCAGGACAGGTCTTTTCGAATCGATGCCGGCGCACCGGTCGGTTTGCGCCTGAATGAAAATCGGCTTCACCTTTTTGACGCCGAAACCAAGGAGAGACTGCCTTGAACGCCGCCATGCCGAACCCCGGCTTGCCGATAGTCTATGTTTTTGCCTTGGGCGGCACGATCGCGATGGCGCCCGCCGCCCGGGTAGAGGGCGTCGTGCCGACCCGGGATGCCAATGACTTGGTCGCGGCCGTGCCCCGGTTGAACGAATTGGCCGAGATCAGGGCGGTTTCGTTTAGACGGATTCCGAGCGCTCATTTGACGTTTGACGACCTGGAAGCGTTATCCGAGGCGATCGGCGATGCGGAGCAGGAAGGGGCTCAAGGAATAGTGATCACCCAGGGCACGGATACGATCGAAGAAACGGCATTCGCGCTGGACCGCATTTCGACGGTCGACATCCCCGTGGTAATAACGGGCGCCATGCGCGTGCCGACCGCGGCGGGAGCCGATGGCCCCGGCAATTTGCTGGCGGCCGTGCAGGTGGCGCTAAGCAAGGACGTGCGTGGATTGGGCGCCGTGGTGGTGTTGAATGACGAAATTCATGCGGCGCGTTTTGTGCGCAAAACGCATACGAGCAGTCCGGCCGCTTTTGCCTCTCCGGGGGTGGGGCCGATAGGGCTTGTCGTCGAAAACCGCCCAAGGATATTGACGCGGCCGCCCGGCGTCGCGCCTTTGCGGCAGGCGCGCAAAGCGTCGCCCGTCCGGACTGCGCTGGTCACTGTCGCGCTTGGAGACGACGGGACGCTGGTGGACCTGATACGTGACCGCCGGTTCGACGGCCTAGTCGTCGAAGCGACCGGCGGCGGCCACGTTCCTGAAGGCTTGGCCGATGCGCTGGAGCGGGCCGCAAAGGCTATGCCGGTGTTGCTCGCCTCGCGTACCGGCGCGGGGGAAGTATTGACGGGCACGTATGGTTTTACAGGTGGCGAAATCGATTTGCAAAAGCGCGGGCTGATACGAACGGGCATGCTTGACGGCCTTAAATCGCATATGCTGCTTAATCTTTTGCTGCGGCGCGGTCTCTCGTCCCGGGCCGAGATCATCGAGGCGTTCAAACCTTGGGGCGGCGGGTAGCCTGCGTGGGCGCGGCCATGAAGCCTGGGTTCCAAAAGCACTTACGCCAATCTTTCGAGATTGGCGTAAGTGCTTGAAACCATTGGTGCCGATGAGAGGAGTCGAACCCCCGACCTTCTCATTACGAATGAGCTGCTCTACCAACTGAGCTACATCGGCAAGCTTTCTTTTGATGAAAAGCCAAGCCCTAAATTATACATCATATTTCTCTTTAAATTGCTTACCTAGCGACGTTCGCTCCGAGCCCGGATGGACGGCACTGCATTTTTCATTCCCATGTTACGAGTGCGTATAATGTCCCATTTTGCCTGTATAGCCGTCCAGGCATGGCTATGTGACGGGCGGCACGGATCCCCTTGTTTTTATGAGTTCCAAATCGACAACCGCCGGTACCGGCCCCTCGAACCGGTACTGGGAAGGCTTTGTGCTGGCGGGGCTGGGTTCCGTCTTGTTTTCCGGCAAGGCCATCGTGGCCAAGATGATCTATCAGTATGACGTGGATGCGCTGACCATCCTCGGCTATCGCATGATGCTGTCCCTGCCGTTTTTCATCGTGATTGCGCTGATGCAGGCCAGGCAAGTGCGCAAAGGCAGGCTGCCCGTCCTGACCCTCAAGGAAAAGGGGCAGATCGTATTTCTGGGTTTCATCGGGTATTACCTGTCCAGTTATCTGGACTTTCTGGGGCTGGAGTATATTTCGGTCAGCCTGGAGCGCCTGATCCTGTTCATGAGCCCCACCTTCGTCTTGCTGATCTCGGCGTTTTACTTGAAAAAGCCAATAGGGTGGGGGCAGTGGCTGGCTTTGTTCTTGTCCTACGTCGGCGTGATCCTGGTGTTCATCCAGGACTTTTCCCTGGCGGGATCGAACGTGGCGCTGGGTTCGCTGCTGGTGCTGGGCGCGGCGCTTTCCTACTCGGTGTATTTGATCTCGGCGGGCGAGCTGCTCAAGCGCGTGGGGTCCGTGCGTTTCGTGGCGTATGCGATGCTGGTTTCCACCGTGATCAGCATGGTGCATTTTTTCATCGTGCATTCCTGGAGCGGGCTGCTTCAGCCGCTGCCGGTGTACGCGCTTTCCCTGGTGCATGCCGTGCTCAATACGGTACTTCCGACTTTCATGATCATGATGGCCGTCAGCCGGATCGGCGCGTCCATGACGTCGCAGCTGGGCTTGCTGGGCCCGGCCTCGCTGGTTTTCCTGGCCTGGTGGCTGATCGACGAGCCGATCACTTTCCTGCAAGTGCTGGGCACGGCATGCGTGATGGCCGGCGCATTGGTGATGGGCCGCGGTCGGAGCTAGCTAGCGTCAGGCGCCCGCCGCGGGCGGTCCGCAGGCCGGGTTTTCGGACGAGCCCTATTTCCTGGCCATGGCTTGTTCGAGATCGTCGCGATGCACGTCGTGCGTGACGAAGCCGGCTGTATTGGCGGGCATCGCCAGGTAATCGGGCTTGTCCAGCGTATCCAGAATATCCTCCAGGCCGCTGGTCCAGTGCTCCCGCATGGAGGCAAGCCCGAACTGGAAATCCTTATAGTGCTGCTCGTAGGGCTTGTTGCGGTAGATGAGATGCAGGATGTTGAAGCGCTTGGAGCTGGCCAATTCCTGCGCGATCCGGCAATAGCTGTCCTGTTCCCGGACGTCCTCCGGGATTTTCTCCAGCACGTGCTGCAGCATGTGCCGCAGGTACTGATCGCGGCGCAGCTGCTCCGTCACCAGCCGGGTCCTGCTTGAATAGCGGATGTCCTTGCTGCGGTCGGACACTTCGCTCATGTTGCTCGGCACGCGGCCGCGCGCGCTCCATAAGTCTACCTGGAAGACGAGCGTATCTAGCAAGGGGCGCGATTCCAGGACCTGCGTCAACGGCGTGTTGGAAACGAGACCGCCGTCCCAATAGTATTCCCCGTCGATTTCGACGGCGGCGAAGGCGGGAGGCAGGGCGCCCGACGCCATGAAGTGCTCGGGGCGCAGCGTGGTTTTCGCGTTGTCGAAATAAACGAAGTTTCCGGTGCGGACATTGACGGCGCCGACGGATACGCGTTGTCGTCCCGAATTGATGCGGTCGAAGTCGCATAGCCGTTCCAGCGTGGTTTTCAACGCGCCGGTGTCGTAGTAGCTGGCGGTGGCCGGATTGCCGGGAAAGTGATCGGGCGCCGGAGGAAAGCGGGGCGTGAAAAACCCTTTCTGGCCGCGCGCCAGGGCGCTGGCGGCGTGCCATGCGCTGATGCTCTGGCGAAAGGCGTCGTTCAGGTTGAATACGGACTGCTCGAAGAAGGGGATGGGAGCGAAGCCGAAGTTCGGCTGGCATATCGTTTCCCAGAAGTCGGTCAGGCGTTCCACGCGCTTTTCGGGCGGATTGCCGGCGATGACGGCTGTATTCAGCGCGCCGATCGATATGCCCGACAGCCAGTCGGGCTCGATGCCCGCTTCCTGGAGGCCTTGAAAAACGCCTGCCTGATAGGCGCCCAGGGCGCCGCCGCCTTGCAAGACGAGCGCGATGCTTTCGTAGGGCGGAATGGCTATGCGCTTGCCTGTGCGCGGATGCATGAATTGCCGCCCGCCTTCGGGCTCGGCGGGCGAGGCGTCGGCGCGGCCGGGCGAAGCCGGCGTCTGGGTCGCTATGGTCGTCGGCGCCTTTGCGCGGCGTGTGCGCGGCTTTTGGGGCCGTGGCGGCTGCGGCGCTGTTTCAGGGGCTGGCACGGGTACGGGCGCTTGCGTCTTGGCGCGTTTGCCTTGCGCCGCGCGGCGGCGCACCGGCGGGTGAGGCATGGCCGAAAAGAGTTCGAGTTGTTGCGACATGGTATGCGCTGCTCAACGAAGAAGCAGCAAGTGTATCGCGTCTGGAGCACGCCGGCGGGGCCGCGCGCTCAATCGTTGCCGCTTTCCTGTTCCAGGCGCAGGCTGCGCATGAAGGCGTTCATCAGCGAGCCGCGGTATCGCGCGGTGTGCACGACCAGCGACAGGCGGCGATGCAGTGGAAGAAACGGCGTGTGCAATACGGCCAGCCGCCCGCTGTCCACGGCATCCTGAATGGCGGACTCCGGCAGGCAGGCGATGCCCAGCCCGGCGATTACGGCTTGCTTGATGGCTTCGACCTGTCCCAGCTCCAGAACGACCCGGCCCATGGGCAGGCCGGTCAGTATCTGCTCGGTTTGCGCGCGCATGGCGGAGCCTTTTTCGCGCAGCAGCCAATTCGCCTTGGCGAAGTCCTTGGGCTGCAGCGCGGCCGCCCGGGCCAAAGGGTGATCGGGGGCGGCGCAGATGGCCAGCGCGTCGTTGCGCCAGGGAATCACGTCGAGTTGAGGGTGGTTGACTGGACCTTCCACGCAGCCGGCGTCCAATCGGTGTTCCAGCAAGCCCGTCACGATGGCGCTGGTGTTTTCCACCGCGACATGCAGGGACACATCGGGATGGGCGCGCATGAACGGCCCCAATAGCTCGCCCACCAGGTAATTGCCGACGGTGTTGCTGGTGCCGATGCGTACCATGCCCGTAAGCGCGGCGGATTCGTTGCCGCTGTAGCGCAGGATTTCGCGCAGCCGCTCGACCACTTCCTCGGCCATGGGAAGCAGCTCTTTGCCGCGCGGACTGAGCCTGAGCCGGCCTCTTTCGCGATCGAAGAGCGTCGTGCCCAGAATGCGTTCGAGCTCGGCCAGCGCCATGCTGACCGCCGGCTGCGACAGGCAGAGCTGTTCGGCGGCGGCGCGGACCGTGGCGGCGTTGGCGATGGCGACGAACACTTCCAGTTGGCGTGTGCTGATTCCTATCATCAATAAATTTTATACAACAAATAAGAATTAATGAATTAATTTATTGAGTTGGCAAATCTAAAATTACTCCAGGTTATTTGCATATATGGATCCAAGTATGGCGCACGGTATGGCTTCTTCGGCACAAGTTCCCATGGCGGCCGGCATGGCCGGAAAAAAATGGGGTAAAGAGCGCTTGAGCGGCGCGCCGCGCAAACCGACCATATTTTACGGCCTGGCGCTTGCCGCCCTGGTTGCCGTGGTGGCGGTCGTGCTGGGACGCTGGCTGCCGCTGATCGGCGGTCCGGTATTCGGCATTTTGATCGGGATAGTCATACGCAATATGATAGGAGTCGGACCGCTGTTCACGCCGGGCCTGGCCTTCGCCTCCAAGAAAGTCCTGCAATGGTCCATCATCGCGCTGGGTTTCGGCCTCAGCCTGAATCAGGTGGCCTCGGTCGGGCTGGAGTCTCTGTCCGTGACCCTGGTGACCATCTCCGCCGCTTTCGTATCCGCGTACTTCCTGGGCAAGTGGCTGGGCATTCCCTCCAAGCTCAAAATCCTGATCGGCGTGGGCACCGCGATTTGCGGAGGATCCGCCATCGCGGCGACGGCGCCCATCATCAAGCCCGAGGATCATGAGACCGCCTTTGCGATTTCCACGATATTCATTTTCAACGTCGCGGCCGTGCTGATTTTTCCGGTGCTGGGCCATTGGATGAACTTGTCGGACATGGCGTTCGGCATGTGGGCGGGCACCGCCATCAACGATACGTCTTCGGTCGTGGCGGCCGGCTACAGCTACAGCAATGCCGCCGGGGATTACGCGACCATCGTCAAGCTGACGCGCGCCACGCTGATCATACCGATCTGCCTGGGCCTGGTTTTCCTGCAGGCGTGGCAGCAGAAGCGCAACAAGGTCGAAGGCTTCAACTTTTTCAGGATTTTCCCCTGGTTCATCCTGTGGTTCGTGGCGGCCTCGGCGCTGCGCACCAGCGGCCTCATGCCGGAGGTGCTGCTGGCTCCGATCAAATTGCTGGCCGATTTCATGATCGTCCTGGCGTTGACGGCGATCGGGCTGTCGTCCAATTTCCGCCAGATGGCGGTGGCCGGCTGGTCGCCCATCCTGCTCGGAATGGGCGTGTGGGCGGCCGTTGCCGTCAGCGGCTTGCTGACGCAGGCGGCCTTGGGGATCTGGTAAGCGGTCGGTTTACGCCAGCCAGGACATCGGACTGTGCCGGATGGCCGCGCCGACGATGTAGGCGAAGATCAGAATGGCGATCGCCGCGGAAACGGCGCGGCCTTTGACCGTCTTGGCATACTTGATGGCATAGCTGCCGGCAATGATGTAGAGAACCACGGCGACCAGCTTGGCGGTCAGCCAAGGCTGCGCGGCCGCCGCGCCCAGGAAGCCCGCAAGAGCCAGTCCGCATAGCAGCAGCACGCTGTCGATGACGTGCGGCAGGACCTTGACGGTTTTGCGCTGCAGCAGGGTGGAGCCGGTCAGGGCCCAACAGGCGCGCAGAATGAAAAACAGAATGCTCAGGCCGGCGGCCGTCATGTGCAGATGCTTGAGGACGATATAGGTCATGTCGATGAAATCCGTAGGTGGGTATCCCGGCGGTTGCCGCGGCGCCGGATTCGCGTCCGGTCGTGGCGCGATGCGCGCGGGTGTCGGCAGTCGCTAGTATAGAGGGTTCGGATGGGGGGGGCCGGGCGCGCGATCCGGTGTATGCTTGAATACCGTCGCGCGGTTGCGCAGTCTTCGTCCGGCCGCCCGGTCTTGCGCATTC
>Ga0265293_10014389_pt1 | contig 10056 bp, 13 predicted proteins | sample Munlanlewell138R_FD_192505 | JGI IMG/M metagenome (GOLD analysis project Ga0265293, IMG submission 192505) | Leachate microbial communities from a municipal landfill in Southern Ontario, Canada - Leachate well 138R | ecosystem: Engineered > Solid waste > Landfill > Unclassified | place: Canada...
ACTGGAACGCGGTCAGCGACGACGGCACGCCCATCAACCAGCCCGTGCCCGAGGCCGACCGTCAGCGCCTCCAGGTGTCGGGCGCCATGGCCGAAGTGGAGCTCACGGCGCGCCCGAACGAGTACGTGGGGATGCTGGCCATCAAGAAGAGCGGGCTCCGCGGCTACCCGCTGATGACCTCGGGCTTCCGCTACGTGAAGCTCCACGACGACTTCATGCAGGACCGCGCGGCGCTGACCGCCGAGCGCGCGAAGTGGGCGATGAAGGTCACGGTTAACGGCGGCGCGTCCGCTGTCCAGAGCGTGAAGTCCGCGATCGAGCGCCCTGATGCCACGACACCACGGGACGGCCTGCGGGCACCCGCGGGTCAGACGTGGGTGGCGAACCCCGCCGGCGGCACACCGGAGCCGGTGCAGGCCGTGAACGATGGCCAGTCGGCGCGGCAGGACGAGCGCTCGCTGCGCATGATGGCGACCATGCCGAGCGGGATCCCGCCGCACCTCATGGGCGACGCGGGCGAGGCGAACCTCGCCTCGGCGACGGCCACGGAGAAGCCGCTGCGGGCGATGCTGGAGTCCTACCAGGGCCTCTGGATGGAGTACCGGCAGGAGGAGTTCGAGCACGTCGCGATGTGGCGCGGGTTCACGGGCGACACGTCCGTGGACATCGACGCGCCGGCCATCCTCGGGCAGAGCCTGCTGGAGCTGTCGCAGATCGTGGCCTCGATCGCAGGGACCTTCCCCGCGGTGAAGCGCTCCGAGGAGATGCTCGGGTTCCTGCTGACGGAGCTGGGCATCAACAACGTGGACGACGTCATCGACACGCTGCGCCCGTACCTCGAGGACGACCTCGAGGCCGAGGAGCAGGACGCCCTCAAGCAGGCCGAGGAGGCGCTGCGCGAGGCGCAGGCGCGGATGAGGAGCGGCGCATGAGCCGGTCGGAGTCCTGGGTGCAGATCGGGCGGCAGGTGGCCTGCGACGCCCCTCGCTGCGACAACGTGTTCGCCCCGCGCGTGCGAGTCATCCGGGACACCAGCGGCGAAGAGTGGTCGTTCCGCTGCCCGAAGTGTCAGAAGCGGTACGACATGGTCCGCATCACTCAGCGAGGGCTGGAGGTGCGTGCCGAGCTCCAGGCCGTCATCGCTGACACCACGATGGCTGCTGAGGAGCGCGAGGCCCGCATCAGCGAGCTACAGGCCGCGATGGAGCGCGAGACCACGCGCGGAGCGGCTGCGGGACCAGGGCCGTCCAGCGAAACGTTGCAGGAGGCCCAGCGGCGGGCGAGCAGGGAGGGACGCGATGCCAGCAGCGACGAGTGACGCGCCGGTGGGGTCCGCGGAGAACCCCGTCCTCGCTGTCCGCGAGGGGGACTGGTGGCGCTGCGGCAGCTGCGGCGGCCGCTTCGCGCTCGGAACCGAGCCGACGAAGGTGAACAACCGCACGCAGCACCGCTGCCGGGTGTGGAATCGCATGCCTATCGGCGAGGCGCGCGAGTGATCGCGGAGACGGTCGCGCTCGCCGAGGCGGTCATCCGCACCCGTCGCTCAGTCGCCGAGCGCCGTCTGCGCGCGGCCATGGCGACCATCTGGCGGCGGCAGGCGAAGGCGACGCCCTGGAGCACCCTCGCCGCCGGCGCGCAGCGCTACGCGCCCGCGGCGCTCGTGGAGGTGGCGAACCCGCAGCCCGGCGACCCGCTCACCGACCTCGTGGTGGCGCACTGGGCAGACGCCGAGGCGGACATCGCGCGGGTGGTCAACCTGTGGGGCACGCGGGCCGCGATGACCGCGATGAACCTCACCCTCGCGCAGATCGGCTACCCGCACGCCGACACGCTGCTGCCGGTCGTGCGCGACGTCCTGGCGAACAACGCGCTCGCCCACGCCGCGGACATCGAGCGCACGTCCGTGATGCGCCTTCGCGGCCTGCTCGCCCGCGCCGTCGACGAGGGGCAGAGCACGAAGGCGATCGCCCGCCTCCTCCGCGCCGAGATGGAAGGCTGGACGAAGACCCGCGCCGAGACCGTGGCGCGCACCGAGGTCGCCACCGCCTGGGAGGGCGCGCAGTACGAGGTCCTCGCCGCCAACGGCTGGGCGGGGCGCGAGTGGCTCACCGCCGAGGACGAGCGCGTGGACGGCGGGCGCGAGAGCGGGCCGTGCATCGCCAACGCAGCCGCGGGGGCCGTTGCGATCGGCGTCCCGTTCCCGAGCGGTCACCTGTACCCGCCGGCGCACCCGAACTGCCGATGCACAACGGCGCCTGCATTCGGATAAGATCTAAGAATCTCTCCCCGGTGGTTGGTGGATACTTTGGACGACGTCCTTGTTCTGATTGGCCAGCTCGCGTGGCCAATAACGCTTCTGGTGATTCTGGCGATCTTCCATGGGCCGTTAGGCCGAGCCATCGACCGCCTGCAGGACTTGAAGACTCCAGCTGTGTCCGGCTCATTCGACACATCTCAACTTGATCAGCAGCACTCAGCAGTCGTGCCTGGCTTAGCCGATGGGGTTGAGCCGGATGATTCGCCAGGTGATGGTGTGCCGCCGGCTGCGCAGCGTGATGAAGCACCCGAAGAGCTACCTGAAGATGAGCTACCGACACCGGTCGCCGCCGAACCGGACCTCGTCAACGGTTACGACGCGGCATTCTGGAACGCTGTATGGCAGCATGAGGTGACGTACCGGACGATCTTCGGCACGCAGATCCGGCTCCTTCGAGCCGTCGCAGATAGCCCCTCGGGTCTAACGGTCGATGACGTACGGCCATACCTGGCCGAGCACATCAAGGAGGCGCAGGAACTCCAGCCCGGATACCTCAAGGCCACCAACGAGTATTTGGGATACCTGACCGCGAGAAACCTGCTGACGCTCGATCTAACAAGCGGTCGCTACGTGCTCGGGGCGATGGGGCTCCCGTTTCTGAACTACCTCGGCTTCCAGGGGCTCGAGTCGCGCTCCCTCTAGGTCTTGACACACTCGCGTAGGCGGGTGTTCAATTCCTCGTAGCCGCTCCGACATACGCGAGCGCACCTTCCACAGCTGACGCGGCTCCGACGTACGCGAGCCCACGACCTCAGAGGCGTGGGCTTTGTTCGTCCAACTCACCGAACGCACGGCACCCGGATCGCTGGAGGACTTCCAGCAGCGCGTCAACGCCGCCTTCCGCGCGCAGTTCCCCACGCGCGACGAGCAGGGTGAGTACCACTACCGGTACGTCGTCGCGACCTTCGACAGCTACGTCATCGCCGTCCACGACACGTCGGAGGGCGAGCAGTACTTCCGCTACGACATGGCGATCGAGGGCGAGGACATCGCCTTCACGAGCCCCCAGCAGATGGAGCTCCGCTACGTGCCGGTCGAGGCCGTGGCGGAGGCGGTGGCCATCCGTGCCCAGCGGGTCACACAGCCCCGGCAGCAGGTCCGCGAGACGCGGGAGCTGGCCGAGGCGGCTGCGGCCGAGGACGGCGCCACCCTCACCCTCACGGTCATCCGCGCCGGCCTGAACGTCGCGAAGTCCCGGTACTACACCGAGGCCGCGGTGCAGGGCGGGGCCGCGATCTTCCGCGGCCTCAAGATGTACATCGACCACCAGACCCGCGCCGAGGAGCAGTCGCGTCCCGAGGGCAGCCTCAAGGACTGGGCCGCGGTCATCACTGAGACCGCGTACGACCCGGCGACGAAGAGCCTCCGCGCCACCGCCAAGCTCATCGACCCCACGTTCAAGGCCAAGGTCCAGGCGCTCGCCGCGGAAGGCCTGCTCGGCACGCTCGGCGTGTCCATCCGCGCCGTGGGCGCGGGCGAGCAGGCCGTCGTCGAGGGCGTGAACACCTTCCGCGTGGACGAGTTCGTCTCGGGGATCTCGGTGGACTTCGTCACCGAGCCCGGCGCGGGCGGTCAGGCGCTGCTCCTCGAGAGCGCCACGGAGGAGCCGGGCATCGACGCCCTCACCCTCCCCCAGCTTCGTGAACGTCGCCCCGACCTGGTCGCGGCGCTTCTCAGTCAGAGCAAGCAGTCGAAGGAGGCCGGCGTGGAGATCACGCAGGAGGAGTACGACCGCCTGAAGGCCCAGGAGGCCGAGGCGCGGTCGCAGAAGGAGCGTGCCGACGCGGCCGAGGCTGAGAAGGCCGCCGCCGAGTCCGCGCTCGAGGAGAGCAAGGCGGCAGCGGCGAAGGCTGCGGCGCAGGAGTCCATCCGGGCCCTGATCGCCGAGTCGAAGCTGCCGGAGCCGTCCGTCAAGCACCTCACCGAGGTGCTCAGGGACGAGGCGGACGTCGAGAAGGCGAAGGCGGCCATCGAGTCGCACAAAACCCTCGTCGCCTCGCTCACCGGCAAGGGTGCGGTCGCCGGCAACGGTGGCCCGGGCAGCGGCAGCGGTGGCGGGTCCGCTCCCTCGATGGCCGAGTCGCTACAGCGGCTGGGCGTCACCAAGGAGCTCGCCGAATCCGCCGTGAGGGGGAAGTAGGCCATGAGCATCCGCAACACCATCGGTGAGATGCGGTCGTTCGCGAAGGTCATCGACTTCTCGGACCTGGCGAACAAGGCCGCATTCGGGGCGCAGGACCCCGTCACCATCCACGACATCCTGCCCGAGGGCTGGCGCATCTACGACGTCGAGGTCGAGACGCTGGTCGCCTTCAACGGCTCCGGCACCCGCGTGCTGGACCTCGGCGTCACCGGGGCGGCGGAGGCCATCTTCGCTGACCTCGACGTGAAGGCGGCGGCCCTCAAGAACCCGACCGTCACCAAGTACCGGGCTGCCGGGCCAAACCTGGGGATCATCGCGACCCTCACCACGGCCACCGACCAGCCCACCGCGGGCAAGGTCTCGATCGAGATCCTGGCCTACCCCGCCGTGCGCGAGGAGGAGGTCTAGGTGGAAACCCAGCTCAAGGGCATCACCGTCCTCAACGAGGCGATGGCCGGCGGATCGAACGGCCTGTTCGACGCCGATCGCATCGACGTCAACCGGGCCATCATGGCGCGCGAGCGCTCGAACGAGCGCTACGAGGAGGAGCAGACCTTCCGCGAGGCGGTCGACCGTGCCGCCTACATCTACGTGGAGGGCCTGGAGGGTGGCCGGCGCGGCTTCAACCGCTTCCGCGAGGCCCTCGGTACCCCCGAGTTCGACGGCTACTTCGGCGACGTGCTCCAGCGCGTGCTGCTGCCGTCGTTCCAGACGTGGCTGCCGCCCATCCGCCAGCTCGTGCGGACCGGCACGTTCAACGACCTCACCCGTGACAAGAAGATGTTCCAGTTCGAGGGTGGGGACCAGCCGCTCCAGCGCGTCGGCGAGTTCGGCCCGTACCCACAGCGAGGCCGTGGCAACCGCGAGTTCGCGTGGGCCGCGTACAAGTACGGCGCCGACTACGGCATCTCATGGGAGACGGTGCTCGCGGACGACCTCAACGCCCTCCGCGACCTGCCCGGCGTGATGGCGGCCGCGGCTCGCGCGAGCGAGGTGCTGGCCATCACCCAGCTCTACGTGGACACGAACGGCCCGCACGCGTCGCTGTTCTCTGTCCCGAATGGCAACCTCGGCTCCGCTCCGCTTTCCGTCCCCGCCCTCGAAGAGGGACTCACGGCGATGGCGCAGCACACGAACCGCACGACCAACCAGCCGATCTTCAACCGGCCCCGCTACCTCGTGGTGGGCCCGGAGGAGGAGATCAACGCTCGGCGGATCGTGAAGTCGCGCGTGCTGACCTGGGCGGGTCAGCAGAACGGCATGCCGCAGGGCATCGACAACGTGGTAAGCGAGCTGAACCTCGAAGTCATCGTGAACCCGTGGCACAAGTACGTCGCGGGCTCGAACGCTGACGGCGCGTGGTTCCTGTTCAGCGACCCGAACGCGGGCCCGCTGGGTCCGGGTCTCGCGGCGATCGAGTTCGACACCCTGCGCGGTGCCGAGCAGCCGATCCTGCTGCGCAAGCGTGGCCAGTTCACCGCCATCGGTGGCGGGCCCGACCCGCGTGGCGAGCTGTCCGACGTGGACACGAGCGACTGGCGCGTTGTGTACCCGCACGGCGGCGGCCAGCTGTTCTACGAGGCGGCGTACGCCTCGACCGGCGCGGGCAGCTAGGGCACGCGACGATGACGGCCTCGGACGCCGGGGTGCGTGTCGGCGAGGGGGTTCCTCCGGGAGCCCTCTCGCCGCACGCGCCGGCGTACCGCGCGTTCGTCTTCGACTTCGACGGCGTGATCCTCGACACCGCGTGGGCCAAGACCGACGCGTTCAGGACCGTCGCCTCCCGCTACGGCGAGGAGTACGGCGTCCTGATGGCGGAGTACCACCGCACGGCCGGCAGCATCGGTCGCCGCGCGCGGTGGGAGCACTTCTTCGCGCACATCCTCGAACTCGACCCCGAGCCGGGCGAGGTGGACGAGATGTGCCGGGCGGTCGGGCGGCTCGTCCGCCTGGGCACGCTGGTCGCGCAGGAGGTGCCCGGCGTCCTGGACTACATCGATGCCGTTGCGCCGTTCGGCGTCCACCTCGTGTCGGGCATCGAGGAGGAGGAGCTCCGCGACCTCGTGTCGCGTCGTGGCTTCGGCCGGCAGTTCCTGCGCGTCCGCGGTGGTGACAAGCACCGGATCCTGCGCCAGATGGTCCAGGAGGGCGACATCCCGCTCCCGGCCGTCTACTTCGGTGACACCCCCGACGACGAACACGCCGCCCGTGCTGCTGGCATGGACTTCGTGTTCGTGGCCGGGTGCTCCGAGTTCACCGTGGCTGACTTCCCCGAGGGGACGGCGGTCATCGAGGACTTCCGCGAGGTGCTCGCGTGAACGAGCAGTATGCGGACTACCTCCGGGGCAAGCGCGTCGTGCTCGTCGTGCCTGCAGGGAACATGACCGGCCGCGGGCTTGGCGAACTGATCGACGGCTACGACGTCGTGGTGAGGCTGAACGGAGCCGCACCCATTCGTCCTGACCTGCATGAGCGGGTGTATCCCGGTGCGATCCATCCCGACCCCGCCGACCACGGCAGTCGCACGGATGTCCTGTATCACACCCTGATGGATGGCGGCCCGCTGTCCGCCGCTCTTGGCCATGACCACACCACGGACGAGGTCGACGCCTGGATTGAGGACGGCGTCCGGTTCCTCGTCAGCCGCCAGGTGGCGCGAGCAGCGCGCGTGCAACGACTGGAGCCATTGCTTCGCGAGCCGCTGCAGTTGGTGACCATGGATCGGGACTTCTACCGTGTGCTCAAGAATGCGACGCAGACGCCGCCGAGCATGGGGATCCTCGCGATCGCGGACCTGCTCCGCTACCAGCTCGCAGAGCTTCACGTCCTCGGAATGGACTTCTACCGGAGCCGCTACCCCGTCGGGTACAACGGGTTCACGCCGGAGCAGGCGGCGCGCGGCACTGGTGCGGCGCACTGGGGTCAGGTCGACCGAACCAGCGGCAGCTTCCCGCACGACCAGGACTCGCAGAAGCGCTACCTGCGGCGGGCCTATGACTCCGACCGCCGCCTCACGTTGGATGACGTGACGCGCTCCGAACTCGGCTTGCCCTTCGACGGGCCGAAGGTGACCGCGCTGGTGCCCATGAAGGGCCAGAGCGAGCGCGTCCCGGGCAAGAACACCCGCCTCGTTGCGGGTAAGCCGCTCCTCGCGTGGCTGCTCACGGCGCTCGTCAGCGCGCGCCGCGTGTCTCGCGTGGTGGTGGACACCGACGACGAGCAGATCGCCGCGCTGGTGCGCGAGCATGCGCCCTCGGTGGAGATCCTGACCCGTCCCGACCACCTGCGCGACGGGGACGCCGTCACCGGCAACGACCTCATCGCCTGGGAACTCACGCAGGTCGACGGCGAGCACTTCGGCCAGTTCCACGTGACCTCGCCGCTGCTGGAGGCCGCCACGATCGACCGCGCGGTCGACGAGTACTTCCGCGGCCTTGACCAGCACGACTCGCTCTTTGCCGTGTCCGAGCACCACATCTGGCTCTTCCGCGCCGACGGATCGCCGGTGAACAGCGACACGCGCCGCCTGGTGCGCTCGCAGGACCTCGAACCGCTGTACGAGGACAACAACGCGATCCACCTGTTCTCGCGCGCCTCGTTCGCGCGCACGGGCAGCCGCATGGGCGAGCGCCCGCGGATGTTCCCCATCTCCAAGGTGGAGGCCACCGACATCGACTACGAGGACGACTTCCGCATCGCGGAGGCCTTGCTGCAACTACGAGAAGCCGAGTCCCGGGAACGGGGCACGAGGAAGGCGAAGAGTCCCATGGGAGCTGTGGTCTACAGCACGCAGAAGCAGCCGGACGGTTCGTACGCCGTCCGCGGCGCCGTGAACGGCGACAAGCGCACCGTCTACGCCCAGTTCGAGGGCGACCCCACCATCGCCATGTGCAAGCAAGCGCTGCTTGACGGCGGTACCTCGGCCGCCGGCGCCGTGGAGCCGGGCTCGGAGTCCCCTCCAGGCGAGTCCGACTCCACGGCGGGCCAGCCGGACGGCGCCGAGGACGCCCAGCAGCCCGAGGGCAACGCCGAGCAGGACGCCGAGCACGTCGTGCTGGTAGCGGCACTCCTCGACCTGTCCGTGGAGGCGCTCGAGGAGCAGCTGCCGACCGTCGAGGACGCCGCGCTCCTGGAGGCCGCCCTCGCGGTGGAGCAGTCCGAGGACGGCAAGGGTCGCAAGGGCGCTGTGGCGGCCCTCGAGGCCCGCATCGCTGCCCTCGCCGAGGGAATCAAGGTCTAGGCCATGACCTACACGGACGTCGCCGGCACCGACATCGCCAACGTGCGCGCGAACATCCCCGACCACCTCGTGGATGACTCCGCGCACTTCACGGACGAGGACCTCGCGGTGTTCCTCGCCCAGTCTGGCGATGACCCGGTGCTGGCGGCGGCCGTCGCCCTGGAGACGTGGGCGACCACGATCGCCATGGGCGAGCACAACATCACGCTGGGCGACTACCGCGAGGACACCAAGGGCCGCGCCGCCGCCCTCCTCGCGCGCGCGAAGGTGCTCCGCGAGGGCATCAGCAGCGCCCCTGCCTTCGCCATTGCGCAGGGCCACGCCGGCCCCGGCAGCCCGCAGTGGGACACCATCGTGGTCAACCGCGCGCTGCGAGGTGAGCTCGGATGATCCGCGAGGAGCGGTACGTCCGCGAGCCGGTAGCGCCCGAGCGCCCGGTGACCCGTGCCGCGATGGCGCAGGCCCGGAAGCAGGCGGAGCGCGACGCCCAGCGCCGGTCCCAGGCCGCGAAGCAGACGGGGAAGGGCGGCCAGCGATGACCGTCTCCCTCGACCCGACGCTCTTCGCCTCGATGCTCAACGCGGACGTGGAGGTGATCGCCTTCACCGCGACCCCGGACGGGCAGGGCGGCGCGACCTTCGAGGACGCCGTCCTGCGCACCGTGCGCGGGCGTATGCGCCCCCTCACCCCCGCCGAGCGCATGAGCGCCGGGCGTCTCGAGGTGGACTTCTCCCACGTGCTGTATGTCGAGGCAGGCGACGAGCCCGCGGCCGGGCAGTCGGTGCGTCTCAAGGACCGCCCCGGCCAGCGCTACCGCGTCGTGGAGAACGTGGAGCCGTCCTACGCCGGCCACCACGTCGGCGTGCAGCTGATGCGCGAGCACCACCCCGGCGAGGAGGCGTCCTCGTGATCGAAGCGCTCCTCGCGTGGATGTACGAGCGCATGGTCGAGGATGAGAGCCTCGACGGCCTGCTCGCCCGCTCCGCGCTCGACCCGAGCAAGGCGGCGGTCTACAACACCGTGCCTGTGCCGGTCGAGGCCAAGCTCCCGTACGTGGTCATCAGCGGCCCCATCACGGACGAGCCCGACGACACCTTCGACGCCCAGTACCGCACGCCCGAGGTCGACCTGCATGCCTACACGGCGCGCCGTGACGCGGGCGGGAGCAGCGCGGCGCCGGTCAATGCCATCGCGGAGCGCGTCCGCGAACTCTTCCACCGCCAGAACTTCGCGGCTGACATCACGGGCTACCGGGCGCTCGTCATCCGGTGCTCCGGGCCAGTCGTGAACGACGGAACCAACGCCTACGGGCGAGTAGTCACAGCGCGCTGTCTCCTGACGGCCGCCACCTAGGAG
>Ga0265293_10014390_pt1 | contig 10055 bp, 7 predicted proteins | sample Munlanlewell138R_FD_192505 | JGI IMG/M metagenome (GOLD analysis project Ga0265293, IMG submission 192505) | Leachate microbial communities from a municipal landfill in Southern Ontario, Canada - Leachate well 138R | ecosystem: Engineered > Solid waste > Landfill > Unclassified | place: Canada...
TTGAAGTGCGGGGGGTGATCTCCATGACAGGCTTTTAAGCCCAAGGGGGTAGAAACGCTCACCGCACTTCGTGCTATGCTAGCTAAACATAGCAATAGATTACTTACAAGGGGGTAGTGGCAAACCCACGCAAAGCGTGGGGTTGACACGTAGGGGGAGACTTCCCCCTCTATAAAAAAAACTTAAAAACAGCCAAATATACGATTTTGCGCTTGCCCTGAGCGTTGTTCCCACAAAAATAAAAATTTAGAGAGAATAGGCGCAACGAAAACCGCAGCTATAGTTCGTTTCTTCAGGATTTTTTTTGCCACGCGTAATACTTCGCAAATAGACGGAGCCATTGCTATAGCCGCCGCCACGTAGAACTCGCCCTTCTCCTTTTTCTGGGCCTTGTGGGTCTGTTTCGTTTTCGGAAGGGTAGATAGCGAACCAATCCTGCACCCACTCCCAGACGTTCCCGCTCAAGTCGTAGACCCCCTCGGGAGTTTTTCCGTTCTTAAAGGCGTTGACGGGGGACGTAGCAGTGTATTGTTCAGCGCAATAACTCACACTACAGTTGCACTTGGCAGTATCGGCGCTCCAAGGACTGTCCTTACAAAATTCTGTGTTGCAGTTCTGTGGGCAGTTGTTGCCCCAAGGAAAGAGAAAATTTTTCGTACCCTTGGCAGCTCGCTCCCACTCCGCTTCTGTGGGTAATCGCCCACCAGCCCACTCGCAGTAGCTCTTGGCCTGCTCCCAAAGCACCAAGTTGACAGGGTGGTCTTGTTTTTCGGCGTTGTCGTAAGTTGCATACGAGCCATTTTGTGGTTTTGTGCAGCGCCCAGCCGCTACGCACAAAGCATATGATGCGGCTGTTACGGGGTAGCGATCGATGTAGTAGGCGCTCAGAGTTATCGTACGTGTGGGCAACTCGCTGCTCCTATTCCAAGGGTCATCATCACTAATTTTGCCCATGATAAAGTTCGTCGTCTTCCCAGTGCTTGGTATGCGAACGCGATCTGGCGTGGCGCAAGTCTCCCCTGTCCAGCCGATTTTGCAAGTGCAGACCTTGGGTTGAGTGCATTCTCCGCCAAGGCAAGGTGGCTCGCATACCAGCGAGCTGCAATCGCTACCTCCCCAGCCTATTTCGCACTGGCAGCGGTTTGGGGCTACGCAGCTACCACCATTTTTGCATCCTTCAACGCAAACTGCTTCACATTTTCCTTCCATACACTGGTATCCAAGAGTACAGGCCTTCCCTTCGCCATCAGCTACACAACCACCGCAGTTGTTATTATGCGTGCTGGGATCGATACATTCATCCCCGCAAGCGATAGTTTTACCCACACATACGAGCTGGCGGCGGGCAGACTCCCTCTACGCCTTTGGTGTAATCGATAAAATCTTCTGTTTCGCATGAGATAGCTAAAGCAGCAATCAGAAGAAATAGCAGCTTTATCGTATGCAAACCACAGCAAAGCCCTTTGGACATAACTCAGCCTCCTAGCAGCGCCGATAAGGCGCTACTTCTAGGATAATAAAACTAGTGTTCATGGGCAAAGAAATTTGGACTCTATTTTATACTTGGAGAGCTTTGCACGGGGGGAAACCCTTTTCTTTGTGCCAAAGAAAAGATGTTTCCCCCCGTGTCCCCCTTCCCCAAAGAAAGCAATCTTTTAAGCACTTTTCAAATAAAATGTCATTCTATCTTCATCTTGCCTTATTTTATTAGCAATTTTAGCATATATTTCTCTACAAAATGTCTCATTTTGTTTAAAACTGTATCGGATTTATAAATTTATATTCACAATTTCTAGCCGTGCAAAGGTCTCTACTTGGACTAAATTCACACGCCAAGGATGCATGAAGCGGCTAAAAGCCACCTCGCTATTTTTAAATATCTAAGTTTCGCACAGCCTTGGCATTAGAAATAATGAACTCCCGACGCGGCTCAACAACATCACCCATAAGAAGGTTAAAGGCGTTGTCGGCGTCGATGGCGTCGTTGACAGTAACTTTGAGCAGGGTGCGGTTTTCGAGTGCCATGGTTGTTTCGCGCAGCTGGTCAACGTTCATTTCGCCTAAGCCCTTGTAGCGCGTAACATCAAGACCTTTGCGCCCACTTTCTTCGACGTAGCGCAATAAGTCGTCCAAGTTATTGAGCGTTAAATCGCCATCGTCTCCGAGTAAAACTTTGAATTCAGAGCCAAAAATCGCATGAATGGTGTTGTAAAGCGACTGCAAGCGAATAAACGGTCTTCGTTCAAAAAGCGCACGATTGATGGGAGTTTTGTACTGCGCGCTGTTGTAGCGCGTAATCCAAAGTGCAGAAGCGTTATTGTCTTCGTCTACCTGAACCTCGGGGGCGCTAAAGATAGCGTCAAGGTATCGTTTGTCGAGCACTTCCGCTAGTTGCTTAAGGCTGCTTTGGAGCTTTTCGCCATCTTGGAAGTAGCTCATATCGATGTTGGAGTCCTTGACAATAGCATCAAGTATGCGCGGATCAAGGTCATGGCTAAACTTGTCGAGCAAGCGCTTATATGCAAAAACGGATTTGATGGCATCAAAAAGTTTTTGCCCTTCAACAAGCTCTCCGCTCTCACTTTCGATTTGCAAACCATCAAGCGAGTTATGCATGAGGTAGGACTCGAGATCTTCGTCGTTTTTGAAGTAGTTAACGATTTCTTTACCACGTCCTAGTTTTTTTGCGGTTTTGTAAAGCGGGGGCTGTGCAATGTAGATGTGTCCGTTTTCGACGAGTTGCGGCATTTGACGATAAAAGAAAGTGAGCAAGAGGGTGCGTATGTGGCTACCATCGACATCGGCGTCCGTCATAATAATGATGCGATGGTAGCGCAACTTCTCGATATCGAAATCATCGCGCACCCCCGCTCCTATAGCGCTAATGAGCGTTGAAATGGTGTCGGAGTCGATGATGCGCTCAAATCGCGCCTTCTCGACATTGAGGATCTTACCTCGCAGCGGTAAAATAGCTTGGAACCTACTATTTCGCCCACCCTTTGCCGTACCACCCGCGCTCTCACCTTCGACGATGTAGAGTTCGCACTCGGAGGGATTACGGCTAAGGCAATCCGTAAGTTTTCCAGGCAAGCTCATGGAATCAAGCACACCCTTTCGCTGTACGAGTTCGCGCGCTCTTCGCGCTGCTTCACGCGCGCGACAAGCTTCAATCGTCTTCTCTATAATGCCCTTAGCCTCCGCGGGGCTCTCCAGCAACCACTCCCCGAGTCCCACGGCCATTGCCTGTTGCACATGAGGGCCGACGCTGTTGTTGAGCAACTTATCTTTGGTTTGGTTGGAGAAGGTGGGATCGGGCAGTTTAACACTAACAATTGCCACCAGCCCCTCGCGTATATCTTCGCCAGTGATGGAGACTTTGAGATTCTTTAGTAACTGCTCCTGCTGCGCGTATTGATTGATGACACGGGTAAGAGCGGTTTTAAACGCAGTTTCGTGCGTTCCGCCATCTCTATTTCGGATATTATTCGCAAAACAGATAATCGTATCCTGATAGGAACTCGTCCACTGCAGCGCGATCTCGACGCTAATTCCTTCTTCTTCGATCTGGCGTAAAATGTGTACTGGTTGCTTATTGATGGGATCTTTGTTCTTGGTCAGGTAGTCCACAAAGCTCGCAATACCTCCTTCGTATTGGAAGACCTGCGAACGCTCTTCGCGCTCATCGCGAAGCTCGATGTAAACACCGCTATTGAGGTAGCTCAGCTCGCGTAGGCGCTGAGCCAAGCCATCAAAGCTGTATTCGCTAACACTAAAGATGCTATCATCGGACTTAAAGCGCACCCTCGTACCAGATTCATCAGAAGGTCCGAGTTCTTTCATTGGATAGAGCGGTTTGCCAAAGGCGTACTCTTGGCGATAGTGCTTGCCTTCACGCATGATATCAAGCTGCAAGGAGGAGCTGAGCGCGTTTACACACGAAACTCCAACGCCGTGAAGCCCGCCCGAGACTTTGTACGAGTTATTATCGAATTTCCCCCCAGCGTGCAGCACCGTCATAATGACCTCAGCCGCGCTGACGCCTTCAGTCTTATGGATATCAACGGGTATCCCGCGTCCGTTATCCTCGACGCTTATTGCATTATCCTCATGAATAGTGACAATAATGCGATCACAGTAGCCCGCAAGTGCCTCGTCAATGGCATTATCAACAACTTCAAAAACGAGTTGGTGTAGTCCCGTGAGTTCGTTAACGTTCCCAATGTACATGCCCGGGCGCTTTCGCACTGCTTCAAGACCTTCGAGCACCTGTATCGAATCGGCGGTGTAATGCTCAACACCCTCGATTTTGTGCTGAGATATAGCCATATTGGGATTGATTCCTTCATCGTTATTAAGCATGCATAAATCCTTTGCTTTTAGAAACCATAGGGAGCTGCACCGTGTAGGTGCAATTCCAAAGCAGTTAAGTATAACACAAAACTGTCAAAATGCGTAACTATTCAGAAATCGTGTTAGCGCAATAGTAACGATGCTAAAACAAATAAAGCTCATAGAGAGCTTTGAACGAATCAAAATAGTGAGTTAATTACACAAAACACAGCACTACAAGCGATTCGATACTTATCCCTTCATTTTGATGCCCTCCTGTACTCGCAAGTATCTCGCAGTATTTTGAAGGCTAGGAGCGATAAAATCTTCGTCGTTTAAGGTAAAAAAAAAGCTGGCTTTTCAAGCCAGCTTTTTTTTACCATCTGTATTCTACTCGACGATAAAGTTAAAGGGATAGTCGACCTGTACTGGAGCACCGCCTTTAGGAGCAGGGAAGCGCCAGTACTTAATGCTGTTTACAACACAATCTTCAACGTTTTTGTTGTTCATAGAAGATGACACTTTCACAGCGTGTGTTACGGTTCCGCGAGTATCGATGATCCAGCGAACCTTAATTTCACCGCGTAAGCCTTTGACCTTGGCGAGTTCTTTTTCGTAGCAAGCACTGAGCTCGCGTCTATGGTCGCGCACAACTTTTTGAATAATACGCCTATCAAGCGAACCGCTAACATCGACGGCGCCAGGCTTGAGTATGGGTTTTCCTTCCTTTTTGCTTCCTAAATCGCTGACGTTAGAGCCGTATGCTCTTCCACCAGCTCCGCCACCACCACCGCGTCCAGCGGTACCAAAGCGACCCGTACCAAAGCCACCCATGTTAGAGCCACCGCCACCGCGTCCTGCACCAGCCATGCCCAAACCGTAGTTACCAGCGACGTTGCCCATAGCGGCCGAGGAGTCAAAGTTACCCCACGCGTCAACTGCGTCGAAACCTTGGGCTTGAAAACCAGTACCCAGCAATGAGCTCATCTCGTTGGCTTGGGCGAGTAGACCTGCGCTCATGGCAGCTTGTGTGTTTTGTTCTTTGCTAAGCGCCATCGCATCGGAAGCGCCGTCTATGGCAAATTTTCCGTCCGTCTCTTGGCTATCATCACGACCTGTTTTGCCTTCGTCCATCGCAGCTTTTGCACCTTCATCTTCTTCAGGCGCCTCTTCATCTTGCTCGTCTTCCTCAACCTTTGGCTTCTCTTCTTCTTCTGGCGAAATAAGCGCTTCTGCGAAGCGCGACGTTGTCAGCAACCTATCAATAGATAGCGCTCCAACGCGGTCGGTTGCAAAGAGCACCGCTGCAAAGAAGCTAAAGTGGATAAGGAAGGAAGCTAAAATACCCAGCCACATTCCAATTCCACCACGCGCCTTATCAAGGAAGGGCAAAATCGCTGCAACCTCACTCACATAGTGAATTAAAATGTCGATCTCACCTACCGTAAGTTTTACGCGTGTATCACCCGATATTTTGTATCCTTGGCTCTCTCGTACGATTTGCTCAAGTATTGGCGCTGATTTATCGCTTAACTTGGCAGTAACATGTGTACTCAATCCCTCGGCGATAACACGGCTAAAGTCTTTTTTCTCAACGCCGTTGAGCTTCTCGGGTTTGTCGAGGATAAAACCATTCATCCAGTCCGAAAACACGAGTTCCCATTGGTTGGCGTCGTTGCAAATGAGTATGGGTCTAAGCACACCAAACTTTGCATCTTCGATGGGATAAGTCGCGTTGACTTTTTCTTTTCCACCAACGGTGATGCTGGAGCCAGGTTTTGCTTTAAACTGTCGAATGCTCATTACGTCGCCGCGCCAAACGTATGCTATTTCAAGCACAGCATTACCGCCGCGATACCGCTCACTGAGGAAACGTCTCTCGAAACTCACTGTACGTTTTTTCTTTGTAGGAGCCTGTTTTTGGAAGGGATTAAAGCCTCCAAAACCCGCAGCTGCAGGGGCTGCAGCCCCTACGCCTGGGCGCTGTGCAGCGGGCGCCACTCTAGGCGTTGCTGCCACAGGAGCGCTCGGGTTTGCGGGCGCTGGTCGTTGCGGTTTGGCGCTAATAAGCTCTTGGAGCTTCGCATCGGCAGCATCAATGCTATCCATATCTGGCATTTCCAAGGCCATCGTTTCGCCTTCATCGATTTCACCGTAATCATCGACAACGCGCACTCTCATTTCAATGTCACCGAACTTGAGGATATCCCCCTCCCCCAGCTCGCGCTTCATTACCTTCTGACCATTAACATAGGTTCCCGTCGCGCTTCCCAAGTCGTTAACCACAACGTTCTCGCCGACCATATCTATACGTGCATGCATTCGCGATACACTAGCATCATCCAGATGCAGCTGCGAAGTCGCTAACTTTCCTACTTTAATCGGGAACTCGTTTAACTCCACGATATAATCAATCGCCGAGTCTTTTAAAATTTCAAATTTCATCACTGCTCCTTAGATCGTGAAAACACTTTAAGTCAAAGTAGAGAGAACCTCTTAAGTTTAAAGGTCGTCAACCGACTTTAGCATTTCGTCGACAAAATCCTCACGAGCTTTGATCAAACTCGACAAATCGCTCATACCCTTAGCCCCGATAGTCTGTCCCGTAGGCATCATGAGATCACCAGAAATATCATCAGCGTCAAAACTGATCTCTTTCATCTTGCCAGAATCCTGCGCAAAAGCCTCTCCAGCTAAGAAAAAAACCGACAATAAGCAGAGCAATAAAATCCTTTTAACCATCTTCCAACCTTGCGTTATGCCAAGACCTTTGTATAGGCATGCAAACACATACCCCCATTAATATAACACTTTTTTAGCCTCTTGACAAGAAACTTTTCTCAAACTCTACGTTAAGTCCAATATCTTTGCGAGCTCAAAAATAAACTGTTTCCTTTTTTTTACCACGAAAAACACGAAAGGCTCTAAAGCTTTTTTTACCACGAAAAACACGAAAGGCACTAAAGCTTTTTTTACCACGAAAAACACGAAAGGCTCTAAAGCTTTTTTACCACGAAAGACACAAAAGGCACGAAAGTCTATAACAAATCAAGCTGGTTCTATAAGAATAAAAAAACTTTTCGTGTATTTTCGTGTTTTTCGTGGTTAAAAATTTAAAGACACAAAAGGCACGAAAGTCTATAACAAATCAAGCTGGTTCTATAAGAATAAAAAAACTTTTCGTGTATTTTCGTGTTTTTCGTGGTTAAAAATTTAAAGACACAAAAGGCACGAAAGTCTATAACAAATCAAGCTGGTTCTATAAGACTAAAAAAACTTTTCGTGGGTTTTCGTGTATTTCGTGGTTCAAAATTTAAAAGCACGAAAGGCCATAACAAATCTGCTAGAGCTGCAAGCCTTCCGTGTAACACATTGATTTTAATGATAAAACGAAATTCTCTCGTAAAAACTAGCTAATCCCACTACCCGCAACCCGCAACAGTAACGACGGAAGCTCTAGCCCATCGGCGTCCGTTGCCGCCAAAATCATTCCGCGCGACTCCAAACCAAAGAGTTTACGAGGTTTTAGGTTACACAAAACAACGACTCTGCGATTGATCAGTGCCGTCGGTTCGTAGCTGAGCCCAATACCCGCGACAATTTGAACGGGGCCGTCGGGATGCCCTATCTCGACCTCGCAGCGCAACAACTTGTCCGACTTTTTAACGCGCTCGCATACCAAAACCTCGCCTACACGCAAATCTAGCTTTAAAAAATCATCAAACTCAATGAACTCCTTGATTTCTCGGCGTTCAATCGTTGCACTGCGCTCGTCTTGCGCAAGCTCATCCCCAGGTAGCGGCGCGCTAGGGGCAACTTCTTCTTTGCTCAACACTTCGTTTTCCTGCACTTTGGACTCCTCAGCAATGATCAGGTCAAAAGTCTCTCGCTCTGGCCTGATATAAGTTTTCTCGACATTCTGAATACGACTGCCCGCGCCAAGGGGCACGGCGAGGTCTGCCTCGTTTTGATCCCCTAAACCGAGTTGCGCAAATATTTTTGCCGAAAACTTTGGCACCACTGGCTTAATCGCAATCGCGATCATGCGCACCAACTCCGCACAAGTCGTAACAATGCGGCGAGCTCGCTCTATATCCGCGGCATCACCCTTGAGAAGTGACCACGGCGCCTGCTCCTGGTAGTAGGCATTGCCCAAGTCACCAAGCTCCAACAACTTGCGCATCACAGCAGCGGTATCTATCGTTTCGTAGCACTCTATCGCCTCGCTGACCAAGTCCCTAGCCCTTGCCAAAACAACGCGCGACGCCGCATCAGCACCAAGCTCCCCAAGCTCACCGCCCAACTTCGATTCCGCAAAACTAAAACTGCGATTGTGTAAATTCGCAAGATTATCAATGAGCCCTGAACGCGTTTTAAAATAAAAATCCTCAATGTTTAAGTCGATATCCTCCACCCCCGTAGAAAGCTTTGAAGCGATGTAAAATCGAAGATAATCCGCAGGCAAATGCTTCAAATAATCCGCCGCCAAAATAAAAGTTCCACGCGACTTACTCATCTTCTTGCCGTTTACCGTCAAAAACCCATGCGTGTGAATACGATGCGGCAAATTATAACCCGCCGCCTTCAGCATCGCAGGCCAGAATAAGCAGTGAAAATATATAATGTCTTTGCCAATAAAATGCCAAATCTCTGTCCCCGCATCCTTCCAATACGATTCTAATGTCCGCCCGTTGCGCTTGCACCAATCCCAAGTCGAAGCCAAATAACCAATCGGTGCATCCATCCAAACGTAAAAATACTTATCCTTATATCCAGGAATCTCAAAGCCAAAATACGGCTTATCCCGCGAAATATTCCAGTCCTGCAGCCCCTCATCAATCCACGAAAGCACAAAACCACGAATACTCTCACCAATACTCTCAGAGAGGCAATATTCGCGCAAAAATTCGCTAAAATCACTCAAAGATACAAACAAATGCGCCGACTCACGTACCACCGGCACGTTACCATCCAACACACAGCGCGCATCCACCAAGTCCACCGCGTCATAGCGCGCCTTACAACTCTCGCAAACATCGCCATACTGCTCCGTCGCCCCACACTTCGGACACTTCCCCTTCACAAAACGATCCGGCAAAAATCGCTCCAACTCCTCACTATACAACTGCTTCACCGTTCGCTCATGGATATAGCCCCCTGCCTTCATACGCGAAAAAAACGCGTTCGATAACTCCCTATTCTCCTCGCTATGCGTCGTGTAGTAGTTCGCAAAATCTATCCCAAAACCCGCAAAATCCGCCTTATGACTCGCCGCCGCCTCCGCTATCAAATCCTCTGGTCTAACCCCCAACTCATGCGCACGCAGCTCAATCGGCGTACCATGCGTATCATCCGCACACATATACAACGCCTCATGCCCACGCATCCGCATCGCACGCGCAAACACATCCGTCTGCACCGCCTCGACCATGTGCCCCAAATGAATTGGACCATTCGCATAAGGTAAACCACTCGTTATCAACAACCGACGCTTCATTCCCTTCCCTCAATCAATCAGTTACTCCCCTTCGCCGCCTGCTCTTTAACACCTCTATCGCCAAAATCCAAGTTCCTACACATACGCATTCCTGTTTTTGGGGAGGGGGAACACCCCCCTACGCGTGGGCTTCCTCAAAATTCGAGTAATTCACAAAATAAAATGCACTGTTTCGGCTATTCGCCAAACCAGCGCATTTTATTTGTTCATGACTCGAATTTTTCGGCGA
>Ga0265293_10014391_pt1 | contig 10055 bp, 7 predicted proteins | sample Munlanlewell138R_FD_192505 | JGI IMG/M metagenome (GOLD analysis project Ga0265293, IMG submission 192505) | Leachate microbial communities from a municipal landfill in Southern Ontario, Canada - Leachate well 138R | ecosystem: Engineered > Solid waste > Landfill > Unclassified | place: Canada...
TCAGAACTGGTGGGCGGCGTAGCTAATCCGTTAAATTGGTATGGAGGTGGTCTTGTTGGTCCGGCAGTAGCGTTGGCTACACCGACAAGAACGCTTGAGCAGCAGGCTGAGCATGACGCTGGTGGCATAGGTCAGATATTGGCCAACCTTCTCATTCCTGGTGTTGCCCCATATCACGCATCCAAACGAATGGGGTTTGCGATTCGCAGCAAAGAACTTAGGGACCTAAAGTCTCGTATTCGTGCCGAAAAGCTGAAAGCCAAGAGCAAGAATGACGACGACGAAGAAGAAACAGAATCTGTAGCCAAAGAAGCCGGTGAACGCCTGCTGAAGGCGGCGGGTGTAGGGTTCGTGCGAAGATAGAGACGGCCCAGCCGTCGCCCGGCAACGCCGACGTCGGTGTTGTCAGCCAGAGGGTAGTCCCTTTTTTAGCCATGGAAGGAAACAGACATGAGCAAAACAGCGAAATGGGATGGAAGCAAGGTCAAGGGACGTCGCGTTGGCGACTTGCAGCTGGTTGACAACCAGAATCGCAAGCCAGCAGCGGCGGCTCGATACAATCACTCGTTCCAGAAGTTCCCTGATGGGGTGAAGCGTCACCTTCTTTTTACCGACCACGAGATCAAGAGGGCTCTGGCCCGCGCCCAGAAAAACCCGGAGGACCTCCCGACCTGGTCGTGGGTCCGAATGGCAGCCTGCAAACTGTCTGGATTGATGAAATGAACGGCGCTGTTTCTTAGACACACGCTCCATCGTCCGGATTGAAGCAGTTGGACGAGGCCATGATAGACGCAGAGACAAAAGCCAGCATGGGTCCAGATGTCGACAATGAGCATGCATCACAAGCAGCAGGTGAGCGCCTGTTGAAAGCGGCGGAAAAACAAATCATTCCCGATCCTGCATGGGCGTTATATGAACGTCTTAAACGCGAGCAAGATGAAGATTACATGCGATGGGTTTCTGTTAATCGTAAAGAACGGATGAAATTCCCCTGGTTGTCAACATTGCTTGGTGGAGGCGCAGGTGCAGCGATAGGTGCAGGACTGGGATCGCTGCTTCCGCAGTCAGGTGGTGGTCGGCGGGCGATGATTCTAGCAGGAATAGCGCCAGGCGCAGCACTTGGTGCTATTGGTGGTATATTAAAATCAGAGCGTAGTGCGAACAATGGTGGTGAATATAAGCCAATGCCGCCCAGGCTAATTGAGATGATGGATCGCGCAGATGATGAGTTCAGGCAGTCGCTAGTAGAAGCCGGTTATGAAGGCCGCCTGCATGATGGCAGTGGAAATTATTTCTTAAAACGACGAGAGTCTGACAACGAATGGGATTTCTGGGACCATGAAGAGGGTGGCCGCATCACGAGATACGGACGCCTTGGGCCGGACGTCGACATGGAAGAATACGAGCCTCTTGGTAAATCCCAAGAATCCAAATCTGCCGGTGAGCGCCTGTTGAAAGCTGCACGCCAGCTTACCAAGCAAGCGTGGTTTAACGACATTGCCTCGTTAGGCGGAAGGTTTCGGGTGAAAATTGCGCCAAAGACATGGATAAAACGGCCATTGTGGAGCACGCGAGTACATGCTGCCAACAACCCGTATCTTTTGCTGGGTGCGCCAGGTGCCATTCTCGGGGCAGGTCTTGGGGCTGGCGCCACTGCGCTATCCACGAGTCGCAAAGATAGAATGACGTGGTTGAGAAACATTCTTGCGGGAGCGACAATAGGCGGAACATCTGGCATAATTGCGGGAGCATTGAATCGCAACATAAGGGATGCGGCTAGGGCGCTAGTGGCTATTCCTAAATACAGACATTTAGCCATACCTGGCATATTGTCAGGGCATCACAAATATAGACTAAGCAGTAATGTAAAAGGATCAGCGCCGACCGAGTACGTGTCCGAAGATGATTTTACCAGAGAAATGATCGATGCCCTTTCCGGCGCTGAGATCAGGACCAACTATTGGAGTCAACCCTTTAATCTTGGTTTGGAAGGGAAGCGGTAAGGCTATTATAACAACAGTAGGACAAATTCTGATCAATGACGCCCTGCCAGAAGATCTTCGTGATTACGGCAGGGTTCTTGACAAAAAAAACATCGCGTCGATGCTGGACAAGTTGGCGAAGCGGTATCCTGACGAATATGTTGATGTTGTCCAGCGACTGCACGAGCTAGGTGGGCTGTCGGCCTATCTCTCTGGCCATACAGTGTCTCTTGACGACCTTGAAAGTCAGCCTATGTCGCCAAAGGAACTCTCCGCGATAAAACAGCGGATTGAGCAGTTCTCAAGATCGAAGGAGCCAATATCGAATCGCCGCGCCGAATTGGCTGAGTACCTCTCTGGCCATGCTCGGGCTGCACAGCAAAGAACGCTTGAGAATCTCCGCAAGAAAGGCAATCCGCTGGCAGACCAGGTCGATAGCGGCTCGCGTGGAAATCCTACGCAGTTGAACATGATGGTTGGTGCGCCAGTAATGGTGATGGACAGCGAGGGCAACCCCGTTCCCTTGCCCATCGCCAACAGTTTCGCCCACGGCATGGACCCAGCAGAGTATTTTGCACACACGTTCGGCACGCGAACCGGAATGGTGGGGGTCAAGCTGGGCACTGCAAAGGCTGGCGCCCTTGGCAAGCAGTTGGCACTTGCCGCAAGCAGGCTGTATGTCTCCGAGGGCGAACCAGTTGCAGGTGTTGGCCTGCCGGTGGATGCAGATGACCCTGATAACGAGGGCGCAGTGCTTGCAGCCGATGTCGGGCCACATAAGGCTGGAACGGTCATAACATCTGCGATGATTCGAAACTGGCCAAAAGGCACTAAACAAATACTTGTGCGCAGCCCCGTGTCTGACATTGCACCTGATGGCGGCGTGCCCGTCGAAGCTGCTGGCTACCGTGAACGAATGACATTCCCGGATGTCGGTGAGAATATAGGCATAGGCGCAGTACAGGCTATTGCCGAGCGGATAGCTCAGTCGGCGCTTGGGTCAAAGCACATCGGCGGTGCAGGCGGCGCTAAAAAAGGCGGTTTTTCAGTCATAAACCAGTTGGCCCAGGTGCCTGCCACATTCCCAAGCGGCGCTGCGCATGCGATGAGCGACGGCATTGTTGACTCAATCAAAGATGCTCCGCAGGGCGGCAAATATATACAGGTCGGAGCTAATACCCACTATGTTGATGTCGACCAGGAGCCGATAGTATCTGTTGGGCAAAAAGTCGAGGCAGGCGATGTGTTGTCCAATGGGTTGCCAAACCCGGCTGTCATGGTAATGCACAAGGGTGTTGGTGAAGGCAGGCGATATTTCATGAACACCATGCGCGATGTGCTCGAGGCGAGCAACGCCCCTACATCGCGAAGAAATATAGAACTGCTGTCTCGAGCCCTGATTAACCATGTCGAGGTGACGGACGAGTCAGACTCTATTCCTGGCGCCCTGCCAGGCGACACTATCGAATACGATCGCATGGCCAGCACGTACCTGCCACGGGACGACTCTCTGGAGACGTCGATAGGAATTGCCAAGGGCATGTATCTCGAAAAGCCAGTGCTTCATTACAGCATCGGCACACGAGTTACGCCAAGCATACAGAAGATGCTCAAATCGCACGGCATTGAGAATGTGACGGTCAATAAAGAACGGCCTCCGTTCGTGCCGAAGATGAATCGCGCAATGACATCGATGTTGTTTTCGCCAGACTGGGTTACACGTCTTGGTGGAACATACCTCGAAAAGGGCTTGCTTGAGGCGGTTCACAGGGGGCGATCAAGCGACCTTGCAGGCAAGTCGCATATACCTCGGGTAATATCGGGCGAGATAACCGGAGGCTGGGGCGACGACGATGATTTACAAGACTAAGAATCGACGCCAGTTGTGAAAAAGCAACTGTATTGTAAAATAGAACTTAGAAGTGTTCGCAAAACATAACATGAGGCCCTGGCAATGAGAGAAAAACTGGCTAAAGACGTCGACGCGGATCTTGAGCGAAGGATTCACACCCTGTCATATCCGATGATATGCCAAAGAGTGCCACGGCTGATAAAAAACACAGTCGGGTTCGAGCTTCACAAGGCAGACGATGACCAGATCACGAACACTGGCGCCTGGGTCTTTCGTGTCGGCAAACAGCAGGTGCTCATTCCAGTGGTCTACGAGAACGGCAAGATCAGCGGCCTGAACCTCATGTATTTGCCCGACGAGGACATGTTCATACCAGCACTTGAGACGATGGTAGACAAGCTGTTTTCAAGGCAGGTGTTTGCGCTCGGAAGGCAGCCCAAGAACGACAGAGAGATGAGGGGGCTGGGCGTTGGTAGGTCTGCCCTTTATGAGACGCTCACTAACGCCATGGGCAAAAGCGCGTCCGCATTGGACCTTGGAAGGGTAATCACCAAGTTTGCGTCACCCGAAAAGGCTATGCTGAGCGTTATTAATACCATGAGGGCCGACGACGAATTTGGCAGGGTGATGCTGAAGTTTTATCCGCCTGAGCGTCTTGAAGAAATTGCCAAGGCAGCCCAAGAAAAGACGCAGCGAAAGTTCAATCCGGGCGTCAAGTTTACAAGCAAGAACAAGGTAAGCGTATGTAAGAACAAAGACGCGCTGGCAAGTTATATCGGCCTGACTGACAGCGAGCGCGACGAACTGCTGCGCACCGGCGTGGTCATTCGAGACGGGCGGTCTGACAAGGATACCAGCAAGACATATAACATCGGCGTTCCAATGGAATGGCGAGAGCCGGACGCAACGGGCAACTACGATCTGGTCAACGCCTCGGGCAATATCGTAAAGGCGTTTGTGTGCGATAATCCAATTACTATTGGCGAGGGCAGTGTTAATGGCTCAGTGGCCATCTTCGACGGTTGTGGCGGTATTTATGGCCATAATTCACTGCTGGCCGTAAACAGCGACGAAGAGGCCAGGGAGCCTGACGTCAAGGGCATCAAAGACATCTCAAGCCATGGCCTCAAGGCCGACGATTGGTTTGTATTGATGGACGAAAAGGGTCGTTGCACAGTGCCAGCGAGGTACTTGACGCAAACCAAGGGCGACGATGGTGCGCAGACTCTGTATGTGTCTCAATTGGAGAATATCCAGAAACAGCCTGAGCACTCTCGTGATACGAGTTACCCGTGCGAAGTCGACTCGCTGTGTGATTCTACCAGATTGAAATACGACGCCAAGGCGACGCCGGTGCCACACGATCATCTCGACGGCAAGCCTACCAGCGAGTATGACTTCAAAACAGGGCACCGAATCGTTGTTTTGCCAGAGTCAGATCACGGCAACATGAGAAACGTGGCCGACATTCTGTACGCTGGCAAAAAGTGCCGCGTGATTCCGCTGCCTGACGGCACGGCAAAGGCATCATCGCTGGTAGCACAGATCGGCACCACTACGGGTCTTTTGCCGCTTCAAAAAAAGGCCGGATGTTCAAAGATGAGGGTTCGCGCCAATATGGATGAGTATCGCGTCACCTGCGGAGTGATCGACAGTGGGCGCTGCAACCGTCGCGATGCCTTGGTGCATTTGGTGTACAACCACGGCCTTTCGAAGTCGGCTGCACACGAACTGCTTTGCGATGCCGATGTTAAGGCACTAAAACAACAAGAAGCGGTATGTGCGATCAAGTACGCTGCTTCATATCCCGTAGCTGGCGATCATGGTGAGCCGTCAGAAACTGTAGAGTCAGAGACCATTGATATGTCGAGCATGGAAGGCACCGGGCCGTTTCTGGCAAGGGACATCCAGCTTGCAATGAACGCATCGAGAACAGGCGAAAAGAGCGTCGTAGACTCAGCGGCGCTGTTGGCATTGCTAAATACCCACAACGTATCTGGCATGATCGACGAACTTGTGCCCGACTTGATGCTTCAAATCGACACAATTGGCAGGCTCTTGTACATGATTTACAACCATCGCGAAGAACTCGAAGAGCGGTATGGCAAGGAAGACCTGAAGGTAATAGAAGATTCGCTAGAGAACGTGTTCCGTGAGCTTGGCGAACTTGTTGTTCGAATGCAGGAAGATGACGCAGACCAGCTTATCGGTGACACTGGTTCGACAGGCCTTGGTGAGAAATAAGGGCCTGGTTCTTTATTTAGGTATGCGTGCTCACGATGACATGGATGTCTGACACTGAAAGCCGGTCGCACACGGATATGTATATTCCGCAGGACAGCACTGCTGTTCCGCGACCGGCTTGGCGATGGAACCGCATCTTGAGTCTTACGCCACGCCAGGGCGGTCGTTTTGAACGACCATCAATTGCACAGGAACCGCAATTCAGGCCTACAGATGACAAGGCTGTGCTGACTGGATATCACTTCTGGCGAGAGTTGCAGGCTGCGATGGGTGATAAGTTGGCGCAGGAAGCAGTATGCAAGCGGTATCCGGCCTTGTACAGGGCATACCTGATATGGTCGATGAGCTATTCCGTGCGATGTGCAATAGAGGCGTACATTACAGCAGATGTTGAGGTGAGGCACATAGCGTCGCTGACAGCACAATCCAAGTCTGTCATTGAGTGGTACGAGCGGCTTTATTACGACGTCAGGGAGCAGTGCAAGAACCCTGCCTTCGTTGCCCTGTGTCTCGTGCCAGATGGCGACTCAATTGACCCATCTGACAAAGACGGGTTCTGGAAGCTGGTAGCAGCGTTCTTAGGTGCTCAGGTTGTCGCAGATCTCATATGTCGCGGCACGGCGAGTGACGAAGGCATAGCCGTGATGAACAAGTGGGTCAAGAATGAAATACTCAAGCGACTCATGGCATACTCGTCTAGGGTTCGCATTGGCGGCGAGAACTTCAGCGACTTGGCTGAACTTGCTGGGCTCACTAAAGAGATGAGCGAAGAGGATGGTGCCATGACTGCCAAGTTGTGGTCCAAGTTTGCCGAGAACCTCAGTGTGGCGGTTGCGTCAACTGCCGAAATGCTGGAAAATCCAGATGTGCCTCACGAACAAATCGTCGGTAATGCGGTGGATGTGACGTCGCTGGTCGCAAAAAAGGTAGAGTCGCGAAAAGTAAAGACACCTCAGCAAAAGAGGATTGAACAATGAAGAAGGCGGACGGTAAGACTATTCAGACCAAGCTGGCTGGCGTAGCCTTTGAGGTTTTTGAGGATATACAGGGTGGAAAGTCGCCAAACGAATCGGCGATCAAGCGAGCCAGAAACAATAGCCTCTCTGAGGAATGGACGAGGCGGGTTTGTGAGCTGACCAACCGAATGGTTGCAATGAACCACTTCGAGAACGCAGAAAGTACCAAGCGAGCCGGTGAATATCCGACGATAGACGCTGACGCAGTTATTGGCACCTTGTTCCCTGTGGACATAGCATCTACCACAAAGGCGGCGCATGTTGCAGAGCCTGTCCCAGGGGAGCGGTTCATGGGTCCGGTTGGCCAGATGGCCAAGGCTGCGTCGACAGAGCGCAAACCGTGCGTTCACGCAAGGCGGATGAGCACTGAAGGCATCTTTCACAAGGCTGCCATGCTGGCGCAGCGCCTAAAGAGAGATGTGGACTCCAACTATTCACAGTCGAGATACGCGATCAACAGGGATATTAGCGAGGCCTTCAAAAAGGCGGCAAACGCCCTGGTTGGCGCCGATTGGCAATCGATAGAAGAGCGAATGCTGCATCGCTATGGCGAAGAAAGTCGCGTGGTCATGGATCTGATATCGCAGTACATGCCCAAACACGCGAACGTCAAAAGGTTTGATGGCAAGCCTCGGGTATTCACCACCAACCCATGGGAGACCTCGCCATTCAAAGAGTGCCAACATGCCATTGGTGTTTGGAAGCAGGCTGCAATACGACTTGAGAATGCGCAGTGCGTCCATCGATTTGCTGGTGCTGTTAGAGACAAGCTGCACGTTTTGTTCAAAGAGGCGTCTGCCAACAAAGACGCCAGTGCCATATCGGCCATGATGATGGCAAGAATTATGGGCCTCAAGGACATGGGTGACGACAAGGTAGACAAGCCAGACAGGGATGATATTCTTCTGGCTGGCATAAAGCCCCAAGACATTCAAAACATGAGGGCCATGGCCGCGAGAGAAGCTCTGGCTGCCGCAGTGACCGATCCTGTAATAAGCTCCTATCCATTGTCGAAAATCACCCAGTCATTCAACAGGATCAGCCACTCTACGCCGAGGATAGCGCTTGATCCTGAGGCATTAGTGTCGCTGATGCGTCGTGATCTCGAAGAGCCCGACCGAAGCATGTTCGACATCGAGCAGCAGCAAAAAGTTGAGAAGCAGCTGTCTGAAAAGTCAGACCCAATGATATCTACAAAGTCGAGGCAGCCATGAGCACCAAAATCATCCGAATTACCCCCGGCGGAGTGTTGGCAACCAAATACGCAATGCGGAAAACCGCCGATTGGCACAAGACAATTGGTGGCCAAACTGCCATTGGAGCAGGCGTTGGCGGTCTTGGAGCCTATATCATCAGCCGCTTGTCTGGCCGCAAAAAGAAGTCCATCGCCGACGCCATATTGGGCGCGTTGGCTGGCGGCGCGGCTGGGTATGGCTATGGAAAGTGGACCGAGCAAGAGCCTCCGATTCTACCTCCTGATGAGATACGCCGTGAAAAGAAGCTGGCTGATGCAGCAAGAGAAATGATAGCTGCGCAGGAAGGGGCAATTCCGTGGCTGGGTGATGCAGTAAACAAATTGAAAGAGGGGCATGGCATAGGGCCAAGTCTGTGGCGAGGCTTTACCAGCCCTTGGGCGTACTTGGGAGGCACTGCTGCCGGTATTGCAGGCGAGAAGGCCGTGCTTCGCCGTGTGGCGCCTGCATCTTTTCAGTCATGGCTACACGAAAACTCTCTGAACAAAAACTTGATGGATGATGCCATAAAAACATGGTCAGAGATGACCAAGGGCAAAAACCTCAATAGCATGATGCTCTCAGAAAAGCTTCGCATCTTGAAGGAAATTGCCGAAAAAAATCCAAGGCAGGCATTTGCTATCATGTCAGACCCAGCCCTTATGGGCAAAGGCGGGAAACAAGTGAGAGACGCATTCGAAAAGTCGCTTCGCAGGGGCCAGTCAAGTTTACTGAGCGGGGCTCGAAAGAAGCCCCGTGTGGCGCCAACTGCCCACCAATACAACAAGAAGACACCCAAGCGCTTGCACTCAAGAAAGACGGTCGAGCAAAGCAAAATCATCAACGCAGTGTTCCCACCAGGCGCATCGCACACGAGACAAGCAGTCGAGGATATAGGAAATATTCGCAACCGTAACATTACACCCACAGGTGGCACCCTTGGCGCAAAATCTCGCAGGGTTGGCCGCATGGGTACCGCTGGAGCTATTGGCTATGGCGCAGTGGGCCTAGGCATGTCGGCCTTGGACTATCGAGCAAGAGACAAGGAAATCAGAAAGGGTTTGGTTGATATTTTGCGAAGCTACGCACCGGAAGATCGCATGAAGGCGTTAAAAGATGTTGGCATGGGAGATTCTGATATCGACCAGCTAATGAAGCTTGTCGGAGGCAATTAAATGTTCAAGACATGGTCGCCATATGGATTTTCCTGGCACGATCAGCCCGTTCAGGTTGTGCCTATGACTCGTCGGGGGGTCGACAAGGACTGGGCCAAGCAGGCATCAGCCGATGTGTTCCTCAAGGAGTTTCAGGATATCGAGGTTCAGCCCAATCATGCGCTGATTTACGTCAGCCCTGTGGCTGATTACGAGCGGTACTCGAACAATATCAACGGCGATGGCTTTCCCAAGAAGGCAAACCAGTCAAAGCACTGGACATTCAAAGAGCATGCTCATCTGTTCCGGGAGCACAACAACACCGACCCGGCGAAGGCGTTCGGCAGGCCAGTCGCCACTGGTTATAACGAGCGATTGGGCCGCATCGACGTCTTGAACGATGTCGATGGCAACACCAAGCATGGCAGTGCGATCATTCAGGCTGCTGAAGAGGGCAAGCCTATCGACTGGAGCATGAGTTGTCGTGTCCCGTGGGACAGATGTACTATCTGCGGCAACCTGGCGACGAGCCCGTACGGCCCGAGCGACCAGCCGCTGGATATTCCGAGTCCTGG
>Ga0265293_10014392_pt1 | contig 10054 bp, 9 predicted proteins | sample Munlanlewell138R_FD_192505 | JGI IMG/M metagenome (GOLD analysis project Ga0265293, IMG submission 192505) | Leachate microbial communities from a municipal landfill in Southern Ontario, Canada - Leachate well 138R | ecosystem: Engineered > Solid waste > Landfill > Unclassified | place: Canada...
TGTGGAAAATTTTCTGCAATCCTCTGTCAATACCAGGGTAAAACTTGACGGATTATCTACTAATATATTTTCCAAACTTTCAGCTAATGGTATAAAAATTTGGGAACCTGCTTCTGAAGAAAATGTATTTCTCACAGTGGGTTCTCTTAACTTTGTTTATGAAATTGGTGAACTGTTTAAGAAAAAGATTGTAATAAGTCATATAGATGTAAGAAATATACTTGTAAATATTGTCAGATTCAGTAATGGAAAGTTTAATCTGGAAAAATTTCAAAATCTGGTTTATGATTTTTCGATTTTTCCTTCAAATAAAATTTATGCAGCCGAAAGTGTAAAGCCACCAGATCAGTTTGTGAATGTGAACAAAGTAAATGTTTCAAATATGGTTGTAGCGTATAATGATGAAAAAGTAAATGTGAAATCAAAAACAGGAAGTATAAATGCAGATGCTGTAATTTCTCCACTTAACGTCGATGTAACAGGTAAACTTTTTAACAATGAAGATGTAAAATTTAACCTACATGAAAAAGATGGTGTTTTAGCTGGAGATTTTTCATTATTAAATATTGATGCTATAAAATATCAACCTTTTTTTAATGAATATATTGCTGGATATGATATAAAAATTAACAAAGCATTTTTAGATGCCCAAGGCGTATTTTCAAAAAAAGGTGAACATGTTAATTATTCTGTTGATATAATAATTAAATCCATGGATATACTTTATGCAGGAATTAACTTTAGAGTAAATAATCAGAAATTTTCAGTGGTTGATAATAATATAAATCTGAAAAATTTTACTTTAGATTTAGCAATTAATAATGTTAAAGTATCAACTGTCAGATTAAGCGGAGAATTTAAAGATTTTAATGAATTAAAAGCAAATTTTACAGCTGAACTTTTTGAAGCAGATATTCTGAAACTTTTTGAGGTTCTTAAACAAGAGATGAAAATCGAAGAGAAAGGTAAAATTAACGGTAATATTGATATGAACCTGCAAAAAAAAACTTTAAAAATGAGTGTTGATGGAAATGTTCCCAGCATCAACTATGCATTTCTGACTGAAGATAAAAAAAAAATCCAGTTTCCTGCTAAAAATTTAAAAATAAAATCAACCATGGAAAACATGGTATTCGATATTACAGCATCGGGCTTTATTTTTAAAGGATCTTTCAATGTAAGTTCTAAAATGACATTTGAGGATGTTTTAAAAATGCAGGCTGATTTCACCGCAAAAAATCTTTCAGCGCTTGATTTTCTTAAACTAAATAATATGGATAAAATACCTGTTCAAGGAGAAATTCATGGCGATTTTAAATTAACAGGGCAGAATTTTGATATGAAAACTTTTGAAGGAAATGGAAGTCTTACACTTACTAAAGCTTTTTTTGAAACAATGGGAATTGAAAAACTTTTTTTAAAATCTTCAAGTGAAACTTTAAGAAATCTTCCGATGAAAGATATAAAAGCCAAAGTAAAATTGAAAGATGAAAAATTCAGCTTTGGTGATATTGAAGGCATTGGAGATGAATTTAACTTTTTTGGTGGGGGATATATCGATACTGAGGCAAACATGAATTTTTCCCTTAATTTTTCACCACAGCTTGAATTTTTAAAAAAAAATGACATAGATAAATATCTTACCGTCGATGATAAAATTAACATACAACTTCTTGGGAGTGCCTTTTCACCTCAATTTAAAACAAATATAGATGATATTTATAAAGAAAAAATTGAAGCTGAGCTTAAAGAAAAAGTACTGGATAAAATCGAAGAAAAAGGAAAAGAACTGCTTAAAAAACTCTTTAAGTAGAAGAGAAGAGGAGCGGTAACTTGGTAACTCACAACTCATTAACCCTTAACCCATTAATGTTTTTTTCTGTCGTTGCCGATATATAAAATAATCAAAGAAAAAAACATAAAAAATGATTATGAGAGGGTAAATGGCAATCTGGACAGAGTTTGATAAAGTTATAAAAATGCAGCTTAAAAGAAAAAGTCTGCTTCCATATAAAATCAGTTCTTTTTGTAAATACAATTATCCACAGGTAATTGAGTTATTACCTGATGAAAAAAAACCACATTTTAAAACACTTTACTGGCTGACATGCCCATATTTATCCAAAAAAATTGGAAAACTTGAATCTGAAGGATTTATTACAAAATTATCTGAATACATTAAAGAAAATGTTGAAATTTTTAAATCTCAAACTCAAAAATATTCCAAAATACTTGAAAAAACTGCTGAAAATAAATTGGGATATGTGCCTGAAAATATAAAAGAACTGGGTGTTGGAGGAATAAGTGACATTATGTTTCCAAAATGTCTTCATGCCCATTTTGCTTATTATCTTATTGATAAGAGTTATATTGCAGGGGAGTTTATAAATAAAAATATTGAAAGCTTAAACTGCGATAATAATTACTGTAAAGAACAAGAGGAGGTGAAAAAATGATAAGAGGAATTTACACATCTGCCTCAGGAATGCTTGTTGAACAGGCAAGACAGGATGTGGTTACCAACAATCTAGCTAATGCTGATACTACAGGATTTAAAAAAGATATAGCGCTTTTTAAAGACGTTCCTAACATGGATATTCATAGAATAGATGATAATAGAAAACTATTTGGCAAAAAGCTTGAGATTGATTTCAGACCATATATTGGTAAGCTTGGAACAGGAGCATCTGTTGATGAAATCGCAACAATTTATGAACAGGGAAAACTACAGCACACACAGAACCCTCTTGATTTTGCTTTAATTGGCAAAGGTTTCTTTGCAGTTGAAACACAAAATGGAATTAAATATACAAGAGCAGGAAATTTTCGTGTAGGACAGGACGGTAATCTTGTTGATGCCGATGGTAACAAAGTATTGGGATTAAGACAGCCGGCAATAATGAATGAAGGAAATATTCTGCTTGATACAGACGGGAATTTTGCATTAAATACAGAATATATACCTGTTGGTGAGTCTCAGAATGTTGAAGTTGATACTGATGGAGTGGTTTATATTAATGGAAATCCACAATATAAAGTAATGGTTGTGGAGTTTGATGATCCGAGATATTTGAGAAAAGTGGGATATAATCTTTATGATTTTGATGATGAAAGAGCTGGTTTTGGAAGAGCTTCTGAAAACACAAAAATTGAACAGGGTGTGCTTGAAAAATCAAATGTAAATATAGTCAGAGAGATGGTAGATATGATTACAGTTATGAGAGCTTATGAAAGTAATCAAAAATGTATAACAACTCACGATCAGAGTGTTGGAACATTGATATCAAGAGTTGGAAGTAGATAAAAGCCGTAATCGGTGATAAGTAATGAGTAATCCGAAAAACAAAGCAAAAACGCTTTTAACGGATCACGGTTGACGAATCGCGAGAAAATCTAAAAAGCAGATAACGGAGGAAAAATATTATGATGAGATCACTTTATACAGCGGCGACAGGTATGGATGCACAGGATTTAAACATCAGCATTATTTCAAACAACTTGTCAAACGTTAATACAACAGGTTACAAAAAAGTAAGAGCTGAATTTCAGGATCTTTTGTATCAGACAATAAGGGAAGCAGGAACTCCGGTTGTCGCAGGACAGAATGTTCCAGCTGGAATACAGACTGGGCATGGTGTAAGACCGGTTGCAACTCAGAGATTATTTTCTCAGGGTGATTTCAGACAGACAGACAATCCTCTTGATTTGATTATTGAAGGTGATGGATTTTTTCAGATAACAAGACCAGATGGGACAATTGCTTATACAAGAGATGGTGCATTTAAAATGGATGCAACAGGAACAATAGTAAATTCTGATGGGTTTTTTCTTGAGCCTCTTATAGTAGTTCCTGAAGGTGCAGAAAGAGTTTCTGTTGGAATAGATGGAACAGTATCTGCTACAATAGGAGAAGATAATATTGAATTAGGTCAGATAACACTGGTTAACTTTATCAATCCAGCTGGTTTAAATTCCATAGGTAGAAACCTGTTTGTTGAAACAGTAGCTTCAGGCGCACCAATTGGACCTGGTGTTGCAGGACTTGAAGGCAGAGGGACAATTCAGCAGGGTTATCTTGAAATGTCAAACGTTAAAGTTGTAGAAGAAATGGTTCAGATGATTGTTGCACAGCGAGCTTATGAAGTGAATTCAAAAGCTATACAGACCTCTGATTCAATGCTTGGAATAGCAACAAACCTTAAGAGATAAGGTGAAACGCGAATGAAACGCGGATGAAACGCGGAAGAGCCGGGGTCAAGCTCTCGACCATTCGCACATTTGTAAAAATGTCGTAATGTTGAGACTTGACCCCTAAGTGAAAGGTGAAGCAGTGAGTAAGTTAGTGAGTGAATAAGTGAACGAGGTAAATAGTGAGTAAGGTGAAAAAACTGTTTTTGGTAATATTTTTATTGTCATTTGTGACATTTATATATGCAGGTGATTTAAAAATTAGAGATAATATTGTTGTAAAAGGTTTAAATATAACTTTAGGTGATATTTTTGAAAATATTCCTGCAAATTTAAAAAATGAAAGAATAACAAGTGCAGCCAACGCCGGAAGTGTAAAAAAAGTTCATGTAAATCATATTAATAACCTTTTAATACAGAATAATATTTCTCCTGTTCTGCTTTCAAATAACAGTCAATTTATAGAAGTAAGAACTTATAAGTTTGATCTTACAAGAGAATATCTTGAAAATTTTCTTGAATCTAATATAGGTCTTCTTAATCCAGAAATAACAAATTATAATCAACTCAGTTTTCCAACAGAAAACATACAAATAAGAGCAAATCGTACAAATGAATCAAGAGTTATTGTAGAAATAATTATCGATGGAAGAGCTGTAAGAAAACTTGTTTTAAGATATGTTGAGAAAATCCCTGCAAAATTACTTACAGCAAAAACAGAAATAGAACCAGGACAGGAAATATCAGCAGAAAATTTTGTGTTAAAAGATGTTTTAATTCCACCCTCAATTCTGGCAGAAACCTTTGATAATACCAGTGCTTTGAAGTTTGCAAGGGCAGCGGTAAAAATGTCAGAAGGAGATATTCTGTTAAAAAGCAGAATAGATTACGCCGATATAGTAATTAAAGGAAACATTGTCGAAGCGGTAAGACCTGGCAGTGGATTCCACATGACAACAAGAATGACAGCACTGCAGAATGGAAAATTTAACGAAATAATAAATTTGCAGTCTCAGAATGACAGGCGTAATTATCGAGGGAGGGTAACAGATGAAAACAAGGTTGAGCTTATTTATTAGTATTATATTTGCTGTTAATATTTTTGGCGGCTCATTATGGCAGAATTCCACTCAAAAATCTTTTTATACCGAAGAAAAAGCCCATCGAATTGGAGATATTCTTACAGTATTCATTTCTGAAGCAGCAAGTGCTTCTCAGACTGCAACAAAAAACACTTCAAGAGATTATTCAGCTTCCATGAATGCAGGAACAGGTTTTCTTGATGTGGTTGGCGGTGCATCGGCAGGTTCAAAAAATCAGTATTCAGGCAAAGGCTCAACAGTTGCTTCAAATAATGTTAATGCAACTGTTTCAGTTAAAGTTACTGAAGTTCTTCCAAATGGTAATCTGGTCGTTGAGGGTCAACGTTTTATAAATGTTAATAATGATATTCAGGAAATTCTACTTACAGGTGAAGTCAGACCGAGAGACGTTTCAACTGAAAATACTGTTGATTCAAGACTGCTTGCAGATGCAAAAATTATTTACAAAGGTAAAGGTGAAATAGCTCGAACACAGAAACCAAATATCTTTCAGAGAATTCTGGGAAGTATTTTTTAATAAAAAATAAAAAAGTTATTGTGAGGGTAATTTTATGAAAAAGTATTTAATAATGTTTCTGATATGGATATTGTCTTTGTACTGCATGTCAGCGGATTTTACAGTTGAACTTAGAGATATTGTCCGTTTCGGAAGACAGAATAGAGAAAATCAGCTTACAGGATATGGTCTTGTTGGCGGTCTTAATGGAACAGGGGATAAAAATAAACTTGCGATTCAATCAGCTGTAAATTTTCTGAATAATTTTGGAATAATTACAAATCAGTCCAATTTTACCACAAATAACATAGCTGCGGTAATTGTTACAGCAACTTTGCCACCTTTTGCCCGCAGTGGAGATAAGATAGATATAACAGTATCTTCAATAGGAGATGCCAAAAATCTTCAGGGTGGAGTGCTTTTTCAAACTCCTCTGACAGGGGCAGATGGAAACGTATATGCGGTTGCTTCAGGTGCTTTATCAATTGGCGGATTTAATGCAGGAGTTGGCGGAGCAGGTGGTCAGAGAAATCATGTTACTGTTGCAAGAATTCCAAATGGTGCTTTAGTAGAAAATGAAGTGCCAGCAACTTTTATCAAAGATGGTAAACTTGAATTAATTTTAAAAGAAAAAGATTTTGCTTTAGCTGAAAAAATTAAAAAAGCGATTGATGATAAGTATGGCAGAAATCGTGCTATGGCAATTGACCCTGGAACAGTTGTGGTTGATGTTCCTCATTCTTTCAGAGAACATCCGGTTACCTTTATTGCTAATCTTGAAAAAATTCAAATAGTTCCCCAGGGAAGAGCAAGAGTAATAATCAATGAAAAAACAGGTTCAATAGTAATTTCTGAAAATGTAAGAATATCCCCTGTGGCAATATCACATGGTGATATTTCAATCAATATTGGAAGAGATGACAATGGGAATATTATTCCTGCAAATGGTTCGAGTTTACAGGAAATAGTTGATAACCTGAATGCTATGGGAGCAAAACCACGAGATTTGATAGCAATTTTTCAGATACTTAAAGAATCAGGTTCACTGCACGCGGATCTGGAGATTATTTAGAAACGCGAATGAAACGCGTATAAACCACGTATGAAACGCGGGTGAACCTTACAAAAACTAAACATAACAAACATAATTAAATGAAAATCTGGATAGAACGCGAATGGAATATATATACTGTGTAATTACAATAACTTTATTTTCTACAATTGAATTTACTGGAAAATTAATTGGTTCAGAAGTAACTCCACTCGGGGTAACAGCCTGGCGTTTCTTTATTGGAGCACTTATAATGCTCCCTTTTATCAAAAGAAAAAAACTCGAAATAAAAGATTATATTAAAATGGCATGGCCTGGCATTTTAAACGTTGCAATATCAATGTATTTTCTTCAACTTGCTGTTTTTCACGGAAAAGCATTTCTTGCCGGGACAGTTGTAGCTATGAATCCAATGTTTGTTACAATAATTTCAAATTTTGTACTTAAAGAAAAAATAACTTTTCAAAAAATCGCTGGAATTGGTTTTGGAATTACAGGATTAGTTTTAATTATTACTGGAGAAGTAAATATAACCAATGTTAACCCTTCAATTTACAGAGGAATTTTTTACAGTCTTATGGCTGCTTTAACATTCGCAACTTACACAGTGTTTTCTAAAAAATATGTCTGTGAATATGGAAATATCCAGTTTAATTTTGTATCTTTTCTTTCAGGAAGTATAGTTTTGTTGTCTGCCGGTATTGTTTCGGGAATATCTATAAAAGTACCCACTGACCTGAAAATATTAAGTCTTATGGCTTATAATGGCATTTTTGTAACAGGTTTAGCATATATTTTATTTTTTAAAGCAATGGAAAAACTTGAAGCTTCTCAGGCTTCAATGTTTTTCTTTTTAAAACCAGTTATAGTTACCTTTCTTTCATATAAATACCTTAATGAAGCCATTTCAACTGGTCAGTTTACAGGTATAATTTTTGCTGGAATCAGTATAGTTATTGTTTTATTAAAAAAAAACAAAAATAGTTGTTGATTTTATAACTAATATTTTTTAAAATTTATTATGTAAACAAAAAAAATATGGAGGGGTTACTATGAACAAAACAGAACTAATCAATGCTGTATCAAAACAGGCGTCTCTTTCAAAAACAAACACACAGAAAGTGGTTAACGCTTTTGTAGAAACAGTTATGAAAGAATTAAAAAAAGGTCAGAAAGTTAATGTTATGGGTTTCGGTTCTTTTGAATCAGTAAAAAGAGCAGCAAGAAACGGCAGAAATCCACAGACTGGAAAAGCAATTAAAATTAAAGCTCACAATGTTCCAAAATTCAGACCTTCAAAAGTTTTGAAAGATACAGTTAAATAATTTAATTTAATCTGTAAGAGTTCAAAAAAAGGATGGTTTTTAATCAAACCATCCTTTTTTTTGTTATTGAAATCTGATATAATATTCTGGTCTTTAACAGCAATTAAAAATAATAAGGATTAATGATGTATAAAAGAGAGGGAAATTTTTTTCTTATATTATTATTTCTGTTTCTAATTATTATTTCAGGCTGTAATTCAGAAAAAAATGAAAATATTGAAACTGTAAATTATGATAAAATTATATCTCAGGTTGACCAGGTTATTTCTTATGGTAATTTAAAAAAAGCGCTTGAACTTATTCCTGAAAAAACAGATAATCGTGAATTAAAATTAAAAAAAATCTATATTTATTTAAAAAGTGGTGACCTTGAAAAGGCAGAATTATTATCAAAAGAACTGGTTATAGATAAAAATGATATTGAAGCATATAAATTTCTTGCAAAAATTTATTTTATAAAAAAAGATTTGGTAAATTTTAACAAATATATTGTTCTTGTTCCTGAAAGTGACTTTGACAACGAACTTAGAAATATGAAATCAGGATACGAAAGAAATTTAAAACAACAGGCAGCTGAAGAAAAAGAAATTATGATTAATCAGATTTCTGAAATGATAGCAAGTTTTAATTCAATGCATTACTTTGAGGCTCTTTCAACATCTAAAACAATACTTGAAAAAAGTGAAGCAATTTATAAAAAAGAAAATATGAATTTTTTAAAAGAAGTTTACAATTATTCAGGTCAAGCTTCGATAAAGGTTAATAACACAGATAATGCAATATATTATTACAGAAAATCAATTGAAACAGATGAAAAAAATCCTGAGGCATATAAAGCACTTGGAGATATTTTCGGAACAAGAGGAAGAACAGCTTTATCTTTGGAATATTATTACAAAGCTTATGAGTTAACAAAAGACATAGAGCTATATGGAAACATTGGAGCAACTTATATTAAGCTTGGACAATACAATGAAGCTAAACCGATACTCGAGGAAGTTTTCAGAAAAACATCAGGAAATATAAATGCAATGTACAATCTTTTTCTTTGTTATTACTATCTTAATTTGATTAGAGATATGCGTTCTCTAGGTCAGATGATTCTTGATATTGTTCCGCCAAACTCTCAGATAGGAATCAGTGTAAGCTCTGTAATGGCAGGGGTTGCACCACTGGAGGATTTTTAATGAAAAAAATCTTTTTTATAATAGTTGTTTTTTCGTTTATTACTGCAAATGCAGATTTTCCTGATGTTAAAGAAATATGGAAAAAACATGGTTTTACTGATAAAGATAATACTGTTCAGACTAAGGGGAGAATGGAAACTGCAAATGAACTTGTTATGCAGGGAGAATTTTCAAAAGCTTTAAAAATCTATGAGGAACTGCTTAATAAAGATTTGAATTCATCTCATCTGCATAATGCTATAGGATTCTGTTTTGAAAAAATGGGCGAAGAAGAAAATGCCATGCTTTTTTATTCAAAAGCAGCAAAACTTACTCCAGTTGACCCGGATTCTTTTAATAATCTTGCTTATCTTACTGCAAAACGTGCAAATGGTCCGGAAAATGTTCTTCCAGCTGTAAGTTTGATTGAAAGTGCTTTAAAATATTCAAAAAATAACATTAATTATCTCAAAACCAGACTTTTTATTTTTGAAAAAGCAGGTCTAATTGAAAAATGGGAAGAATATGCACTTGAAATTGCAGAAAAATACCCGAATATAAATGAAATAAATATTAAACTTGGTAATCTTTATATTAATAAAAAAGAATATGGTAAAGCAAAAATTTATCTTAATAAAGCCCTTCCTGACCAGGAGGCGCTTGAACTGCTCGGATATATACCAGTCGAAAACCCTCAAAACAATAATATTGATAAAAAAGTTGTG
>Ga0265293_10014393_pt1 | contig 10053 bp, 11 predicted proteins | sample Munlanlewell138R_FD_192505 | JGI IMG/M metagenome (GOLD analysis project Ga0265293, IMG submission 192505) | Leachate microbial communities from a municipal landfill in Southern Ontario, Canada - Leachate well 138R | ecosystem: Engineered > Solid waste > Landfill > Unclassified | place: Canada...
CAAAGATTTATATAACATATAAAGGATTGATTAATTATGACCGAACTTGTTTGTGAAATATGTAATCAAAAATATGATAATTATAGGTCATTTTCTTTGCATATAAAAAATAAACATAAAATTGAACCAAAAGATTATTATGATATGTATTTAAAAAAAGATGGAGAAGGAATATGCAAAGTTTGTGGTAAAAAAACTAATTGGATAAATATGAACAAAGGATATGCAGAATTTTGTTCAAATTTATGTATATCAAAAAGTAAAGAAGTTCAAAAAAGACGAGAAGAAACTAATTTAAAAAAATATGGTAAAAGGAATGCTAGTTATGTAGATGAATTTAAAGAAAAAAGAAGAATAACTAAATTAAAAAGATATGGGTATGAATATGGATTTGAAAATGAATCTTTTAAAATAAATGCAGAACAAATTATGTTAAAAAAATATGGAACTACTAACATTAATAAATTGCCAAATATTCAAGAAAAAATAATTAATACTAATTTAAAAAGATATGGCTATAAATCTCCTTTAAAAAATGAAGAAATTAAAAATAAAATTATCGAAACTAATTTAAAAAAATATGGATATGAGTGGGGTATATTAAGACCAGAGATAGTTAAAAAAGCACGTATACAATTTCAAAAAAAGAAATTTGACATAATATATAAATTAAAGAAACTAAATTTGTCTAATGGTTATAAATTATTGTATTCTAAATTAAATAATTTAGGACTAAAATTATTATGTGATGAAAATGATTATCAAGGAACTTATGACATTCATACTATGAAAAGATATTATTATTATTTACAATGTGTAAAATGTAATCATATATTTTATTCTGCAATTGCATTTGGTGAATTACCAAGATGTCCAAAGTGTGATTCATTATATAATATATCTAAACCAGAATTTAAAATTTATGATTATATAACTAATGAATTAAATATTCCAAAAGATAAAATAATTCAATCAGATAGATCTGGTATAGCTGGAAGATCAATAGATAATAAATTTCCAAAGGAATTGGATATATATTTGCCTGAATATAAATTTGCTATTGAATTTAATGGATTATATTGGCATTCAGAATTATTTTTAGATAAAAATTATCATTTAGAGAAAACTATAGCTTGTGAATCAAATGGTATTCAATTATTTCATATCTTTGAAAATGAATGGTTAGATCCTATTAAACAAGATATTTGGAAATCTATTATTTCTTCAAAATTAAATAAAAATAAAAGAATATATGCTAGAAATACAATCGTTAAAGAAATTTCTCCAGAAGATAGTATCTCTTTTTTAAATGAAAATCATTTGCAAGGTGGACTTGGAGCAAAATATCATATAGGATTGTTTTATAAAGATGAATTAGTATCAGTAGCTACATTTGGAGAACCAAGATATAACAAAAATTATGAATATGAATTATTAAGATTTGCTAGTAAAAAATATACAAATATTATTGGAGGATTTTCTAAATTATTAAAATATTTTGAAAGAAAATACAATCCTGTAAGTTTAATAACGTATACAGATAGAAGATTATCGAATGGTAATCTTTATGAAAAAACTGGATTTAAATTTTTAAGAAATACTGATCCAAATTATTGGTATATACATGATAATTCATTAGAGTTATATTCCAGATATAATTTTCAAAAACATAAATTAAAAAATTTGTTAGAAAATTATGATCCTAATTTATCTGAACATGAAAATATGTTAAATAATGGATTTTTAAGAGTATATGATTGTGGTCATAAAGTATATCTGAAATATTTCTAAATTAAATGTAACAAATATATGAAAAGGGGGGAATAATAAATATGGATGACTTAGAGGAAATGAAAGAATGGATTGAAAAAGAATTAAGAGGGCAAAATGAAGGATTGGTTGATTTTTCAAAGTATAAGAAGAAAAGTATAGCATGGGTGGAAGATACAGTGGAAAACATGGGTTATGATTTCTGTGGATATGTTCAATGGGATTTATTTCGAGTGAGAAAAAAAGGATGATGAAAAAATGGTAGTCAACTACCCACCACCTATAGAGGTGGATGTCTTCTTGCACTTTATGATAAATAAGGAGGGTTATAAAAATGTCAATTAATTTAACAAATGAATGTGAATCAAGCATTCTTGAATCATTTTTAAGAGATGTATTGCAGGAAGAATATTATGCAGATGAGCAAAAACCAGATTTATTTCAAACGATGGATTATATAAAAAGTATGAATCAAGAAGTATTGTATATTCATATTTTTAGTATGTTGTTTCAATATCAAATTAAAAATGCAGTTGATTTTTATGTAAGATTATATGATAAATTAAAATTGACAGATCTTATAAGTGAATTGGTAGAAATGTTAAATGAAGCTAAAGAAGCAAAGTATATTGATCAATATTCAATAACCTATAATTATAATGTAAAAAATGCTAAATCAATAACTTTAATATATCACAAAGATGATTTAGAATATTCAATGACAATATAAATATAAAAAAAGGAGGATTAATTTTGAAAATACCCAAAATGAAATTGGTAAAATCTTCTAATATAGATTCTATAGGATATAATCCGGAAGAAGAACAATTATTTATAAAATTTAAAGATGGATCGTTATATGTATATAAAAATGTTTCAGAAGAAGTATGGAAAAATTTTCAAAAAGCAGAATCAAAAGGAAAATTTGTGTATTATGAATTAAAAGATATTTATGATTATGAAAAATTGTGAGGTGACCGGTAATGAATATTGCAGAAATGGAATATAATGGTTCTTCTGTAGATGGTAAATAGGTTGTAAGAAATGAACTTAAAATAATAGAAGATTATGAACAAACTATTAAAGAATTAAATGAATTTTCAGAAGATATTAAATTATTTTATGAAGTTATGAAAGAAAATATTGGAGATTTACATGATTTTAAAAATAGATATTTGGTTGATCAAAAAATAAGAGTTTTATCTGATTTAATTTAGTCTTATTTAAAAATAAAAGAAAAAGTTAATACATTTAATATGGAATTGTTAAAATATTATAAAAAAGAAGGACCTGCAGAAGATTATGATATTCATGAAATAGCAAAACAATTAGAAAATTATAAATTAAATAAAAAGTAATAATTAATCTGGAGGCGATTTAATGAGTGAAATAAAAGAACCAGATAAAAATGTAAAAAAAGAAAATATAGATGAAACTAAAAAAGATACTAATGAAATAAATGATTCAATTGAGCAAACTTTATTAGCAGAATTACAAAAAGATATTTACATGGATATCGAAGAATATACTAAAGATTTAGTTCAAAAAAGTAAACCAGTAGAATATTTTGATAGTGGAATTGATGTATTAAATGCCATGTATGATGGAGGATTTCCAATAGGAAGAATTCATCAATTTGTAGGAAATACTGGCTCATTTAAATCCACATTAGCAGGAAATATAGCAGCTGGTTTTCAAAATTATTTTAAACAAAAAGGAGAGCTATATTACGTATATTATCTTGATTCAGAAAATACTACAACTGAAAAAAGATTAGCTCAATTAGGTGTAAGAAATCCAAAAGTTACACCTTTTAATATTAGAGAAGTAGAAAATATTTTTCAAGTTATTAGTAGAATTGGAGATTTTAAAGCAGAAAAAATTAAAGTGTTAGAAGAAAAAATAACTGAATTACGAAAGGGTTCTCAAAAAAAAGAAATATTGCAACAAATTGATGCATATAAAGAATTAATAGAAAAAGTTAATAGAATGCAATTTTTAATTATATGGGATTCATTAGCTAATACTATAACTAAAAAAGATATAGAAGCAAAAGGAGATTATGATAAAACAATAGGAAAGAAACAAAAATTATTGGCTCATTTATTACCATTATATGTGGATGAATTAACTAAACATAATATTACTATGATAATAATAAATCAATTACGAGATGATATATCAATGGATATGTTTAATCAAAGAGCAGCTAATTTAAAATTTCTTCAAAAAGATAAAGTGGTTCCTGGTGGAACTGCTGTAACTTACAATTCCGCTTCATTATTAGATTTAAAAGTATCTTCTTTAATTAAAGAAGAAGAATATGGATTTAGTGGATTAAAAGTATATATTAATGCTGCTAAAAATAAGTTTTATACCCCAAATTTAAATTTGCCATTTATAATTAAATATACTACTGGAGTAAGTAATTTTTGGACTAATTGGCTTATGTTAGATGAAAATACAGTTACTATTGATGGCAAACCCACCAAATTATTAAAAACTGGTCCATATAATTCAATTGGAAATTATAGTAAAAAATTTAGAAAAAAAGAAGCAGAAGAGTTATATCAAACAGATCCAGAGTTTAAAGCTGAATATGATAGATGTGTAAAATTAGTTATAAATGAGTGGATTGAAAGAAATAGAATGATAGACGACGAAGATATTATTTAAAAAGAAGAATGCTCCCATCTGAATTATAGATGGGAGAATATTTTTTCTAAAGGAGGGTAGGAATGTAATGCCATCATATAAATATCATTGTCCAAAATGTGGCAATATAAGTTATAAAGTGTGCTCAATATCTGAATATATTAGTAATCCAAATATAATTTGTGATAAGTGTAATATCCAAATGAATAGAGATTATAATTCACATCAAGTTGGTATTATATTTAAAACCAAAGGATTTTATTCAACTGATAATTAATTAACTACCAAACCTTTAAAAGGTTTGGTAATTCACTTAATATTTATAATGGAGGGGAATTAATGAGACTTACTATTTTTTTAAAGAATAATAATGATAATAATTGTATGCCAATTAGTTATAGAATTTCTATGTTACATTTATTAAAAGATATTTTTTCAAAAAGTGGAGTATATGATAAATATTTTCATGATAAAATGGTAAAACCATATACATATTCAATATATTTTAATAATATGAAAATAATGGAAGAATATATTTATTTTGATAAATACTTTATTTTAAATTTTTCAAGTAATAGTAATATATTAATTGATCATATATGGGACAATTTAAATACAGGAATGAAATTTACTATTGGAGATAATGAATATATAATAGATTTAATAAAAAGAACTAACCCAAAAATTAGAAAAAATAAAATGGTTGCAGATATAAGTATATTAACAAATCCATTTGTTACTGCAAAAGATAGTAATTATTTTATAACTCCAAATAATAATTTAAAGTTGTTTAATGAAATATTAAATTATCAACTAAAAAAGAAATTTAAATATTTATATAATAATACAAAAGTTGGTTCAGTTTATTTAACTCCAATATCTATGACAGATGTTATTGTTAAACATTATGGTATTTTAAAAGGATTTAAAGGATCATTTAAAATTAATGGAGACAAAACTTTAATAAAATTCATTTTTGATAATGGATTAGGAGTTAGAACAGGTCAAGGTTTTGGATATATTTTGAAATGAAATCTTTCGATGTGATTGTGTTATAAATAACGAAAAATTATATATAAGAATGTTTTTAAAATTCCCCCGAGATATGGGATATTTAAACGAACAAATATACATCATACCCCAATATATGGGATATGAATTAATGGAGGATTATTAAAATATGGAAAGAAAAAATATGATAGAAATTTTAAATGAATTTGATAAAGATAGTGATGAAATAATTAAACAAAATTCTTATAGTAATTTATATTTAATGTTGAATAAACAATATGATTTAATGTTAAATATTATACAAACTCGAAATTTATATAAATATGGTATTGATAATTTATTCAAAAATATGATATTATCAATTTTTGATGAATTAAATGAATATATTGATGTTATTTTTGCATATGAATTATCAGAAGAAAAAAGAAAAATTGAAGCATTATTTGAATTAGTTGATGCATTACATTTTATATTTCAATTACATTTTTTAGGAACTATTAAAAAGAAAAATTATAGTATATTAGATTTATTTAATAAGGAGGAGATAAGAAATGAAATAATTAATTATGCGTATAATGATTTTAAAACATTAACATGTGATTCAACTTTAGTTAGTATAAATTTGAATTCTGAAGTTATTCGAGATTTATATATTGAAATGATGCAAATAACATCGGAAATATTACAGTATATTCATTGGAAACATTGGAAAACATATACAAATTTTGAATATGATTTATTTAGAGAACAACTTGTTTTATTATATAAAAAGGTATTATTTAATTTTAAATTAGTAAGTCAAGATGAAAAAAATTATGAATATCTTATAGTTAAATATTATGTAACAAAAAATATTGAAAATTTTGATAGACAAATTAGAGGATATTAAAAAATAAATTCAATTATTTATAGGTTGATGATTTAAAAATTTATTAATTGGAGGGTAATGAATGAAGTTCGAAAATATTAAAGAACAAATAAACCATATAAATTTTTTAAGTGTAGAAAAATCATATGAATTACCTAATATTAAAAAATTACTATTAGAAAGATATTTATTTACTATGAATAAGAAAACTTATAATATATTAAAAAAACAAAATTATCCAGTTGAAGTTCATACCAGAATATTTGAAAATGGATTAAATAAATTTGATTCTGGTATGGATGGAGAGGAAACTATTTATACAGAATCATGGGAATTATTAGCAAAAAGAGTTGCAAGAAGAATAGCAGTTGGAATATTAGGATTAATTGATAATAAAAATAAAGAATATATAAAAAATACTAAATATATTAAGAAACTTAAACAAGATCCAGATTTTTTGTATAATGAAATTCATAATATGGAAAGTGATTTTTATTATGCAATAAAAGAACAATTGTTTATGCCTTCTTCTCCATTTATATTTAATGCTGGTAGATCTTTAATGGATACGGATAAACAAATATTTTTATATTTAGATAATATAACTTTATCTGAATATGAAACAATATATCAGCATACTGATCCTGCATATGGATCTTGTTATTCGATGGGATCAATTGAAGATGATATTAAATCTATTTTTGATATGTTGTATAATCAAGCAGAAATATTTAGAAATGCAGGAGGTTTTGGAGTTAATTTTTCTAAATTAAGATCAAAACATGCAATAGTGAGCACAATAAAAGGAAATTCGTCTGGTCCAATTTCATTTATGCAACCATTTAATGATAATACACAATTAATTGCTTTATCGTCTTCTTTAAAAAGAGGAGCTAATATGTTTTTGTTAGATTATAAACATCCAGAAATTATAGATTTTATAAATATGAAAGGGGATTTTGAAAACGGTTATCAATTTATGAAACATGCAAATATTTCTGTTGCTATTGATAATGAATTTATGGATTATGTTTATAATAAAAAAGATTATTATACTAGAGAACCTCATACAAAAGAAAAATCTATAAAAGTTAATGCTAAAAAATTATGGGATAATATTATAATAAATTCTGCTTTACATGCTGAACCTGGTATAGTAAATTTTGATTCTATAAATAAATCTAATCCGATAAGTGATAAAGAAGTAATTACTTCTGTTAATCCATGTGCTGAATATACAGGATTAGATCAAACAGTTTGTAATTTAGCAAGTATTAATTTTTACAAATTGTTAAATAATAAAAGAGAAATAGAAGAAGGTTTATATCAATCAGTAGTAAGAATAGTTAATAATTTCTTAACTTTATCTATTTATGCAAATAAATATCCTTTAGAAATATTAGACCATAGATCAAAATTATATAGACCAACTGGTGCAGGATTTATGGGATTGGCTTCATTATTTAATGGATTAGGATTAAAGTTTGGAAGTAAAGAAAGTTTAGAAATAGAAGATAAATTAATGAAAATATATAGTCAAACGTATGTATTAAATTCTCAATATTTAGGAGAATTAATTGGTGGATATAAAGATGCAGAATCATCTTTAATGATTGATGGAGAAAAACAATATTATCCAAATAAAGAAAATTATGTATTTATTACAGACAATAGACCATTAGCAAATGCAAGATTGCAAGCAGTAGCTCCAACAGGCTCAATATCTAGTTTATGTAATATATCGTCTGGAGTGGAACCAATTTTTTCTAAAATTTCAATAAGAAGAATAAATCCAGATATGCCATCAGAATATGAAATACAAGTAATAGATCAATCTATAATAGATATATTAAAAGAAAAATCATTAGATCCTAATATTTTATATGATAGAAAAAAATTAAATGAATATAGGTTGGATTATTGTAGATAATAATGAATTAAGTTTGATAGATCATATTCTTACGTTATATGTTGCATCTAAATATATTGATATGAGTGCTTCTAAAACATTTAATATATTAAGAGATACAAAAAGTTTATCTAACGAAGAAATCAATAAAATGATAGAATTATATCCTGATGTTAAATTAAAAAATGCGTTATTAAAATATTCTGAACTTAAAAAGAATAAATTTGATGTTAATATTAAAGAGTTGTTATTAGAAAAACCAAAATTATATAAAGCATATATGAATTTAATTATTAAACGATTAGGTAGTAAGTATGTAGATAATGATTCAATAGAAGATATTCAAACAGAATTATTTTCAACTTTGGAAGAATTAAATATGAATAATCAAAAAGAATTAGAAGATTTTTATAATCAAATGAGAAAATATGCAGACGAAACTAATGTAGATAAAACAATAAATACAGTTTCAGATTTTTATTTGATTTCTCAGTTATTGGAAATTAAAGGTGTTACAATTTATGTAGAAGATACAAGAATTCCTATTTTACGAGTATCACGAAAGAAAAAAGAAAAATCTAGTAAATCAAATAAAACAGAAATAAATTTGGAAGCACTTAAAGATCTTGGTTTAACAATAAATCAAAAAACTAAACATTTGATACCAAAAGCTAGACCAAAAATAATAAGTTGTTTAAAACAAACAATAAATATACAAATTGATAATGTGGTTAAAACATATAATATAGAAGTTGGATATGATGAAGATAATCAGCCATTTGAAATATTTATTAGACCAACTACTTCCAGTAAAGAAGATTCACCTTTAGCAAATGTGATCGGTAGATTATCTTCTTTGTGTTTAAGAACTGGAGTAGAACCAGAAGAAATATTAAAACAATTAAGTAAAGTAAAAAATTGGAGAAATGAATATGATCCAACAGTAACTAGTTTAACTGAAAGTATTAGATCTTTAATGGAAATAGCAAAAGCTAAAGGTAGTAAAAGAAAAAAATTAATTAAAGAAGGAAATAAAATTCAATCAACTTGGACTTATGATAATTCATTAAAAGTATATATTGATGATGATGGAAATAAACGATGTCCTTCTTGTGGGGAATTAATATTTCCAAAATCTGGATGTATAAATTGTGATAATTGTGGTTGGTCAAAATGTGATTAATAAATATTGAAAATTAATATATTTTTTAAAGAGGTGTAAATAATATGTATGATGCTGGCATAGATACATTTGCTATAATTATTTCAAAACCTGGTTGTCAAGCATGTGAAAATGCTAAAAAATATATGCAAGATAATAATATTTTATATCTTTATACAGAGTTTAAAAATTTATCATTAGAATGGAGAAGAATGATAAGTAATTATGTTAAAGAAAATAATATAACTGTATCATATCCGATAATTTATATAGTAAATCCAATTCAAAATATTTTTGATATGGGATTTAATCCGCAATTATTAAATACATTATTTAATTTCGCCTAACATAAATTAATGAGAACTAAAAAGCAAAGTATCGCCAAAAAACGTGTTATAATTTATTTATTATCCCGTCACTGTAAAAGGTGACGGGACTTTTTTGTGGAATAACGAAATAGGAATCATCAATATCTGGAACAAAGATATAGTATATATTGATAATTATAATATTTTTAGAAATAATTCTTGTGAAGTAATAAACTCAATATATGTCAACTACCCACCACTTGTAGAAGTGGGGGCTTGTAGAAATACAAGCTCGGTTGATTAGCCTGGGTCATTAGTATTTGCTAATGACTAGTTATGACAGAATATATAGTCACCGTGGGATGCTCCA
>Ga0265293_10014394_pt1 | contig 10053 bp, 12 predicted proteins | sample Munlanlewell138R_FD_192505 | JGI IMG/M metagenome (GOLD analysis project Ga0265293, IMG submission 192505) | Leachate microbial communities from a municipal landfill in Southern Ontario, Canada - Leachate well 138R | ecosystem: Engineered > Solid waste > Landfill > Unclassified | place: Canada...
AACGTTTCAGCATAAGTCAGTAAGGCTAAAACCAAGCAGCCAACAAATTCTGGTGTATGAAGTAAACCTCGATGCTTCAATATCGGCAGAATGAACATGCAAACTCCTAAAACTGCAATAAACCAATGAAGCCCGTACTGGACATAACAGTATGTAATCCCTGCTCCAGCAATAAATAGAACCATATCTCTGAAGCGTGACAGTAACCACAATAATCCAGCAACAAGCAGCCAAATTACCGAACTATTCAATATCCATTCAGGAATCCACTGCATCGTTTGTGTTGAAAAATTATTTAATAGCAATAAAAATACGCCCACTAGGGCGCATAAGATTGCTGCTCTTTTTAATGCCTTTTGTTGTCTTAGTGAAAACGGTGTAATCGGTTTATTTGCCGTTGCTTGTCTGTGATCAATATCAAGTATTATTGATCCTGGTATGCTGGCCGCAACTATTATTCCAGTCTCTATAATTGTTGCCTGAGTATACCAACAAAAAACACTTGCAGCTAATATTCCAAATGATATATGCCCTTTTACGTTAATACATTTCACCTCCCTTCATTTGTATCAATATTCAACCAAAACCATAACTCCCTATCCTTTTCTGATACACTTTGCTTCTGCTTCGTCCCCCCGTTTCTAGCAGTGTAATTTTTATTAAAATTAGGTGCAGCTATTTTGCGATCTAAACTGTCTAAATAAGCCTTAACCTTTTCTTTAGTATCCAGTTCTTTTTCTTGCCAATCTTGCAATAGCCGCCTTATGTACTGCTTTGGAAATTCAATCTGTAAATCATTAGCACGTTTCATAGCTAGCTCCAATAACTCTGGATTTAACTCTGAATTAATTTGTTGTTCTATTTCTTTTTCTTTTGCTCTTGACTTTAAATCAAACAAGTGGTATTTACGCGTGCGCGCGTTTTCTTTTTTATTATTTATTAATTTATTATTAATAGTTATGCGCCCTTTTGGCAGTTCTGGAAGTTCCGTTTTGGCATTTCTGGAAACTCTCTTTTGGCGCTTCTGACTTTCACCATTGATGAGTTCTAATAACTTTTCAGAGTCTGGTACAATATAAAAGCGACGAGGAGCACATACTGCTTTTCGTGTGTATTGGATCAATCCCAATTTTATAAGATGTTTAATCACAGGAAGTTGTTGCTTGTTAGTTAGTGTTGTATCTGCTTCCATATCTTCAACTGTATAAAAGAAAAAGCCATCTTCGCCCAACTCATTTATGTTCCGCCAATAAAAATACTTAGAGACAATCGCGCTGTATACAATTGCCTCTTTTAATCCAATTTTCTTCGCTAGTATTTTATTTATTGTTAGCGCATTATCGCTGCGCAGCAAATTAAGTATTCCTGTAAACATATTTATCTGTTTTTTCAATTTAAAGCCTCCTACTTGCAATGTATACATAATGAACCTTATATAGATAAGTATTTTTTAATTATTGAAATATATTTGTATACACATAGTAAATATTTTGTATACACGTTACATATAGGCAACTCAACGTTTACACTACTACCTAATAAAAAATGTATACAAACTTCTTTAAATAATTATTTTTGTATACAAATTATTATTATAAACTTATTAACCCTTGTGTATGAAGGTGTATAGCGTATACATTATTATATTTCTCCTGTAATTCCTTCTAAAAGCAACAGCGTCTTTTCATCAAATGAATCAATTTGGTTTTTCTTATTTAATTCAGTATCCTCATTTAATTGGCTATAACGTATCTCTTTGTCGTTCTCAAATAGTAAATAGAGCCAATGACCGATAATCTTCTGTGTATCTTCATGCTGTAGCCATTCAGACGTTTTTGCATTTATATTGCTTGGAATCGGAATAGGGATTGTATTTTCTTGTAGCGCCTTCATCCCGATCATAAATATTCGAAAGTATTCACTGGATACGTTTTTATTTTGCTGAATCATACGGATTTGCTTCATAAACTCATGGTTATTTTGATATTCTTTTGGAATTCGAAAAGAAATTACACTCATGCTTCTTTAACTGTTTTCTGCATTTTCAGCTTAAGTATTTTCATGTATGATTCAGCAATGATCCAAATTGATTGCTCTTTGCTCAAGTATCGCAGTGGCAGTTTTTTCTCTGCCTTATTGATTTGTTCTATATAATCTTTTAGAACAACAGAGCCTCCTCCAATTAAAAAGGCAACGTAACTTGATGGTACTGCCGACCATGTTAAAATAATATTCTTATACAGCTCATTGGCCAAGCTTCTCATATTTTTTGTAGTGATACTCTCAATGCATGTGCGATTTCCGTAAACAAAGATATGGTCTTTTTCATCCGGATTGCCGTTAACTATAATATCGACTAATTCCTTTCTAGATCGTATTCGATATCCATATGTGACCTCAACCTCATCTATAATTTTATCTAGAAAGTGTGAAATTCCTAAACGATATCCTCGCGAATGCTTATTATCTATTTTAGTTTTTTCGAATATAGCATTATCTGTTGTTAAACCACCTATATCCCAAATTTGGACTGTACGGTTTGTGATATCATCGTCTTTAACTTTACCGTTATCTTGTACTGCCAGCTCCATATATGCAGCTAAACCTTCAGCGCTTACAATAACATCTGTAAATTTCAAATTAACCCTTTTCCCAAAATATTTTGGTGTGTTTAAAAATTCAACTTGATGAACCGTATCAATTAATTTTTGACGGAAGCCATCTCTTGCTCCTTTCTTCGTTTCTTCGATAGGCAACCCTGTGCCTAAAGCATATTCGGCAGATATCGCATCACTTGGACTATCTTTCGCTGCATGAAGGGCCACTGTTAATAAAAGCATGACAAGTGATTGATCACTATCATGCTTTTGACTATTACTATTAAGTTCGTCATTTTCCGGATATTTCATAGCCAATTCTCCTGCTACATATATTCCTTTCCCGCCTTTTAAAGCACTTGATGTAATTTGAACATGAATTCCTTCTAGTGGATCACTTTCTAGATCAATATAATCTCGTATACGCTCTTCCTTTGCGATAACATTTGGTATACAAAATTTTGTATTATCATGAAAAATTGCTTTAATGCTAGCATTTCCAATGTCTACAGCTGCTAAATTTATTGTTTTACTCATATACAAACCCTCCAATTTTATAATTATTGTGCCCTTCCATACAGGTAGCCCTGTGCTATATGAAACCCATTTTTCAGAAGCAATCGTTCATCTACTTTATTTTCTACTCGTTCTACTATAACTGCTCTCTTTGTTTTTTTGAGCCTGTTAACAAAACTTTCATCATATAGTTCTTTCAGCTCCACCTTAATGCCCGATACACCTACTCTGATCCAGAAGTTTAGCTTATTACTTGTTACATCGTCGGCCCATACCGATAACCCTCTTGCTTGAAGCTGTTGTACTATTCTCCGCATTTCCTGCATAGTAAGATTAGATTCTCCCCATTCTACTATCTCAATGCCACCATTCCATGTTAAAGCAGTATTGCTTAACAGATATGGTAAAGACATCATGCTAACATTAAGATTTATTGGTTTTCCGTTTTGTCGTTCAATCCCTTGTAATATGGCGTGGTATTCCCTTTGCCATAATAAATGTGGGTCTTTTGTTGTTAAGTAGTCTTTTATACAACAATCACTCTCTGGTCTGCATAACATTTCTTCAATTATTACTTGTTTAGATACTATATTTACTATTGGTTGCCTTAGCATTTCAATCATCATTTCACCTACCTATTATGTTGTTTAAATTATTGACAAAATTAAGTAGCTAATAGCTATAAATGGGGCTAGACGTATTTCTTTCTTTTTTAATAAGCACCCATATATACCAGCCAGTACAAATGAACATATCATAATTAACGAAACACTAAACCCTACTGTTAGCGATAATAAGATGAAGAGTTTAACATCCCCACCACCGATACCATCAGACATCATAAACACTAGAAGAAAACATAGGATTATAAGTAGTGGTAGTAATAAAATTATATATTCACCCGTGTAAAACCGATAAATAAAGGCTATTAAAATAGCAGGGCATGTTAACAAATTAGGAATAACACCCCTGCTTATATCTGTATATGTCGCTATCGATAAAGCGATCCACGTAAGAAGCATCATCGTACAAATACCTGTGATGTAAAAGTTGCACTTGATTCAATCGGTAATGTAATGTCTAAAAATGGCTGTAAGGAAGTTAAAGTATAGCTAGACCTAACTGCTATTACTCCCTGCTGACCTTTTTGTAATGGACCCTGACTAAGCATTAAATCCCATTGGCTAGGATTTAGTCCCGAATCGGCAAACCGCTGCTGCAGATATTCTAACGTCTCATAATATGCCCCACCGAACTCACCTAGGTATTGTGCTGTATCGTTAGTAATTGCATAAGATTTAATCCAGGCAATTCCCCATAAAGCTAGATCGGGGATTAACATACCAAGTGGAAAGGCGACTACAAACATGACAATAAATTCAACCATACCAAATCCTTGCTGGCATTTTAGTATATTTCTCATCTGTTTCAATTTATCGCCCCCACCCACTGGACTTGTCTAAATGGTGTATTTTCGCCAGCACTTTCGATATTAGCAATGGTGTCTGTTGAGTACACTTTTAGAAAAGAAAACAATAACCCCGAAACTAAAAAGATTAGGGTTATTGATAATACCATTACTAGCTTGTTTTCAATCAGTACACTCATAAATCGCCACCCCTATTATTTTAGTCAAATGTAATGCCACCACCAAAATCGCTTCCAATGCGACCTTTGTCATGGATATCATTAAAAACATCAGTTGAATAGGAGTTTATAAAAATATACACAATCGCAGATAAAGCAAAAACGGCAATAACAACTGCAACAGCAACTAGTAAGTTTTCTGTTATTACCGTTCCTTTGGTATTTCTTCCAGCTAACCATAATCTACGGCAACCGTTGTTGAATTTTTCTTTTAATTTTTTCATTTAATATCTCTCCAATCTAAATTTTATAATTTTGATGTTCCTAACAATGCCATTAAATATAAAATAACCGCTGTAATGATAAATGCTATTGCATTTATTCCAAGCCCATAATTGACCATCCTTAACTTCTTAGGACGTATTTCTTTTTCCCGATCCATCAGTTTCCCTTCAAGATCTCGGAAGGTTGTCTCTAGCTGTTTAAGAATGTCTTCACCATCTTTTGTTGCTCCAATTCGCATGTACTCACCAAACAATAGTGCAAATTCCATTATTTCAACGACTCCTGTATCGTTGGCAAACTTGGAAAGAGCCGATTCTGGTTGCATGATATCGAGATTTTCATACAATTCGTCTGTATAGGCTTGCATTCCCTTTCCCGAGCCATATTGACAGGCTAGCTTGAGTGCATCAACTGGAGTTTTCTTTCCTTTTAAAAGCAGCCTGACAGTTAGAACGAAATTTGGTGCTTCTTTGCGAATTAACTCTTTTCTTTTTTTCTCTGCTGATTTTAAATTGGCTATCGGTGCATAAATGAATAAGCCTGCAAGTAATATTCCAGCTATAAAGAAAAAATGTAACCCTGTTATGAGAGTTACGATTCCTGATCCGACAATCATTATAATAGGCAAAATTATTTGTTCCGTTAGAATCCTTTCGGTCGTGGTTTGTTTTCCACTCCTTTTAATTAAATCATCATATATCCCTCCTTTCGCCCATTTGGTTGTTATAGTAGCAAATGAATCATGCCAAGTCGTTTTTGTTTTCATGGCTAAGATTGATTCTACTTGCTTATAACTATATGGTTTCTTGTAAGTAGCTACGGCGATTATACTTGTAGCCAATAGGAAAAATACGGCTAGAAAGAATGCAGATGGCATACTTACATCTCCTTCCTGCTGATTTTCATGCTAACGAATAAGCATAGGACAGCTATTGACATAAAAAACGCTAACAGAATCTGACCAAGTAATGTATGGGTAAATCCTCGAAACATGTCTTCTTTAAATAATCGAAAACCCACAACAATCCCGATGAAAGCATAAGTAAGGATGCGGTTTTCGGACAACCCTGACATCATAGCATTGGCAAGTTCCTGCATCTTAATCTTTCGCTGCTGGAAATAAGCTCCAGCTGTAATGATTCCTTCTGCTACTTCGCTTCCCGATTGCTGCGATATTTCAACCATTGTGATAAATAGTTGCAGTTCGGGCAAGTTTAGGTCTTTCTGCATTTGCTTGAATGCATCTGTTATTGACATTCCAGTTTCGTGTTGTCTTTGCACACGCTCGATCTCACCTTTTACTGGCTCTTGTAGCATTGGCGTAACGGACCGCAGGGCATATAGCCAGTTTTTCTGTGCTTGATATGACGAACCAATCGTTTGTAGAGCTGGTCCTAGTTGATCTTTAATTCTATCCCGAAGTTTCCGTTTTTGTGTAAATACATATCCTTTAATCGATACCACGCCTAATGCCAGAGTAACAAAGAAAAGCAGAAAGTTATTCATCAATATAACAAGTGTAACTCCTGACATGATCACAGCAACCCAGAAAAGTATATACATATTTCTTGAAATATAACTTCGCTCTTCGTTATTAAGAAAACGATAGCTCTTACGAGTTTGCCTCTTTGGTTTTCGCTGCTTTTCTAACCACAGCAACTTACGTGACTTTCTAAACGAGAATAGCAATACAATTAAAAAAAAGAGTAGTAGAAAAACACTCCCTAAAAAGTAGCTAAGCAACATTTGTATCACCTGTTTTCAGTTCTATTAGGAATTGATATTCCTCTTCTGGGATCTCTTTATCGTCTAATTTTCTAATAAATTCTTCACTAATCGGGTTCTTATGAATGAATCGCTTCTCCCGTGCAGAATAGGAAAACAGCGTATTCAGTTTGACACGCCCGTTTTCAATTCCCACAATCTCTGTAATTTCTGAAATTCTTCGAACTCCATCTCTGAATATTCTTTGTATAGTAATAACATCCAGTGAATCAGCTAGTAACTCATGGGCATTATCTGTAGTTAATGACGGATCAGCACGTCTTAGCATCATCACCATTCGATCAATATATTTTTTTGCTGTTCCCGCATGTCCAGTAAACCAAATTGGATGCCCAGTATTGGCAAATTCAATCGCTGCTAACAGATCAAGAAATCGGCGGATCTCACCAATGATTATCCGATCTGGTGTTTGCCGCATGGCCATAGTCAGCAAATGATAAATTGTAATATCAGCGACATCGCCAGTAATTCGGCATTCTTCTGAGATAAATTGATAGCCTTGATCATAGGTATAAATCTTTTCTAATCCTAATTCTGCAGTATCTTCCAATACGAGTGTACGTTCTCGTTTCGCAATAAATCCAGCTAGCATACGATAGGATGTTGTTTTCCCTGATCCTGTTGGTCCACCCATTGCCATCGACATCCTAGCTTCGACAAACATCTTTAATGCTCTAAACATTGTTTCAGTAGCTGTACCATTTTCAATGAATTTCTCTGGACTAAGATTAATAGGTGGAAACTTTCGAATTGTGACAATTGGACCTTTCATTAGGCTGATCGGACTCCAAACAATCGACACCCTCGATGTCCCCACTTTGGCATCAATCAAAGGATCTTTGTTGCTAACGCTTTTGCCACAAGCATTCAGTATCTTCGTAATAATGATCGTCTCATAATGTTCCAGTGATTGAAATTTTATTATATCCTTTGCCTGGATCTTGCCATTGTGTTTGTGCTTAACCCAAGGTTGATTCCATCCGTCCAGTTGTATTTCCTCGATGTTATCATCTTCGAGTGCATCGTTTAATGGGCCAGTAGAACAGAGATCTTGCCATATGCGTATGGCAACTTCTTGCTGTGTCATACCTGGAACAACTTTCTTTGTATCCGATAAATAGTTATAAACCATGCGATCAAATTCAGGACGTTTCTTTGGATCAAGTACCGTTTCATTTAATAAACGTTTGCGTAAATAATCTTCTAAAATATATTGCCGGACATCGTTCTTTACATCCTCATATACAGCAGACTCCTGATAGTCACTTTGTAACATAATTTCCTTAGACTTGAGATCATATTGATAATTTTGCAAATCAATCTTATTTCTACGTGTCAACTTCATATTCATAGGCTCACCTTCGAAAAGAAACTACTAAATGATCGCTTCGATTTTTCTTGCATTTTAGTGCCAAATATTGAACTTTCTAATTCTTTCATCTTCTCATAAATCTCGCCACGATCTGGATGAACTCCACGCATCATGTCGCTATGAACCGCACCTTCGTAAGGGACAAACAGGCAATTGTATTGTTGGAAACGTTGCTGTAGCTCCTTCTCCATTCCTTCATGACAGTTATTGATTATAATCCGATCACTTTGTTTTAATAACCCATTAGATCGCAAGGTTTCTACCCGTTGCTCTAGTGACAAGATACTCGGTGGGCTGGCATCAGCCACAATGATTTTTATATCAGCTGAATTTAAAAGTGATAATGTTAGACAGTCATCTAAATCGCTTAGGGTATTAACGATCACACTGTCATGATGCTGTTTTAGCTGGTGAATCATGTTACGGGTGTAGCCCTCACTTTGATCAATTTCGCAAGGCATTTCTGGGAAATGTTCATAACCCTTTTGCCAATCAGGTGCTAACATGTGTAGCTTCTCAGGTAATTTTTTAAGAATCCTTTTACGTTCTGTAGATGGGTTAGATATCTTTGTCTTGTTTAATGTGTATTGACTAAGTTCTTGCATATCGTTATTTAAGATTTTTTCGATATACCGATCTAGGGTGTGCCCTGGTTCGTATAAGCCAAAATAAAATAGTGATTTTGGATATCTATAATTGGCTTCTACTAAGACCGTGTTCCGATGTTTCGCCGATTCTAATGCCAACATACGACTTATAAAAGCACTACCCACCCCTGGTTGTAAAGGATAGACTACAACTGATTTTTTGACAGCGATCTTTGTCTTTTGCTCTTGTTCATCTCCTGTTTTCAACGAATTAAGCCATGCTGCAATATCCTCTGCATCGACATGATCTGCGACAATATTATGAACGCTAGGATGTGTTTTGATATACTCCCATGACAAAAATAATACAGGTACACCACTTGACGCTAAAATATTGGCTGCCTCGGCATTTGGATCGAACTTTTTGGCGATAATGACTGGATATTGCGTATCATATACTTCTGTTGTCTCGATACACTGATATCCTTTCTCTTGCAATACCTCAGTAATTTCACTAATTCCCGATGCATTAATGACCTTCATCTAAACCAACCTCCACTGTTAATACTTGTTGTCCTGCTCCATTTTCAATCACTTCCGTCATATTTAGATTTTCTTCCTCAAACGAAAAACCAAGCTGTTCCTCCAGCCAATTTTGGATATAAGATGTATCTAAATCCCCTTGTGCTTGAACTAAATTATCTCCTCCTGGCGGTTTTGTCCCTACAACATTGATTTTCCCTAGTGTTTCTGCCAATGTAACCAATGTAGTCTGACGGTCATTGACTGCCAGTAGTATTGTCTGCGGTACAATATTTTGCCCCATAGCAGCTGACTTATCTTTGTTAACCTGATTATTGCTCTGCTCAATACTCGTAGGGTTAGCAGTTGTTCTCGATGTAGAAAAAGTTCCGATTACCCTAACATTGTTTAAAAACGGGCCAACAATTGGTTTCTTTTCTTGATCTTCAGCAATCAGCCATAAATTAATATAGCTGCCCTCAACGATCTGGGCAGCTAATGAACTTCTTAAATTTACATCAATTGCAATCATTCGCTCACCATCCTTTAAAAGCAATGCTGTACCATCTTTCATTTCCTCAGCTGGTAGGATGTAAGACTGATATAGATAGCCGTTCTTGGGAACGGTGTAATATGTTACAGCGTATTTACCTATCACGTCATCTTTATTTCTAAACACGTTATTTGGAATGCTTCCCTTCGGCAGTGTAGCTGTCCCTATTTTACGAGTAGCAAACATTTCTTCAGTAATCTGTGTTCTTGGCGGTATTTCTTCTAATGCCACCAGGGCATATTCCATCTC
>Ga0265293_10014399_pt1 | contig 10049 bp, 8 predicted proteins | sample Munlanlewell138R_FD_192505 | JGI IMG/M metagenome (GOLD analysis project Ga0265293, IMG submission 192505) | Leachate microbial communities from a municipal landfill in Southern Ontario, Canada - Leachate well 138R | ecosystem: Engineered > Solid waste > Landfill > Unclassified | place: Canada...
CTATTTCTTTAGCCATAACTAACTCTGGATTTGCTACATAATCAATATCTAGCTGTTTCTTTAATGTGTCAACTTGATCAGAGTATTCTGGATCCCTTATTCTAGCTACTACCCTTTTACATCCTAGCTTTTTAGCCAAGTAGCATATTAACATATTTGTATCATCATTATCAGTAGTAGCGATTAATAAATCTGCATTTTTAATATTGAAACCTTCTAGTACTGATATTTGGGCTCCATTACCCTTAAATGTTAGTACATCTAATTGACTATTAGCCCTTTCAAGAACCTTTTCATTGCTATCAATCAATACTACATTGTTATCGTTTTGCGAAAGACATTCTGCTAAAATATAACCAAGCTTACCTGCACCTACAATAATAATATGCATTCTATAACTTCCTTTCTAATAGTTAAAACATATCTTATTCATTAATTTCTGATAGAACATTAGAGTCAAAAATCTCATCATTATCTACTACACAAATTTTTTTCATACCTACATCAATAGTACTTTCTTCATGCTTGGTGTTAGAACTGTTAAGCTCAGATTTGTATAGCCTTCTATTATCTAGAACCCAAATTTTATCTGTAAATTCACCAGTTTCAATAGTAGATAATGCTTTCTCCATATCATACATCCGTGCATCTATAATGTCAATATAATGTAAAAGCTCTCCTTCAGGAATCATCGGTCTTTTAGGGCTTCCAAATTCTGGTTCATAATGATGGGATAGTAGTAAATGCTGTAAAAGCACTGAGACTTCACTTTTGAGTTCTAGCCTATTAGCTACATTATCAATAATCTTTATTCCTTGTATAATATGTCCTAATAGCTGTCCTTCAACAGTATAATCTGATACAATTCCTAATTGATTTGCACTCATTTCATCAATCTTAGCTATATCATGCAATATAATTCCTGCATAAAGGAGATCTTTATTAATGTTAGTATATATCTCCATAAGACGCTCTGCAGTCATTAGCATTCTCATAATGTGATAAAGAAGCCCTGAACGAATAGCATGATGGTTTTGTTTTGCTGCTGGATAAAATAGTAGTTTTTCCTTATACATGTTCACTATTTCAATAACTAGTTTTGAAATATCTTCATTCTCTATTTTATTTATGTAGTATGTTAGCTGTTTATACATATAATCTGATTCATAGGGGGCAGCTTGTACATAGTCCTCTAGATTTATGGTGTCTGTATCTTTTCTTAGTCTCATGAGAGATACTCTGACTTGTTTTCTACCTTGCCACTCACTTACATCTCCCCTAATTTTTACTATGGAGTCTCTTTTATAATTTATTATATCTTCCTCAGTACAATCCCATAGCTTTCCATTAATATCTCCAGTATTGTCGCAAAAAACTATGTCTAAAAAATTATTTCCATTAGAAGTAGTTTTAACCTCAATTTCCTTAATTAAATAGTATCCTTCAATACGATCATTGACATTAAAATCTGCTATTTTTTTTGATCTCATTCTATCACCCCAAAATCTTTCTTAAATCTTTCTTATTTTAATTATATTCTACTCTTGTTTACCAATAGCATGCAATTGATCAGTTGTAAATATTTATATTATATAGTCTATATTGAATTAAAAATTATTACAAGGGCCTTTTTTGTTAACCACCTAGTGTTATATCCTGACCATTATACCAATCTAAAGCCTGGAAAAAATGTTCATTTTTAAAACTAGGCCAGTATTCATCTATTACATAAAAATCTGCGTAAATTGATTGGACTGGTAAGAAACCACTTAATCTTCTTCTTCCGCCCCATCGGATTATTAAATCTACACGTGATACATCGTTAGATTTGATATGCTTTTGTATATTCTTTCTTTTGTCGTTTGATTTCTTTAACTGATTCAAATCCCACTCCCAACCATAGTTTACCAAAAAATTAACCTTCATGCTACCATTTCCGAAAGTCTTTCTAGTTGTATATGATAATAATTCTTTTGGAAACATTGGAGATTCTGTGTTTCCTACTACTAGTAATGAAGCATCCTCCTTTGCAAGCATTTCTACTGCTTTAATACAAGCTTCTGTAAATGCTTTTCTTTGTAATACCGGCCTTTTAGTATTATCAGTAGTAAACCCATAATAAGTAAGTTCCTTTACTCCTGCTTCTTTGCACAATCTAAAGAGGACCACTCCTGGATCCAGACCTTCAACATATCCTCTTTCCCTAGTCATTCCTTTAGATTCTGCCCATCTTCTATTCCCATCTGGTATAACACCAATATGGTTTGGTATTCTCATGATATCACCTCGAGTTTAATTGATTATAATAGTCAAATAAAAAAATGCATAAACAAAATCAGAAACACCTAATCATATTGTTTACAAAAATATGAAACTTAGTCTAGTTTACTAAGAATACTAAATGCAAACTGAATTATAATTATGCAATTACTATTTATCATTATATACATTATATTTAAAATTTATTTATATTTATATGATTCATGTTAATTTCAGGTGATAGAAAATAATATTATGCATAATATAAAAAACCGACAATGAACGAGAGTTCAAGTCAGTTTTTTAGTGAATATTCACTTTGCAATCTTTAAATTAAATTCATTAACGGTTTCAGAAGCATTTCCAGTTATTAATTGAACATGTTCCATTGTATATAGAGCATTATCTACTCCTGAATACCCTGGCTTGTCATCTAGGTTAAATACTATTACATGTTTTGCCTCTTCTGTATTTAATACTGGCATTCCGTAGATTGGTGTGCCTTCTGCTGTATTGGCAGCTGGATTTACTACGTCTGAGGCTCCTATGACTATTACTACATCTGTCTCTTTGAATTTATCATTAATTTCATCCATTTCCTTAAGCTTATCATATGATATATCTACTTCAGCAAGTAGTACATTCATATGACCTGGCATTCTTCCTGCTACTGGATGTATTGCAAAGTTTACTTCTTTACCCTTTGATTCTAATAAATCAAATAATGTTTTTACTTGGTTCTGTGCTTGTGCTACTGCCATACCATAGCCTGGTACTATTATTATCTTCTTAGCTTCATCTATTATTTCTTCAACTGATTTTATTCTTGGTGCTTTTGGCGCTTTAATATTTATTTTTTCTTCTATAACTCTTACTTCATGTGAAGTTGTAGTCTCATTATTTGAAACTGTTTTTTTCTTACGTGCTGCTCCATTTAGTACATCTAGCAAAGACCTATTCATAGCTCTACACATGATCTGTGTAAGAATCAATCCAGAAGCCCCTACTATTGCACCTACAGATACCAGTAAAGGATCACCAATTGTAAGTCCTGATATAGAAGCTGCAAGCCCTGAGAAAGAATTTAGTAGTGATATTGTAATAGGCATGTCACCACCACCAACTCTCATTGCAAACATAACTCCATAAATAAGAGAAATCAAAGCCGTTATGATAGCAATAGCTAATAATGTTAAATTTGAACATATTGCTGATAGAACTATTAATACAGCAAATGCAATCATAATAAGTGCTGAAATCACCTTATCACCCGGTAAAGAAACAGGTTTTTGAGGAATTTTTCTATCTAGTTTTCCTGCTGCTATAAGACTACCACTTAATGTTATTCCTCCTACCATTAATGCCAAAAGTCCTGAAACTTTACTAAATACAGCCATATATGTTAGGTTGTTAGAAATCTCAACAAGCACTACAAATAATGAAGCACCTCCACCTAATCCGTTTAATAGTGCTACCATTTGAGGCATTTGAATCATTTTAACTTTATATGCTAAGATGCATCCAATTGTTCCACCTACTGCTATTCCAGCCCACAGTAATGGTACTGTAAGTACCTCATTGTACAACATAATACTTATAATAGCTAATAACATAGCTAGTGCGCTTAGAGCATTCCCTTGTCTTGCGGTTTTTGGTGAGCTCATAAGCTTTATACCTATTAAAACTAGTATAGATAATACAATAGAAATAACCTGATAACCCCCCATAAAACTACACCCCATTAATTTTTATTGAACATCTTTAGCATTCTGTCTGTTACTAGAAACCCACCTAAAAGATTAATGGTGGCAAACACAATAGCGATAAAACCTATTATCTTGCTTCCCAATGATACTGCAAAGGCTGTAGAGACTAAGGAACCCAATATTGTTACTCCAGAAATAGCATTTGAACCTGACATTAATGGAGTATGAAGTAATGTAGGGATTTCCTTAATAATTTTATATCCTAAGTACGATGCAACTACAAATATAACGATTAATATCCACGGATTCATATCATTCACTCCTTACTTTAAACCCATAGCCTCTCTTGCACCAGCATGAAGTAATTCTCCATCCATGGTTACCAATGTTGAAGCGATTATTTCGTCTTCTCTGTCTATCAAAAATTTTCCTTCTTTAATAAAAGCTGCTATTAAATTGTAAACATTTTTTGCAAACATCCAAGTAGAGCTTGTCGCCATCATACCTGGTATATTATTAGTACCATTAACTGTTACTCCATAGTATTCAGCTATTACTCCACTTTCTGAAAGCTCACAGTTACCACCTTGGTCTATTGAAACGTCCATAATAACTGAGCCTGGTCTCATACTTTTAACCATTTCTTCTGTGATAAGTACTGGTGCTAGTTTTCCAGGTACCAATGCAGTCGCTATTACTATATCAGCATCTATAACAAGATCTTTAATATTTTCACGTTCTTTTAGAAGCCACTCAGATGGTAAGCTATTTGCATACCCACCCTTTCCTATTGCAACATCAGCAGGTACCCCTGGATCTAAAACTTTAGCTCCTAAGCTTTTTGAATGTTCAATAGCATCAGGTCTTATGTCAACAGCTGTTACAGCAGCTCCTAATCTCTTAGCTGTAGATACTGCTTGTAGGCCAGCTACTCCTGTTCCAATTACAACAACCTTAGCAGGTTGAATCATGCCAACTGCTGTTCCTGTCATAGGTACAAATTTAGTAAGTCTGTTAGATGCTAAAAGCACACTTTTATACCCAGCTACAGCACTCATGGAAGTTAGTGCATCCATAGTTTGTGCTCTAGAGATTCTTGGAATTCCATCTAATGTAAGGCTAGTAACTCCACTATTAGCTAATGATTTTATCATCTCATGGTTTTTTGGTGCAGCAGGATGTAAAAATGTTATAAATACTTGTCCCTTCTTTAGCATATCAACTTCATGTTTGCCAACTTCTGAATTGAATATTGGCTCTTTAACCTTTAATATGATGTCTGATTGATTAAATAACTCCTCTACTTTATCAACTAACTTTGCACCAACCTTTTCATAGTCAGCATCAGCCATTAGTGCATTTACCCCTGCTCCTCTTTCAACAAGGACAGTTGCACCACTTTGTACCATTTTTTCGACTGTCTCAGGTGTAGCTGCAACCCTCTTTTCGCCGTTCATAATTTCTTTTGGAACACCAATAGTTAACCCCTTAAATTCTGCATTACTCATAATATTTAACCCTCCCGACCAAATATTTTTATTTTGTTAAACTAAATCAAAAATACATATCTATAAAACTTATAGAAATAAAATTGAAATAAGTATGAAAATATAAGGCTTTTGATGCAAACGTTATCAAATGAAATTATATAACTTTATTTATTAGTTTACAAGACTTTTAAAGATTTCTTAACAATATACATTATAATTTAAAATTTTGTACGTAGAACAAAAAGGTTTATTAAGATCTGTTTCATATCTAAAATAAATACATATTTATCTACATCTAGGCCTTATTCAATTTCTATATAGAACGCTTTACTATCCTATATACATATGATCTATATACCTAACACATATATAAACAACCCTATAATTTAGGTCCAGAATTTTGTCCTCATTCTCTAGAGTAGTCATTTTAATGGTAAATGAATAGGACCGAATAAGTGCTGCTTTTTTGAAGCAATTATTCGGTTCTTGTGTTTCTTCCTGTGCTTCTTCATTGACTAGTTTACGCTCATGCTGGCTTCACAACAAAAAAACAGGTGATGATACACCTGTTCCTGTCTTCTAGCTAATCTGCTTAAACTTCTTACATCAACGCCTTATTTAATTTCTTTATAGCTCTTTTTTCTATTCTTGATACATACGACCTTGATATGCCTAGCATTTTAGCTATTTCTCTTTGGGTTTTACAGCCACCATTTGATAATCCATATCTTAACTGAATTATAATCTTTTCTCTATCCTTTAACACTTTATTCATCTTACAGTACAATCTCTTTACTTGTATTTTTAAATCCACCTCATCTATTACTTCATCCGGCTCTGTTCCCATAATATCAATTAGTGAAAGTTCATTGCCTTCTTTATCTACACCTATTGGGTCATGAAGAGAGACCTCTGATCTTGTTTTCTTAGATGCACGTATAGTCATTAAAATTTCATTATCTATACATCTTGCAGCGTAGGTTGCTAGTCTAGTACCTTTACATCTGTCAAAAGTAGTTATGGCTTTAATTAGACCTATGGTGCCAATAGAAATTAAATCATCTACCTCTCTCCCAGTATTATGATATTTCTTAACTATATGGGCAACTAATCTAAGATTTCTTTCCACTATAATATTCTTTGCATCCTCATCTCCTTGTTCATATAGTATTAAATATTGCTCCTCTTCTTCTTGTGAAAGAGGCTTAGGAAAAGAGCTGCTACTTGAAATATAACCAACTAAGGGCAGAATAGGCTTAACTAGAAAACCAAGGCTTGATAATACAGCCACTAGCATTAGAGCAAACACCTCCATAATATAATGCACTATAATTAATTATATGAAGGTGCCTAAATTTGTGTGCAAGTACACTTTACTTTTAATTAATATCGTATATATTTTTTGCTATTTCCTCAAATATGGGTACTGCTATTTTGCCTCCAGAACCGCCTTCCTCAATAAAAACTGTAATCACATACTTTGGATTATCTCTTGGATAAAACCCCGAAAACCAAGCATGAGTATTTTTCATGCTATTTTCTGCTGAACCAGTTTTACCTGCTGCATCTCCAATTCTTGATAAATTCACATTTTTCGCTGTGCCGCTATCAATAACACCTTCAAGACAATTAGTGATTTGTCTACAAAGCCTTGTGGATAGAACTCTTTCATCCTTTTCCCTCACAACTTTTTTAACAAATCTACCATCTTCAGTTACAATACTATCTGCTATGCTAATATCTTTTTGAATACCTTCATTGGCAATAATCATCATCATATTAGTTACTTGTAAGGGAGTAACCTCTATATTAGATTGACCGATGGAAATATTTCCAATAGCAGGACCTAATAATTCATCATTTTGGGGTAAATTTCCAGATGCTTCAATCAAAATATCTTGAACTTTCCTTTCAAAACCTAATCTTCTTGCCATATCAATAATTTTTTTAGCGCCTATCTTCTTTCCTATTTGAATAAATGCAGAATTACATGATACAGAAAAGGCTTCATATGTTGTTAATTCACCATGACCTTCAGTTTTATTACATCTGATTTTGAAGTTTCCTAAATCTTCATATCCAAGACAAAAAAAAGTTTCATCTAGGTTAATAGTATTTTCCTCAAGAGCTGCTAATAAAACTACTGTTTTGAAAATAGAGCCAGGTGGATAAGACACTTCTATAGCTTTATTGTAGAAATCCATTTTATTGCTGTTAAGATTAGCTTCTATATCATTTTGATTAATATTTGGTCTGCTAGCCATTACTAATATATCTCCAGTTGATACATCTGTAATTATGACAGCACCATTTGCTTTATTATTATCAAGTATCTTTTCCACTTCTTTTTGCATCATTATGTCTATGGTTAACTTAATGCTATTAGTAATTATTTCTTTTTCGCTAATAACTTCTGTGTCCATCAAACCAGGGATGACTCTTTGTTTTCCATCTACAGCAATATATTTAACTCCAGAGTCACTATTCATCTTCAAAAGACTATCATATTCTTTTTCAATTCCATATTCTCCTACATTTTCGCTTCGCTTAATATATCCTATAACATGAGAAAGCAAGTTATTATCATCATATCTTATTATTTTGTCCTCTATAATTACACCTCTAATTACAATAGTTTCTTCAATGTCTATATTTAAAGGTATTTCAACAATTCTATTTTTTGATCTTTTTATAGTTTCAATATCCTTTTCTGTAAAATTTAATTTCTCTCTCATACTCTCAATAATTTGATTATCATTTATAACTACATCTCTTAATAAGAAAACTGTCTTTTCTATTTTGTTATTTGTTAGTTTATTATTATTTCTATCAAAAATGTTGCCTCTTGCAGGAGCTATTCTAATCTCTTTTAACTGTTGTTTGTCAGCATCTAGTCCATATTCTTTTCCCTTTACTATTTGAATCCAAAACAACCTGATTATAAGCACAGTAAAACCAATTAATGATATGATAGCAACTTTCATTGCTCTCTTATAAATGCTTTTTCTAGTTTTCTTATCCATAATAAAACCTCCACATTAGTCTAGGAATAATTATTCCCAACTTTGTATGGAGGTATAATATCTATTTTGAAATTATTGATTTAACCTTTGTAACCATTAGGTCAATAGCAACTTTATTGTACCCACCTTCTGGAATAATAATGTCTGCATATCTTTTACTTGGCTCTATAAATTGCATATGTGCAGGTCTTACAGTTGACATATACTGTTTTATAACTGAATCTAGGGTCCTTCCTCTTTCATTAATATCTCTAGTTATTCTTCTGATAATCCTTACGTCAGAATCTGTATCAACAAAGATTTTAATATCTAACAAATCCCTCATTCTCTTATCATCAAGTATTAATATACCTTCTATAATAATAATGTCCTTTGGATAAACAATATTTGTTTCCTTTCTTCTTGTATGCTCTTCAAAGTCGTAGATAGGTTTATTGATAGGGTTTCCATTCATTAATTGTGATAAATGTTCAATGAGCAAATCATTATCAAAAGCAAAGGGGTGGTCATAGTTAGTTTTGACTCTTTCCTCAAAAGAAAGATGACTCTGATCCTTATAATAAGAATCTTGTTCAATAATAACAATATTCTTCTCTGGTAATGAACCAAAAATTTCCATTGCAACAGTACTTTTACCTGAGCCTGTGCCTCCAGTAATTCCAATTAGTATTGGCCTATTCAAAACTATCATTCCTTTCTAAGTTTTCTTATAATGTCCCATTCTTCCACAGGTTTATCCATTTTAATCTTTATTATCTGCTGTGCATGAGGAGCAACATCAATTTCATTATTTTCCTTGTTCCACATCTTTTCTATTACTTGATCAAAATGTTCCATATTAGGTCCAAAAACTTCAACCTTATCGCCTGTAAAAATACGATTTCTTTGCTCAATTGTTGCTATCCCAGTATCTTTGTCATAGTCAAGTACTAAGCCTAGAAAATCATAAGTTCTAATATAGGAGCTACTAGTGTATAGCTGCTCGTTTTCTGTAGGTTTTCCATAATAAAAACCTGTTGAATGATCTCTATGGCTTGCCTTTTTTACTTCCTCTAGCCATTTCTTATTGAACATATAGTTTTCTGGATCCCTAAAATATTCATCCATAACCATTCTATATGCCCTAACTACTGTTGCAACATAATATGGGCTTTTCATTCTACCTTCTATTTTAAAGCTCTTAATACCAGAATTAATCAATTCTGGTATATGCTCTATCATAGATAAATCCTTAGAATTCATTATAAAAGTGCCTTGATCATCCTCATATATTGGATAATATTCACCAGGTCTTTTTTCTTCTACTAAATTATATTTCCATCTACATGATTGGGCACATTCACCTCTATTTGCATCTCTATGTGTCATGTAATTGCTTAAAAGACACCTTCCTGAATAAGATATACACATAGCTCCATGAATGAATGTTTCGATTTCTAATTCAGGTGGTATTTTTTCAATAATCTCCCTAATTTCATTCATTGATAATTCCCTAGCTAATACTATCCTTTTTACCCCCATCTTGTACCAAAAGTTTGCTGATAAATAATTTGTAGTATTAGTTTGGGTAC
>Ga0265293_10014402_pt1 | contig 10046 bp, 11 predicted proteins | sample Munlanlewell138R_FD_192505 | JGI IMG/M metagenome (GOLD analysis project Ga0265293, IMG submission 192505) | Leachate microbial communities from a municipal landfill in Southern Ontario, Canada - Leachate well 138R | ecosystem: Engineered > Solid waste > Landfill > Unclassified | place: Canada...
AGTCCGACGCCCAGTACCTCTTCCACCAGGCCGGCATAGCCACGGGAAAAGCCATAGCCGGCAAAGGCAGCGGCCACCTGGGTATCGAACAGCGGTGACGGCAGGCTGGCGAAGGCGCTGGCGAGCACTTCGAGATCTTCGGAGCAGGAGTGGAAGACCTTGACCACTTCTGGATTGCGTATCAGCGCCACCAGTGGCGAGAGATCGTCGATGGCAAGGGGATCCACCAGCCATACGGTGGCGCCATCGCTGATCTGAACCAGACCGATACGCGGATAGAAAGTATCGGTGCGAATGAATTCGGTATCGAAGGCAATACGCGGAACCTGTAGACACGCCTCGTGGCAACGTACCAGCTCCGCCTCGGACGTTACCAGTACAGGGCGGGGAAGACTAAGGCCTGTCAACACAGTACGAATCCATCATCGGTCATCACCTTCTGCTCAAATAATCGGCTCAAATAAACTGCTTGCGGCTGTTGAAAGCGTGCGCCAGGGTGCCGCCATCGACAAACTCCAACTCGCCACCGAGCGGCACACCATGCGCGATGCGGGTCACTTGAACACCACCGGCACGGGCCCGCTCACCGATATAGTGCGCGGTGGCCTCGCCTTCTACCGTGAGGTTGGTAGCCAGGATCAGCTCTTCAACAGCCTCATCCTTCAGGCGGGTCATCAACTGATCAACCCCGATCGCCTCCGGTCCTATGCCATCAATGGGCGACAGGTGTCCCATCAGCACAAAGTACAGGCCGCGATAACTGCCGGAAGATTCGATGGCAAACAGATCAGCGGGCGTCTCCACCACACAGACCCGCTTTTCGTCACGGCGCGGGTTGGCGCAGATGGCGCACTGATCCTGCTCGGTGAGGTTGCGGCAGCGCTGGCAGCGGCGTACCTGCTGGGCAGCGGTGGCCAGCGCCGTCGAGAGACGCATACCCCCCTGGCGATTGCGCTCCAACATGTGCAGTGCCATGCGCTGGGCGGATTTGGGACCGACGCCGGGCAGACAGCGCAGGGCGTCGATCAATTCATCGATAACAGGCCCGAACACCGGATATCCTCAAGCAATAATTGACAGTAATTCAATTGATTAAAAAGGCATCTTGAAGCCGGGAGGAAAGTTGAAGCCTCCTGTCAGCGAGGCCATTTTCTCTTTACTGTAGGACTCCACCTTGCGCACCGCATCATTGACTGCGGCGGCCAGCAAGTCTTCCAGCAGCTCCTTTTCCTCCGACATCAGCTCAGGGGCAATAGTGACCTTGCGCACATCGTGGCGCCCGTTCATCACCACCTGCACCAGACCGGCACCGGATTCACCGGTCACCTCGGCACTGGCGGCCTCCTCCTGGATGCGCTGGAGGTTTTCCTGCATTTCCTGGGCTTGTTTCATCAGGTCATTCAAGCCTTTCATGATGATTGCTCCTGCGTTATTTTCTCAGTTTCTGAAAGTTGCATCAGTTTCTGAAATAAGTGGATAGGCCTGCGAAGCTTAATCCAAAGGCCTCACGCTATGTTCCAACAGCTCGCCAGCGGTGTGGTCGATCAGCTTCCTGACCAGAGGGTCCTGGTGCAAGCTTTCCACCGCTTGCTGTAACCGTTCGGCGCGACGGCGCTGCAATACCTGCCTGGGGGTTTCGCCAGCGGGCTCGCCGATCTGGATGACAACTTGTACATTTTCATTAAAGTAGTGGGACAACAACTCAGCCAGCCGGGCCTGCTGCTCCTCTCGATAAAGAGAACTGTGGCCGCTATCGAGGATAAAATCCAGCCGCCCACCGGCAATGCCGTCAAGATAGAGGTTGGCAGCGATACTCTGCAACAGCCCCCCGACTTCCAGCCCCAGATAGACATCGAGCCAGTTGCTCGCATTCAGTGCCGTCAGGGCGACGGCAGCTGGACGCTCTTTCCCCTCCAGAGCAGAAGGCTCGGTCCTGTCCCGGGGAGCAGCGGTGTCCGCACCTCCATCGACCAAGCCAGTAACATCCTGCTGGGCGCGCAGCGATACCGGTGGTGCAGGGCATTGCTCCTCCTGTGCCGCTGCTGGCTGGACAGCAGCCACCCCAAGCGCCCCGTCATGACCTGCGGCAAGGTGGGCAGCGGGAAGGTGATCCGCAGAAAGCTCTGACTCGGCAACAGCCTCATACTCCTCCCACGGCGGGCGATCGGCATCCGCTACCGCTTCGCTGGCCAAGGCGGACGGGCGCTCGACCTGCGACAGAGGTGGCACGGCCCCTCCCTCGGTATCAGCCCCAAGCGCTGGCGTTGCAACTGACAATTCTTTTGCTGCGGCAGCCTCGGCAGATACTGCCGACTGTGCCGGTGTCTCCTCCTCGCCTCTCACCGCTGTTGCCACCGCCTCTGGCAAGTGCTCCTGAGGCTGCGCGACGGCGGACTCTCCAGCGCTCACCGATGGCGACGCGGCGCGGTCAGCAACACCTTGCGTCGGAGTTGGCGACGTGGAAGACGCAGCCGTGAAGGAAGGTATCGCGGCAGAAGCTCTCTCAGTAGAAGCTCTCTCAACAGAAGGCATCGCCGCCGGCGCGCTGGTGTTGGATGCGGATGACACAGTGGCTCCTGCCGGCAGCGGAGCCGGTGGCGGGGCAGGATCAGGCTTTTTTGCCTGGGGGTTCTCCTGCGGCAGCGGGCGACCCGGCAGCGGCTGGTCCGCCAACGATTCCGGCAGCACCGGCTGGAAAGCCAACAGGCGCAACAGCACCATTTCGAAGCCCGAGCGCGGGTCGGCGGCGTGGGGCAGGTCGCGACGGCCCAACAGGGTAATCTGGTAAAACAGCTGCACCGTCTCGCGATCGAGCGCCGCTGCCAGCTGCAAAACATGCTGGTGGTCGGCGTGGCTGTGATCGAGCGCATCGGGAGCTGTCTGGGCAATGGCGACCCGGTGCCAGAAAGACAGCATCTCCCCCAGGGCCTCGCTGTAATCGGGCGCGTGATCTGCCAACTGCTGCACCGCCGCCAGAGCGGCTACGGCCTCACCCCGGGCAATGGCATCGCAGATCTCCAGTACCCCGGCGCGGTCAATGGTACCCAGCATGGCGCTGACTTCCGCCTGGGTGATCAACCCGCCGCCGTGAGCAATGGCCTGGTCGGTAAGGCTGAGTGCATCCCGCATACTGCCATCGGCAGCGCGACCAATGTCCCACAGCGCATCTTCCTCGAAGGGGACCTTTTCTTCAGCCAATACAAACTTCAGATGAGAGACTATGCGCTCCGGCCCCAGGTTCTTGAGATTGAACTGCAGGCAGCGCGACAACACCGTGACGGGCAACTTCTGCGGGTCGGTGGTAGCGAGCAGAAACTTCACATGGGGCGGCGGCTCCTCAAGTGTCTTGAGCAGCGCGTTGAAACTGTGGGTGGAGAGCATGTGTACTTCGTCGATGAGGTACACCTTGTAGCGGCCGCTGGTGGGCAGGTACTGGACGTTGTCGAGCAGGTCGCGGGTGTCTTCCACCTTGGTGCGGGAAGCGGCATCCACTTCCAGCAGGTCTACAAAACGTCCTTCGGCAATGGCCACACAAGCACTGCACTCGCCGCAGGGGGTCGAGCTGACACCGCGCTCGCAGTTGAGACATTTGGCGATGATCCGCGCCAGCGTTGTCTTGCCCACCCCGCGGGTACCGGTAAACAGGTAGGCGTGGTGCAGGCGATCGTTGTCGAGACCGTTGACCAGGGCCTTGAGCACATGCTCCTGCCCCACCATCTCGTCAAACGAGCGGGGACGCCATTTGCGGGCAAGAACCTGGTAGCTCATCGATCACCTGGCAGGGAAATGAACTGGGCATTATACGGAGATGGGGCGGGGTTGGGGCAAGTTTTGGTCTTCGCCCGCCGTCAGACCCAATAAATGGAGATGGCCCTCACCAGCCACACCCCGGCACATGATGTCACTGCTACCGTTGCTCCCTTCCGGGCCTGGCGGGGTTTACAGCTGATCATTGCGGGGGGACCAATGAGGGCCACCATTGAGGGGCGGCATTATGGTGGCTTTGCGGCGGGGATGCAACAGCGCGACTCGCCGAACCGCTGCAGACAAAACCTTTCGCGGCTTTTAATGCCCGGCTAACTCTTAACTTTCGGAACTCTTTAACTTACGAGCTCTCCGGCCAAGGGCGGAAGAAGTCCTCCACGGCCAAGACAGGAGCCGCACGGGGCACTACTCGCGGCGTCCCCACATACAAAAAACCTACCAGGCTTTCATTGGCTGTCAGGCCCAGCCCCTGACGCACGACAGCATGGCTGGCCAGGTCGCCGGTGCGCCAGATAGCACCAAAGCCCAGGGCATAGCAGGCATTGAGCATGTTTTGCACCGCCGCACCGGCGGACAGCAACTGCTCCCACTCCGGCACCTTGGGATCTTCCACACAGCTGGCAATAGCGACAATCACCAGAGGTGCCCGGGACGGTAAGCCGCGAGTGCGCGCCTCTTCTTCGGCGGACAACTCAGGGTTATCCTGCAATCGGGCCTGAACAAAGATTTCCCCCAGCTGCAACAGCGCTTCGTTTTCGACGGTCAGAAAACGCCAGGGACGCAATTGGCGGTGATCGGCAGCGCGCAGTGCCGCGCGCTGAATCAACTCCCGCTGTTCACCCTCTGGAGCGGGTTCACGCAACAGGGCACAGGAGACACGATTGACAAGTACACTGACAGCAGACGGCGTATCCAAACTAGCTCCTCTAAATGATAAGTATTCAACGGGCGGGACTGAATGGATTGTAATCGCCCGGGCAGCAGGTTGCACGGTGCCACCGCGGATCAGCCTCAGCCAGCTGGCCTGACAACAGACGTTGCAACGCCCTTGCCGCTGTCAGTCCCCGCCCGAACCAGTCTCACCCTCACTGGCGGGCATCGCGGCGGGGCAGCGCCAACAGCGGCCGGCTGCCCCGACTGGGGTTGATATCGAGCCCACCGCGACGGGTATAGCGAGCGTGCACTTCCAGCCACTCGGGCGCACAGCGCGCCATCAGGTCGCAGAAAATGCGCTCCACACAGTGTTCATGAAAGCCCTGATGCTGGCGAAACGACACGATATAGCGCAGCAGTCCCTCGCGGTCGATGGCGGCCCCTCGGTAGCGCACCATTACCGTGGCCCAGTCCGGCTGATCCGTCACCGGGCAGTTGCTCTTCAGCAAATGGCTGTACAGGGTCTCTTCCACCACCGCGCCCACCGCAGCAAGCAATTCCGGCGCCGGCTCAAAGTGCGTGCAGTGCGTATCGATCTCATCCAGGCACTCCCCTTCGGGGCGCCACAGGCCGCGCTCTGCATACTCGTCGAGACTGTAGAGGACCACCTCCAGCTCGCTGCCAAAAGCGCCGCCCAGATCCTCTTTCAGGGTGTCCACCAACTGCGTCGGCGATGCCAATCGCGCTTGATTGAGCGAGTTGAGGTAAAGCTTGAACGACTTCGACTCGACGATATTCGGCGACTCGACCGGCACCCGAAACTCGGCAATGGCGACAGCGGGACGCCCCTTGTCATTGAGCCAGGACAGCTCGTAGGCGGTCCACAGATCAACCCCCTGGAAAGAGATATCGCCGAGCGCGGCACGCCCTTCGGCGCGGGGGATAGACACCAACAAGCCCGGATCGTAGTGCTGGGGATACTCGGTAGCAGCTCCCAGTTGCGGTTTACCAGACATTGTTTTCACTTCGCCTCCATCAGCTTCGCAAGCCCTTGCTGGTGCGCAGCAAATGCATCGAGAAAACCCACAAGGCCAGGATAAAGCCGACAATAATCAGCAGCGCTATCCCGGTGTCGATATCAGAAATTCCCAACATGCCGTAGCGGAACGCATTTACCATGTAAAGAATGGGGTTGAGGTGTGACACGGTTCCCCAGAAAGACGGCAACAAGCTGGTGGAGTAAAACACCCCGCCCAAATACGTGAGGGGCGTCAGCACAAAGGTGGGGACGATGGAAATATCATCGAACGACTTGGCAAACACCGCGTTGATAAAGCCCGCCAGGGAAAACAGTACCGAGGTCAAAAACACCACAGTACAGGTGATGACCACATGCTCCAGCTGCAGGCGAGTAAAAAACAGCGACAGCAGGGTCACAATCAGCCCCACCGACAACCCTCGAGCCACGCCGCCCATCACAAAACCGGTCAAGATAATGTAGTTTGGCACCGGTGACACCAGTAACTCCTCTACACTCTTGCCCCACTTGGCACCGTAGAAGGACGACACCACGTTGCCATACGAGTTGGTGATCACCGACATCATGATCAGCCCCGGCGCGACGAACTCGATATAAGTAAAACCGGACATGGCGCCGATACGCGGCCCGATCAGGGTGCCAAAAATAATAAAGTACAACGTAATGGTAATCGCAGGCGGCAACAGTGTCTGGGGCCAGATGCGCACAAAGCGCCGCACTTCGCGAGTCAGAATGGTGACAAAGGCAACCCACTTTTCATAACTGCTCATGCCCTGCCCTCCTCGCGACCCGCACTGCTCGCCACCAAAGAAACGAACAGCTCCTCCAGACGATTGGCGCGGTTGCGCATACTGACAATCTCCACGCCTTGTGCAGTGAGGTGCGTAAACAGACTGTTGAGTGACTCGCTTTTTTCCACTTCCACCTCAAAGGAATGTTCATCAATCAGCCGGCCCGCGAAGGGGCCGAGATCTGGCAGCGCCGCGATAGTGCCGCGGGTATCAAAAATGAACACCTCGCGCTGCAAACTTTTTAACAACAACTTCATCCCCGTGTTCTGGATGATTTCGCCGTGGTCGATAATCGCGATATTGCGACACAGGCTCTCCGCCTCTTCCAGGTAGTGGGTGGTGAGAATAATGGTGGTGCCCCGGGCATTGATATCCCGCAGAAAATCCCACATGGAGCGGCGCAATTCGATATCCACGCCGGCGGTGGGCTCATCGAGAATCAGCAGCCGCGGCTCGTGCACCAGGGCACGGGCAATCATCAACCGGCGCTTCATCCCCCCGGACAGCATCCGCGAAGGCACATTGCGCTTGTCCCACAGGTCCAGCACCCGCAGGTATTTTTCTGCCCGCTGCGCAGCCAGCGCGCGCGGCAAACCGTAATAGCCCGCCTGGGTGACGAGAATATCCAGGGGCTTCTCAAACATATTGAAATTGAACTCCTGAGGCACCACACCGATATCCTTTTTAGCCTGGGAAAACTCGGTGTCGATATCGCGCCCAAATATCTTCACGGTGCCGCCCGTCTTGCGCACCAGCGAGCAGATAATACCTATGGTGGTGGACTTGCCCGCCCCATTGGGGCCGAGCAGAGCAAAAAAATCACCCTCGGCCACGTCGATATCAATGCCCTTGAGAGCACTGAAGCCATTATCGTACTGCTTGGTAAGGTTGCGTATGGATAGCGCGGGAACGGTCATGCGAGTCAATCAGCCCTCCTGGTGAAACCTTGACGGCAAAAAGGGAATGGGAGAATCCTGTGCAAGCACCGCAACCCACTGACACAGTTGCGGCAAACAGCCAAGTCTAGCGGATGCGCGGCCGGGGCGAAAGCCGACGGGGCTGTCATGCCCTGTCGGCTTCTTCACGAAACGCAAATGCGGGTTTGTTATAAATGTGTATTTGTAGGGTTGTGGGTTATAAAGGATGTCCTCTCACACCAGCTAAGCGGACCGACTCCCGCGAAACCCGCTTGCCACGATCAACAGGTGCTATAATTGATGCCAAATCGAATCAGTTATGAAGCGGAGAAGCATCATGAGAACCACAGTGACGATTGATGACGCCCTCTATGAAAAGGCACTGGAAATGGCTGACCCTGGCATGGATAAAGCAGACATTTTTCGAGAAGCCATCAAGACTTTCGTACGGGTGCAAGCTGCCAAGCGTCTCGCAGCACTGGGAGGCACCATGCCTGATATGCAGGACATACCACGCCACCGGGAAGACTCACCAACACCATGAGTGTCTTGATCGATACGTCGATATGGGTAGATCATTTCAGGAACCATAACGAGAACCTGGCAGAGTTGATCGTACTGGATCAGGCACTGACCCACCCGATAATCCTGGTCGAGCTCGCATGTGGAACGCCACCAGCACCCCGTCAGCAAACGCTCGGTGATATTGGACTCTTGCGGCCAGCCAAACAGGCAAACCTGCAAGAAGTAATGAGCTTCATTGAACGCGAAAAACTGTATGGACTCGGATGTGGCCTGGTGGATACGGCACTGCTGGCCTCAACCCTCATCACTCCAGGCACGCAATTGTGGACGCTGGACAAACGACTGGCCAACCTGGCGGCCCGCTTTGGCGTAGCCTACCAGCCACAAGCGCACTAACCAGTCCCCGGCTGGCATCGCACAGCCTGGACGGAATACTCTATAATGCGCCGCTTTACGCGAATGACGGGGGTTTCCATGAGCACACAAATTCGCATCGGCATCGCTGGTTACGGCAATCTGGGACGCGGTGTCGAAGCCGCTATCGGCAAAAATCCCGATATGACACTGGTGGGTATTTTCACCCGCCGCCCGCCTGAAACGCTGTCCCCGCTATCCGACGCCACGCCTACCTACCCGATCACTGCCTTGGCAGAATTTCGCGACGCCATCGACGTACTGATCCTCTGCGGCGGCTCCAAGGACGACCTGCCCCGGCAAGGCCCCGAACTGGCAGCACAGTTCAACACCGTGGACAGCTTTGACACCCATGCGCGCATTCCCGAATACTTTGCCGCCGTGGATGCGCCAGCCCGCGCCAACGGCAAGACGGCGGTGATTTCCACCGGCTGGGATCCGGGCCTGTTCTCCATCAACCGCCTGTTTGGCGAAGCACTGCTGCCGGATGGCGCCACCTACACCTTTTGGGGCAAAGGCCTCAGCCAGGGGCACTCCGATGCCGTGCGCCAGGTGCCGGGGGTCAAGGCCGGCGTCCAGTACACCCTGCCCTCGCCGCAGGCCATCGAACAGGTGCGCAGCGGTTCCAGGCCGGAGCTGAGCACCCGCCAAAAGCACACGCGCGAATGCTATGTCGTGCTCGCCGAAGGCGCAGATGCCGCCACCGTGGAGCAGGCCATCGTGACCATGCCCAACTATTTCGCCGACTACGACACCCAGGTGCACTTCATCAGCGAAGACACCCTGCGCCGCGACCACAGCCGCATGCCCCACGGCGGTTTTGTGATCCGCAGCGGCAATACCAGCGATACCAACGCCCAGGTAGTGGAATACTCCCTGCAACTGGAGAGCAACCCCGAGTTTACCGCCAGCGTCCTGGTGGCCTATGCCCGCGCTGCCTGGCGCCTCAACGAGCAAGGTCAGATCGGTGCCAGGACACCGCTCGATATCGCTCCTGGCCTGCTGTCCAGCAAATCGCCGGAGCAGTTGCGAGCCGAGCTGTTGTAAAGACAATGCGGTAAGGGAGCGACAGAAGTGATCTTGCAGATGTCCAGGGCCTGGCAATGAGCAAGGCCCTGCCAGCTCGGCTCTTTCTATCAGAAAAAGATTACTGCCTGGAAATCAGTGCCCCTCTGGAAATGTTTCGTTGTTAGCTACCCTCAGCCGCATGATGCGCAGCGGCCCACCCTGTTGCCCCGTGTCCGCCCGCATCTCGAAGCGGATCGGTTCGCGGTCCTGGCACTGATGCAATATCGTGATCATACCGCGAAATTCGGGGTTGTCCGGATCGGACAAGGGAGGTTCGCATACGGTGTCCGGCGGGTACAATCCGCGCAGGTATGCCAGCATTTCCTGCCCGGCACGCTCTTGTTCCTGAACAGACATCTGGTCTGCTGCCACAAAAAAGTAGCGCTCCGGAAACAGCTGTGCAGACGTGTTGGCATCCGCACTCACCACCGCGCTGTACAAGGCACTGACCACCTCACGCGCCTCTGCTTCCCGTTCGCTACCGGCCAGTGCAGTGGCGGTGATACAGCCCCCCAGCAACAACGCCACCTGTTTGGCAAACAGCCTGATCATAGTCACTAACCTTCTTAAAAGCCCTCTTCCGAAAGCCCAAGCGCCTCCAGGCTCTCATAGGTCAGAGCTCCCACCGCCAGGCCATTGCCAGTCTGGAAGTCG
>Ga0265293_10014403_pt1 | contig 10045 bp, 5 predicted proteins | sample Munlanlewell138R_FD_192505 | JGI IMG/M metagenome (GOLD analysis project Ga0265293, IMG submission 192505) | Leachate microbial communities from a municipal landfill in Southern Ontario, Canada - Leachate well 138R | ecosystem: Engineered > Solid waste > Landfill > Unclassified | place: Canada...
GTCCAGGGCCAGCGCTTGCACTTCAGCGGCGACTTGGGACGGCAGCAGGAATCGCTGATGAATCCGCCGACGCCCCTGCCCGCCTGCGACGTACTGGTCTGCGAGTCCACTTACGGCAATCGCGAACACGTCCCGATCGACCAGGAAGCGGAATTGGCCCCGATCATCCGCCGTGTTGCCGCGCGCGGGGGCGTTATCGTCATCCCCGCCTTTGCTGTCGGACGCGCCCAGGCGCTCATGCTGCATATCGCCCGGCTGCGTGAGCGCAAGGAGATCCCTCGCGTGCCGGTGTACCTCAACAGCCCGATGGCGATCAACGCGACCCGGCACTACCACGCCCACCATTCCGAGCACCACGTGTCCGAAGAGGACTGCCAGCGGATGTTCGACGTGGCCACCTTCGTCAACACGGTGGAAGAGTCGAAGGCGCTCAACCGCCAGCGCGGACCGATGATCATCATCTCCGCCAGCGGGATGGCGACCGGGGGGCGCGTGTTGCACCACATCGAGGCGTTCGGTCCGGATGACCGAAACGCGATCCTGCTCGCGGGCTACCAGGCCGGCGGAACACGCGGTGCCGCGCTGGCGGCAGGAAAGCGAACCTTGCGCATGTTTGGCCGCGAGGTCCCCATTCGCGCCGAGGTAGTGCAGCTGGAAGGCTTTTCTGGCCACGCCGACGCCGGGGAACTGCTGGACTGGATGCGCACCGCGCCGTCCGCGCCGCGCGTCGTCTACCTCACCCACGGCGAGCCCGATGCAGCCGACACTTTGCGCGGGCGCGTGCAGCGCGAGCTGGGCTGGCGGGCGCGCGTTCCGGAGCACCTGGAGCGCGTTGGGCTGGAGGATGCGCGATGAGCGAGCTGGCCGCTGCTCACACCCTGCTGCGCGTCACCCGTGCCGGCATCGACACCTACCAGCAGCCGGTGGTGTACATGCACCGCGACTGTGAAGTCTGCCGCTCGGAAGGCTTTGCCGCGATGACTCGCGTGAGGCTAGACGTGGGTTCGCGCACGCTGGTGGCGACGCTGAACGTGGTCGTGGACGATCGGCTCGGCCTGGACGAGGTGGCGCTCTCGGAGACCGCGTGGACGCTGCTCGATCCCATGCCCGATGTCCTTGCCCGGGTCCGGCACGCGGAACCCGCGGCGTCGGCAGGCGCGCTCCGCGCCAAGGTGTTCGGGGCACGGCTGGACGACGCGCAGTACCTCGCCCTGGTGCAGGACGTGATGGAAAGCAGGCTGTCGGACCTGGAGCTTGCCGCCTTCGTCACGGCCAGCGCGGGCGACCGCCTCGACAACGTCGAGACGACCGCGCTGACGCGGGCCATGATCGCGGTTGGCCAGCGCCTGGACTGGGGCGATGGGCCGGTGCTGGACAAGCACTGCGTCGGCGGCCTGCCGGGCAATCGCACCACCCCGATCGTGGTGGCCATCGTGGCCGCGCTGGGCTACCGCATCCCGAAGACGTCCTCGCGCGCCATCACATCGCCCGCGGGCACCGCCGACACCATGGAAGTGATGGCGCCGGTGGCGCTCGACCTGGCGGCGATGCGGCGGGTGGTGGAGCGCGAGGGCGGCTGCATCGTCTGGGGCGGCAACGTGCGCCTGAGCCCGGCCGACGACATCCTGATCCGGGTCCAGCGCCCGCTGGACTTCGATAGCGACGGACAACTGGTAGCCAGCGTGCTGTCGAAGAAGATCGCGGCGGGCTCCACCCACGTGCTGATCGACATGCCGGTGGGTCCGACCGCCAAGGTGCGCAGTGAGGCTGCGGCGGACAGCCTCGGCTCGCGGCTTGCACACACCGCCAGCGCGCTTGGATTGCAGCTGGCCATCCATCGCTCCGACGGCACCCAGCCGGTGGGTCGGGGCATCGGCCCGGCGCTCGAGGCGCACGATGTGCTCAAGGTGCTGCGCAACGCCACCGACGCACCGGCCGACCTGCGCGAACGCGCGCTTGCGCTGTCGGCGGCGCTGCTGGACATGGCACCGGGCAGCAGCGCCGGCACCGGACTGGAGCGCGCGCGCAGCGTGCTGGATTCCGGGAGGGCGCTGGCCAAGTTCCTGGCGATCTGCGAAGCCCAGGGAGGCTTCCGCGAACCGGCGCGGGCGCCATTCACCGCCGACGTTCCGGCATCCGCGTCGGGCCGCATCACGGAAATCGACAACCGCAGGCTGGCCAAGCTGGCCAAGTTGGCCGGCGCACCCACATCCCCCACCGCCGGCCTGGAAACGAGTCTGCGCGTCGGCGATGCGGTCGAGCGCGGACAGCCTCTGCTGACCCTGCATGCGGAGTCTCCGGGCGAGCTGGCCTATGCGCTGGAGCACGCCGCCACCTTGCAACCCTTCGTCCTTGGAGAGGTTCCATGACCCGTGTGCTGATGCCTTTCCCGGCCGATGCAGCATTGGCCAGCACCATGAACCAGGCTATGCAGGCGCGCATTGCACCTGTGGCCTGGCGGCACTTCCCTGATGGCGAGTCGCTGGTCACCCTGGACGATGCGCTGGCCGGCGCCGATGTGGCGATCCTGGCCAGCCTGCGCCACGCCGATGCCCTGGCCCTCCCGTTGCGCTTCGTGGCCCGGACAGCGCGCGAGTTCGGGGCGCGCTCGGTCGGCCTGATCGCGCCCTACCTGGGCTATATGCGCCAGGACACCCGCTTCCATCGCGGTGAAGCAGTCAGCACGCCGCTGTTCGCGCAGTTCCTTGAAGAGGCCTTCGACTGGCTGGTGACCGTGGATCCGCACCTGCATCGCGTCGAGCGCCTGCAGTCGCTCTACCGGATGCCGACGGCCCACGTGTCGGCGACGCCGGCCGTGGCGCGCTGGATCGCGGAGACCGTCCCCGACGCGGTGCTGATCGGACCCGACAGCGAGAGCGAGCAATGGGTCGCCGACATCGCCGCCCGCTCCGGCATGCACTGGCAGGTGCTGGCCAAGGAACGCCACGGCGACTACGACGTGCGCGTGAGCCTGCCTGACCCGGCGGCCGTGGCCGGCCGGACCCCGGTCCTGGTCGACGACATCGTGTCGTCCGGCCATACGATCCTGGAGACCCTCGCGCACCTGCGCCAGCTGTCGCTGCCGCCACCGCTGCTGGTCGCCCTCCATCCGGTGTTCGCGGGCGATGCCTACGCCCGCCTGCAGGAGGCGGGCCTGGCCCGCATCGTCAGCACCGACACCATTCCCCACCCGTCGAACGCGATCGCGCTGGGCGCCGACCTCGCCGCCGCGGCATCGACCCTGATGCGCGCTTCGACCGATTCCCCGGAGGACCCATGAACCTGCATCTCAACTGCTGCACCGCCGACCAGCTGTCGGCCGCCGAGCGCCAGCGGATCCTTGAACTGGCCGACGCCCACCGGCAGACCGATCCCGCGTTCGCCCATTGGGCTGCCGGCTACGGCGTGATCCGGCATGACCCGCTCACCCAGCTCCGGGTCCGCCAGATGGTGGACGAGCTGGTGACCCTGGGCCGCACGCCCGATGCCGGCACCGCCTGGCAGCGGCTCGCCGCGGCCGACCGCGTCACCAGCGCCGGCATGTGGCTGGTGGCGCACATGACCTACAGCCAGCGGGTCCGTACCGACGGTGCGGCCCTCGAGTCCGATGACTTCAAGATCACCCCCGAAGGCCACACCGGCGGGTCCCTCAACATGGTGCCCGCCTATGCCGGCTACCTGCTGATGGACGCCCTGGATGGCGTCACCCGCGCATGGATGATGGGCCAGGGACACTGCGTGGCCGCGATCGACGCGCTGAACGTGCTGGTGGGCAACATGACCGACCGGCACGCGGAGCGTTACGACCGATCGGACGACGGCCTGAGCCGGCTCGTCGGCGACTTCTACGCCTACACGCTCAATCCAGACGGCACGCCGGCGTCGCCCCTAGGCTCCCACGTCAATGCGCACACCGCCGGCGGCGTGATGGAAGGCGGCTATCTCGGCTTCGCCGAGCTGCAGTACGTGCATGCGCCGCTCAAGGACGAACGCCTGGTGGCGTTCCTCAGCGACGGTGCGTTCGAGGAACAGCGCGGCAGCGACTGGGCGCCGCGCTGGTGGCGTGCCGAGGACAGCGGACTGGTCAGCCCGATCATCATCCTCAACGGGCGGCGCATCGAACAGCGCAGCCAGATCACCCAGCAGGGCGGCGAGCGCTGGCTGGACCGGCACCTGCGCTTGAACGGTTTTGATCCGGTCGCGCTGGACGGGCGTGATCCGGCCAGCATCGCGTGGGGCATCCACGTGATGGAATCTCGCCTGCAAGCGGGCGCCGCTGTCCCCGATGCCGACGTGCGGCTGCCCTATGGCATCGCCGAAACCGTCAAGGGTTTCGGCTTCCCCGGCGCCGGGACCAACGCCTCGCACAACCTGCCCCTGCCCGGGAATCCGGCGAGGGATGCCGGGGCACGCGCGCTCTTCAATGAAGGCGCCGCGGCGCTGTTCGTGGCCACGTCCGAGCTCGAGGAGGCTGTTGCCGCACTCAACAGCCACGATCTCCAGCAGCGCGCGCGCGAGCGCGACCATGCGCTGGCCGACCGCCAGGTGGACCCACCCCGCGTTCCAGCGATCGCCGACCGCGGCGCCGGGGGCGAGAGCTCGCCGATGACCGCGCTCGACGAGCAGTTCGTCGCGATCGCCGAAGCGAACCCTGGCCTGCGCGTGCGCGTGGGCAATCCCGACGAGCTGCGCAGCAACAAGCTCGACCGCACCCTGGACGCGATGAAGCACCGGGTGCACGAGCCCGAGCCCGGCGTCGCCGAATCGCCAACCGGCGCGGTCATCACCGCGCTCAACGAGGAAGCCGTGGTCTGCGCCGCACTCGGCAACAAGGGCGGGCTGAACCTGGTGGTCACCTACGAGGCGTTCGCACCGAAGATGCTGGGCGCCGTGCGCCAGGAGCTGATCTTCGCCCGCCATCAGGCCCAGGCCGGACGTCCGCCCGGCTGGCTTGGCGTCCCGCTGGTTCTCACCTCGCACACCTGGGAGAACGCGAAGAACGAACAGTCCCACCAGGATCCGACCATGGCCGAGGCGCTCCTGGGCGAAATGGCCGACATCTCGCGCGTGGTGTTTCCGCCCGACGCCAATGGCGCCGCCGCGGCCCTCGCCCACGCCTACGCGCAACGCGGCACGGTCACCACCCTGGTGGTCCCCAAGCGCCCGGTGCCGCATGAGCTGACGCCACAGCAGGCCGAGGCGCTGGCTGTGACCGGCGCAACCTGCCTGGCCGGCGATCCGGCGACGGCGGCGATCCTGCTGATCGCCACCGGCGCGTACCAGCTGCAGGAAGTGCGTCGCGCGCAGGCGCGTCTGGTCGAACGCGGTGCGTCGGCAGCGATCGTCTATCTCGGCGAGCCCGGCCGGTTCCGCGCGCCGCGCGATCCGGAGGAGGCGCGCTACGTGCACGCCGACAGCGAGGTCCATACGCTGTTCCCGGCGGAGCGGCCGCGCGTATTCGTCACCCACACCCGGCCCGAGCCCTTCCTCGGCGCGCTGCGCCGGCTCGACACCGGCCCGGCCACCACTGCGGCACTGGGCTTCGTCAACCGCGGCGGCACGCTGGACGTGCCGGGCCTGCTGTTCGCCAATCGCAGCACCTGGGCGCACGTGGTCGACGCGGCTGCGGGCGTCCTCGGCCAGCCCCGTGGCAGCCTGTTGTCCGAAGCCGAGTTGGCGGCAGTGGATGGTCGGGGTGATCCGGCCACCATTCTGCGTCCAGCGAGCGGGTTGACGCCATGAGTTGGCCAACCAGGAGCGCACGCTGATGGCGGGCACGGTGCGGCGCGGAGGCCAGATCGCCTGGGCCGGACTGAAACTCGGAGTCGCCGTGCTGCGCCTGCGCCCGCGCGCACCCGACCGGCTTCCCGCCTACGTCAGCGCCACCCTAGTGGGACTGGGCACGACCTTCGTCAAGCTGGGCCAGGGCTTGAGCCTGCGCTGGGACCTGCTGCCTGCGCCGTATCGCGATGCGTTGTCGCAGCTGCACAGCGACGTGCCGGCGTTTCCTGCGGACCAGGCCAGGCACATGGTCGAACAGGCGTTCGGCGCACCGGTCGACGCGCTCTTCGCCAGTTTCGATGACAAGCCGATGGCCGCGGGCTCAGTCGCCCAGATCCACCCTGCGCGCATGCACGACGGTCGCAACGTGGTCGTCAAGATCACCCGCCCCGGCATCCATGCCCAGGTGCAGGCCGATCTGCGGCTGCTCCGGCGCACGATGCGCGTGGCCCAGTGGATCTGGCCGCCCCTCAAGCGACACCGGCCGCTCGAACTCGTGGACGAACTGGGCGCCTTCATGCGCGATGAAATCGACATGCGTCACGAAGCACAGAACATGCGGCGCATGGCCAAGGTGCTTGACTCACTGCCCGGCATTACCCAGCCACACGTCGTCGAGCCCTACGCTACCCGTGACGTGCTGGTCCAGGACCGAAGCCACGGCACCCGCCTGGAGACCGCTTACGGAACCGGGGCCGCTCCCGCGCTGGCGAGCGCGCTGCTCGATGCCTACGTGCATCAGCTCTTCGGCGCCGGTGTGTTCCATGCAGATCCCCATCCGGGAAACCTGTTCTTCTTTGACGACGGTCGCCTGTGCCTGCATGACTTCGGCTCGATCGGTGTGCTCGACCCGGCATCGCGGCTCGCGCTTGGCGGCATGGTCGAGGCCATTGCGGCCGACGACGCCGAGGGTGTCCTGGATGCGGCAATCGCCCTGGGCTTCTTCCCTCCGCAGGTCGAGCGACGCTCGCATGTGCGCGAGATCCACCTGATCCTGGCCGAGATGGCCAGCCGCCCATTGGCGGCGTGGTCCATTGCCGAGGCGATCTGGCGCGTGGCACGCATTGGCCAAGGCGCGGGCTTCCGGCTTCCTGCCCACCTGCTGTCCCTGATCCGGACGCTTTTCCTGGTCGAGAACACGTTGCGGGCACTGGATCCGGATCTGGATCTGCTGGGGACGCTGTCGGCACAGGCCGCCGAGATCGCCGAGATCGCCGATGCCAGCCGCCCCGGCGGCAACAGGCCGCTCGCCATGCGGCTGGCCCGCACCGCCCGCCAGCTGCCCCAGATCGCCACCGATCTGTTGCGGCAGGCGCAACTGAGCGACGGACGGCCCGCCCTCTCCGTACATCACCATGGCCTGAGTTCGACGCAGGAGGCAATCGCCCGCACGGGCAATCGGCTGGCATTGGCCCTGGTCACCTTGGGCCTGTATGTATGTGGTGCGCTGTTGAGCCTGCACTCCGACGGCCCGCAAGTGTTCGGTCACATGCCTTTCCTGGCTATCGTGGCTTTCGCTGCTGCGGCATTGCTCTCGCTGCGGCTGGTGACGGCCATCGCCAGATCGGGGCACTTGTAAGCAGCTGGAGCCCCGACCATTGGGGATCGCGATTTCAGACAGTCCCTTGCAGAATCACTGATCTATCTCCCCGCTGATGCCCAGTGCATCAGTGCATCCAGGAAGGCAGACCCATGACGCAACACGACCATCATCAGCACGATCATCAGGCGCATGGCGGGCAACCGCCGCATTCCCGCAAGGGTGCTGACGGCGACGTCCATGCCGGGCACGACAAGCATGCCGGCCACAGCGTGGCGAGCTTCCGCGACAAGTTCTGGCTCACGCTGCTGCTGACCATCCCCACTCTGATCTGGAGCGGGATGATCCAGCACTGGTTCGACTACACCGCACCACGGTTCCCGGGGTCGGCGTACATCCCGGCGTTGTTCGGCACGATCGTGTACTTCTACGGCGGCTCGCCGTTCCTCCGCGGCGGATACCACGAGCTGCGCAATCGCCTGCCGGGCATGATGACGCTGATCTCGCTTGCGATCACCGTCGCCTTCCTTTACAGCGTGCTGGTCACGCTCGGCGTTGTCGAAGGACTGGACCTGTGGTGGGAGCTGGCGACGCTGGTGGCGATCATGTTGCTTGGCCACTGGATCGAGATGCGTTCGATCAACCAGGCACAGGGCGCTCTCAAGGAGCTTGCGAAGCTGCTGCCTGACATGGCGGTGCGGTTGGATGAAGCCGGTACCTCAAAGGAAGTCCCAGTCGCAGAACTGAAGCGCGGTGACCTGCTGCTCATCAGGCCTGGCGCGAGCGTTCCCGCCGACGGTGTGGTGAAGGAAGGGTCCAGCGCCGTCAACGAAGCCATGATCACCGGTGAGTCCAAGCCGATGGACAAGTCGGCGGGCGACCGCGTGATCGCCGGCACCGTCAACGGACAAGGTTCGCTGCGGGTCGAGGTGACGGGTACCGGCGACGAAACCGCACTCGCGGGCATCATGAGGCTCGTCGAGCAGGCCCAAACGTCACGCTCCCGCGCCCAGGCCCTTGCAGACCGGGCGGCGTTCTACCTCACGATCATCGCCATCGTCTCGGCCGCCCTCACCGCCATTGTCTGGCCACTTCTCGGCCGACCGTGGAGCTTCACGATCGAGCGCGTCGTGACCGTACTCGTGATCGCCTGTCCCCATGCGCTGGGTCTGGCCATCCCGCTGGTGACCGCGATCTCGACCACGATTGGCGCCCGGAACGGCCTGCTCGTGCGAGATCGACGCGGCCTCGAAGAGGCTCGCCTGCTGAACACGGTCGTGTTCGACAAGACAGGTACGCTCACCCTCGGTTCGCATCGCGTCGTGAAGACCACTGCCGCTGACGGGCTCACCGACGACGAGGTGCTTCGCGTGGCCGCGTCCGTCCAGCGCGATGCCGAACATCCGATCGCGCAGGCGCTGATGACCAGCGCCAAGGAACGCGGCATCGACGTTCCGCTGTCGCAGGACTTCGAGTCCATGCCAGGTCGCGGCGTGCGCGCGGTTGTCGAGGCACGCTCGCTTCACGTTGGCGGGCCAGCGCTCCTGAGAATGCTCGCCGTGGAACCGCCGGAGACGCTTCTCCGTGCCGCCGAATCAGCAGCAGCCGACGGTCAGTCGGCAACCTACCTGGTGGAGGGCGACCAGGTGCTCGCCGTGTTCGCCATCGCCGACGCTATCCGTCCAGAATCCTTCGATGCCGTCCAGCGTCTGCATGACGGCGGACTGGAAGTTGTACTGCTGACTGGTGATTCCACGGCAGTCGGCAACGCGGTCGGGAAGGAACTCAATATCGACACCGTCTTCGCCGAGGTCTTGCCCGAGGACAAGGTGGCGAAAATCGAGGAGCTACAGGCCCAGGGCAAGCGCGTCGCCATGGTGGGCGACGGCGTCAACGACGCGCCGGCGCTGCTCACGGCCGACGTTGGCATCGCCATCGGCACAGGCACGGACGTCGCGGTCGAAGCCGGCGACGTCGTACTCGTGCGCAGCGACCCGCGCGACGTGCCAGCGATCATTGCATTGAGCAAGGCGACCTATCGCAAGATGATCCAGAACCTGTGGTGGGCCGCCGGCTACAACATCGTCGCTATCCCTCTGGCCGCAGGCGTTCTCGCCGCATGGGGGATCCTGCTGCAACCTGCGCTCGGGGCGGTGCTCATGTCGCTGAGCACCATCGTTGTGGCAATCAACGCGCAGCTGTTGCGCCGAGCGGTACGGTCCCCATGAACATGACCTGGCGACACCTGTGACCACGCGCCGGCTTCTGGCACTCAACGTGGGCTCGTCCACCCTCAAGGGCGCGTCATACCTGTTGAACGCTGAGCGAACTGGCGCACAGCTTCGCGTCGTCGAGCAGTCCCGGGCCGAGATTGCAGTCGGCGTGGATGCGCAAGAGCGGCTCGCCGTCCTGGTGGAGGCGTTGTCCGAGCCGACTGGCGGCCTCGACGCGGTGGTGCACCGCTTTGTACATGGCGGTGACCTACGCGACGCCCGCGAACTCGACGATGGCATCCTTAGCCGATTGGAGGCATTGGTGCCGTTCGCACCCGTGCACCAGCCGGCGGCCCTTGCTTTCGCGCGTGCCGCGCGCATGCATTGGCCGCACGCGCGCCAAGGCGTGGCCTTCGACACCGACTTCCACGCGTCGCTCGCGCCCTGGAGCCGGCGCTTGCCTGTCCCTGAAGCATGGGATGCGCTGGGCATCCGCCGCTACGGTTTCCAT
>Ga0265293_10014406_pt1 | contig 10044 bp, 10 predicted proteins | sample Munlanlewell138R_FD_192505 | JGI IMG/M metagenome (GOLD analysis project Ga0265293, IMG submission 192505) | Leachate microbial communities from a municipal landfill in Southern Ontario, Canada - Leachate well 138R | ecosystem: Engineered > Solid waste > Landfill > Unclassified | place: Canada...
AGAGCGATAGCGGCTCTCACTGATATAGTGATCCTGCACCGCCTCCAATACTGCACAATCCGGTTCGTTGAGGTGTAAGCAATTGGCATATTTACAATTATGCGACATCCTGAATATCTCAGGAAAATAATGCGACACCTCGGCCCGACTCATATCAATGGTTCCAAATCCTTTGATGCCCGGAGTATCAATCAGAAAACCACCGTTTTTCAATTCGATCATTTCCGAAAAAGTGGTGGTATGCATTCCTTTATGGTGATAGAGGGATATCTCGCTCACTTTTTGTGCCTGATCTCCTAACAACAGGTTGACAATACTCGACTTCCCCACTCCCGAGTGCCCTGCAAGCAGCACACTCTTCCCTTCCGCGAGAGCCTCCAACTGCTCTTTTCCTTCACCGGTCACCGTCGAGGTTTTCAGGCATTGGTAGCCGATGGTGGAATAGAGATGTATCAACGCGTTCAGGTATTCAATTTCCGCCTCATCATACAGATCGATTTTGTTGAAGATGAGACAGGCCGGCACTGAATACGCTTCGGCCGTAGTCAGGAAACGGTCAATGAACACAGTGGTTGTTTCAGGATAACTCACAGTGACGCAAAGGAATGCCAGGTCTATATTGGCCGCCAATATATGTGCGTGCTTGGAGAGATTGGAAGCCTTGCGGACAATATAATTTCTCCGTTCGGCTATATCGGTGATAAAAGCGGTACCATCGGGACCAAGATCCATAAAGACCCGGTCGCCCACCACAATAGGGCTTGTGCTCCTGATCCCTTTAAGCCTCAGATTTCCCTTCGCAATAGCATTGATATCGTTGCCGTTATCATCACGCACCAGATAAAGATTGCCGGTATTCCTGATAACCAGTCCCTGCAACCTGCCGCTTTCATCTGCGCCCCTTGCCATTAAACGGTAAGTATCTCCTTCTCCTTCTCGGCGAACATCTCATCCACTTTCTTGATGTACTTATCGTGGAGTTTCTGCAGATCGTTCTCGCCGTCTTTCCCCATATCTTCTGCCAAACCCTCTTTGACAGCCTTTTTTACTTCATCAATACCTTCACGCCGTGCATTACGGATACTGATCTTTGCCTCTTCGGCCTCCTGTTTAGTCTGTTTCACCAATTGCTTGCGCCGTTCTTCCGTAAGCGGCGGTATGCCCAAACGGATTACCTCTCCATTATTTTCGGGCGTGATGCCCACGTCGGAGTCCTGAATAGCTTTCTCCACTACTCTCATCATCGATTTTTCCCAGGGCTGCACCATAATGGTCTTGGCATCGGGAGTGGTTACTGTCGCCACATTCGATAATGGTACAAGACTACCATAATATTCCACACGTATGCCGTCCAGAATACGGGCATTGGCACGTCCCGCGCGAATACGTGAAAATGTTTCATCCAGGAACTCGAGAGTCATCTGCATCTTCTCCTCGGCCTCTTTTTTGATTGTCGTTATTTCCATAAGTATCTTTTATTTGTTGATCGTGAACAAAAATAGTGAAATTTTTCTAAACATGCACCAGCGTGCCTATATCTTCTCCTTCGATCACTTTTTTCAGGTTACCATAACTATCCATATCAAAGACAACAATGGACAAATTATTCTCCTTGCACATCGTCGTAGCGGTCAGATCCATCACTTTTAATCCCAGATTATAGACTTCATCGAAAGTAATGGTCTTGAATTTAGTGGCGGTAGGGTCTTTTTCCGGATCAGCCGTATAGACACCATCCACCCGGGTACCTTTGAACATGGCATCTGCCTCAATCTCAATTCCACGAAGCGCGGAAGCGGTATCGGTCGTAAAGAAAGGATTCCCTGTACCGGCGGCAAGAATTGCTATCTCCCCTCTCTCCAACGATTCAATGGCTTTCCATTTGGAATAAAGTTCACCTACCGGCTCCATACGAACTGCTGTGAAAACACGGTTTTTCTGTCCAACAGCGGTGAGGGCAGAACTCAGCGCAAGGCTATTGATGACAGTAGCCAACATTCCCATCTGATCCCCTTTTACCCGGTCGAAACCTTTGGTAGCGCCGCTCAAACCACGAAAAATATTTCCCCCGCCAATCACAATACCTATTTGCACGCCTGTCCGTGCTACCTCATGGATCTGCTCAGCATATTCCTGTAGCCGTTTTTCGTCGATCCCATACTGTTTGCCGCCCATTAGCGACTCACCGCTGAGTTTGAGTAAAATCCTGTTGAATTGCATATTTGTATTTAAGAAGTTAGAAGTTAGAAGTTAGAAGTTAGAAATTAGAAGTTAGAAATTAGAAGTTAGAAATTAGAAGTTAGAATTTTCTTAGGAGCGAGAGCAGAAGCAAATTCGTTTGCATTTTGCCGAGTGACGACAGAAAATGGACGAAGTCAAGTTAGAAGTTAGAAGTATCCTTCCCGTTATTCCACAAAAGCGACCTCCTTAAAAGCATATTTCCGCTCTTCATTGGTGTCCATTATTCTCAGCACCAGATGTCCGGAAGGAAGCACATCATCGATCTCAGCCATAAATCGGCCATTTTTATCTTCATACCAATAATAACCATTTACCCGGTAAAGATCAAGCATATACTCATCTTCAATAGCTTTAACCTCACCTTGCTGGAAGTCCCGATAGAGCAGAAAAAATTCCCGCTGAAAAATATGGAGGATATAATCCCGATCATGTACTGAACCTGTTATCTGCAGGAGTGAAACAGGATTGAGAAGGCCGGACGGAAATGACTGCTCATTGATATTAATTCCGACTCCAATCACCGAATTGCCAATACATCTCCCCTCTATATCGTTTTCTATCAGTATTCCCGCAATTTTCTGCTCTTTCCAATAGATATCGTTTGGCCACTTGATGCGTATATCGTCCGTAAACTGGTCAAGTGTGTTCTTAACGGCCAGCGATGCAATACGGGAAATAATAAATTGCTCCTTGGCCAGGACATCCTTAGGATAGATTAACAGGCTGAACAGGAGATTCTCGCCTTTCGAAGAAAACCAGGTACTCCCCATTTGTCCCCGTCCTACGGTCTGAAAATCGGCTACAACCATTGATCCCTCTTCAAGATATTCCTCCCTGACCAATTGCTTCAAATAAAGGTTGGTCGATTCAGCCTCCTCCAACCGGACTATCCGGCGATCTTTACTTAACTGTTCCATAATACAATTGTTGCTTTTTGGGTAATTTCTTTATAACCTCCTCCACAGAATGATTGATCCATTCCCTGAGTTCGGCATCGGGCATATCCCCATCCAGATAAATGGTATTCCAATAGGTTTTGTTCATATGATAAGCCTCTTTCACGCACACATACTTCTCACGCAGCATAATGGCTTTCTCCGGGTCACATTTGAGACTGATGGAAAATCTGTCTACATCAGTAGGTATCAAGGCGAACATCTTCCCCATCACTTTCATCACAATGGTTACTTCATCAAACGGAGTGGTTGACTCCGCACCCTGAATAGATTGACAATAATCAAAAAGTTCTTCGATATTCATACTCCGCTCGATTCCCGTTTCACAAAATCAAAATCGTATTACCTCACTCTACACTACCCCTTCTCTACAAAAAGGGTAAAAAAGCATCTTCTATATGTTCCAGTTCGAAGTGCCGTTCATTACCTAATACCGTAATAATATCGAATCGGGCAGGTTTATCGATACGCTTTATTTTCAGATAGTGGCTGGCGGCACGGATCATCCGCCGCATTCTCCGTTCATCGACCGCATCTCCCGGATTGCCCCATTCGGACGAAGTACGGGTTTTCACCTCTATAAACACAATAAATTCTTCATCTTCTGATATTATATCGATTTCATAACCGGAAAAATACCAGTTCCGCTCCACAATACGATGCTCCTTCTTTTTAAGAAAAGCTACCGCAGCTTCTTCTCCCTTCCTTCCCAACTCATTGTGTCCGGCCATCTCTCTTGATATAAAACAGCTTTTAAACCTTGTAAAAATACAACTTTACCCTGTAAATGTCCTGTTTTATCGAAAATATTTTGTTTTTTTGCACTGGCAAAGGAAAAGCGCATGTAGAAATTTCAATGGTTAATGGTTATTTGATGGGAACAAAGCAATATAAGCCACAGGGTAAGATGAAGCCTCGCACAAAAAAGGCGGTATTCATGCTCAGTGATGAAGAGTACAACCTGATCCATTTCTATCTGAAGAAATATAAGATCACCAACCGCTCCCGGTGGTTTCGAGAAACTGTTCTCAACCATGTGCTGAAAAATATGGAACAGGATTACCCTACGCTGTTCGAAGAGAATGAAATGAGGAGATGATCCGGATAACTTGTCCCGATCCATCGGGAACTATCCCGATTTATCGGAAAGTAGTGATGATACGGTGATTTCATGGTTCAACAATCTGACGTTTTAACACATTAGTAATGAAAAGATTAACCAAGTATCAACTTCTTCACTACTAACTTCAAACTTCTAACTTCTTATTTGACTTCGTCCATTTTCTGTCGTCACTCGGCAAAATGCAAACGAATTTGCTTCTGCTCTCGCTCCTAAGAAAATTCTAACTTCTAACTTCTAATTTCTAATTTCTAACTTCTAACTTCTTATTTCTAACTTCTTATTTCTAACTTCTAACTTCTAATTTCAAACTAATGTTCAACGATCAATACTTTATGCAACAGGCTTTACGGGAAGCGCACAAGGCTTTCGACAACGGAGAAGTCCCCGTAGGTGCGGTAGTGGTAGTAAACGATCGCATCATTACCCGTGCACACAATCTGACAGAAACGCTGAATGATGTCACGGCCCATGCTGAGATGCAGGCAATTACTGCTGCAGCCAATGTATTGGGAGGAAAATACCTGACCGATTGTACCCTGTATGTAACGGTGGAGCCTTGTCCCATGTGCGCCGGTGCGCTGCGATGGGCACAAATATCGCGTGTGGTGTATGGTACAACGGATGAAAAACGGGGCTACTCACAGATTTCCCCTTATCTTCTCCATCCCAAGACTACTGTTACTTCCGGTATTCTGGCCGATGATTGTGCTGAGCTGATGAAACTCTTCTTCTCCCGTTTCAGAAAATAGTGTAAAAGCTCATCCTTGTCAATGATCTTTTTGCTGTTTCTCCCCACTATTACCCGAAGAACAACATCAATAACCGATCAATATTTACTATCAAACAAAAACCGTGAGAAAACGTTAATAGTACCATAGGAGTATTATATATAAATTCGGTCAATCAATTAAAAAATAAGAATTATGAATAAAAAGAAAATAGCTGTCCTCGTTGGCAGCTTGCGAAAAGAATCAGTCAACAGAAAGTTGGCAAATGAAGTGATCAGATTGGCTCCGGACTCTCTTGATCTGGAGATTGTGGAGATAGGACAACTACCGCATTACAACGAAGATCTTGAGCAGGATCCACCTGTTGAATGGGTCGAATTCCGTAAAAAAATTGGTGAAGCTGATGGATATCTTTTTTTCACACCCGAATACAACCGGGCTTTCTCCGGAGTAATAAAAAATGCGCTTGATGTAGCATCAAGGCCCTATGGACAAAACAAATGGGGCGGAAAACCGGGTGCCATCGCGAGCAGTTCCATGGGAGCTCTGGCCGGTGAAGGGGCCAATCTCGCACTCCGCCACCCTATGGTCTTCCTGAACATCTATACGATGCAGCAACCCGAAGCATATATCGGGAATTCATGGGAGCTATTCGACGAGCAAAACAACCTGAAGAACGAAAACACTAAAGAATTCCTGAAGAGTTGGGTAAATGCGTATGCCGAATGGGTATATAAGTTCTAAGAAATTAAGAGACTCTCAAAAAATTTCGCTCCGAAAGCATAATCACTTTCGGAGCGTTTTTTATTAAACAAGTCATAGTTTCGGCAATTTCCAGGGAGCCCGGTAATTGGCTTTGATTAACCTGTTGGCCTCGTCATTCCCCAGGAACTTCCCTGCTTCGTTATCCCATTCCAACGCTGTTCCTACACGACAGGATATATTGCCCAAATGGCTCAATTTAGCCACTTCAGCACCAATAGCAATATCGGCATTGGGCAATGCACGCGAACGTATACAATCGAGCATATTGCCGGCGTGCAGATAGAGGCCCTTACCGGTACCTTTCTTTTTCTCTACCGCTTCCATCCGGAGCGTGTTGGGCTTCCTTTCGTCATCGCAAGGATAACAATATGGGAACATACGGCTATTGACAGCCTGCTCGGGCACTACCTCCCAACCCTGGCGGGTAAGGATAAGTGTGCCGTTCTCACCGAAGAAAGCCACTCCTTCCCGCAAACCAAACAAGCCTGTACCTATTCCACAGGCGTGATCCCATATAATATTGAAACCGGGATATTTATAGGTAACCATCAATGTATCAGGCGTCTCCATGGCATCATCGGGATAACCATACTTTCCTCCGGCGCCATAAACATACGAAGGCAATCCTACATTCATCCCTCTCATGGCATAATCAAGCAGATGCACACCCCAGTCGGCCATCAGCCCACCAGCATAATCCCAGAAGAAACGGAAATTGTAGTGGAAACGATTATCATTATAATTACGCTTCGGCGCCGGGCCCAACCACATATCGTAATCCACACCCGCCGGCGGTGCTGAATCGGGAACTACCGGCAATGTCCACTTACTGGTTTGATAAGCCCATACTTTTACGGTTCTCACACGTCCCAGTTCTCCGCTTTGCACATAGGCAGCCGCTTCGTCCCAATGTGGATCACTGCGTTGCCACTGCCCCACCTGCACGATACGGTTATATTTCCGGGTAGCCTTCACCATCAGGTCACACTCTTCAATGGTATTGGCCAGCGGTTTCTCCACATACACATCCTTACCTGCCTCACAAGCGGCAATCAACTGGAGACAATGCCAGTGGTCGGGAGTGCCGATAATTACCATATCCACATCTTTGTTATCGATCACCCTGCGCCAGTCTTTCACCAACTGAGGTGGTTTTTTACCGGTCAACTCCTCCAGATCGGAAGCGCGTTGGTAAAGCCACTGATCATCCACATCACACATAGAGACACATTCCACCTCAGGATATTGAAGAAAAGTTTTCAGATTGCTCCATCCCTGATTGCGGCAACCGATCAAACCTACCTTGATCTTATTACCGGGAGCGGACTGCCCGAAAACGGAAGAGTAAGATTTTCCCATTAACGGTGCCAGACTTAAACTGGTTGCTGAAATAGCAGATTTCTTTAAAAAATTTCGTCTGTCCATGATAAAGTATTATTTGGAATTTATATTATGTCTGTTTCGATCTGTGTATCCCTATTGAAATTAAATAACATATAGAAATAAATATCTCCAAAGATAAAAAACAAAAATAATAAAGTTTATATAAACATCACATCTTAATCTTTTTTTAAGTTAAGGTTTGATTTTTTAAATGAATACTATATTTTTGCAAACTGCTCATCGATTACTCCACAGAACAATTTGATTTTATGCAACAGCTTAACGACTTTTTTCTCTTTATACATCAGTACATTGCTGGAAATAACTGGTTTATTTTTCTACTCCTGGGGACAGGTGTTTTTTTCACATTCTACTTAAAGTTCCCGCAAATCAGGTACTTCTCACATGCTATTCGTATTGTAAGAGGGAAATATGATAAAAAGACAGACAAAGGAGATACATCTCATTTTCAGGCGCTGGCAACCGCCCTTTCGGGAACAGTGGGTACCGGAAATATTGCCGGGGTAGCGCTGGCTGTCCACTTGGGAGGTCCGGCTGCGCTGTTCTGGATGTTGATGACCGCATTTTTAGGGATGTGCACCAAATTCGTGGAAGTAACCCTATCCCATAAATACCGTGATTTCGATGAGAAAGGGATGGTTGCCGGTGGTCCTATGTACTATATGAAAAAACGATTGAACATCAATCTGAAGAATGGGAAACAGATAAAAACAGGATATTGGTTAGGTGGGTTTTTCGCCATAGCAACCATCTTATCCTCCTTCGGGACAGGCAGCTTACCACAGATCAACAGTATCTCCAACGCCATATTTGCCACCTTCGGCATACAACATATGGTGACCGGCGCCATATTGTCCGTTTTACTTGCGCTGATCATTATCGGCGGTATCAAACGGATAGCCCGGGTAACTGAGAAACTTGTCCCTTTTATGGCGATTATCTATTTTGCAGGTGCCATCGCGGTCATCTTCTCCAATTACCAGAATATCATCCCTTCATTTACCGCCATATTCAGTCATATCTTTACGGGAACTGCGGCTATAGGCGGCTTTTTAGGAGCCGGATTTGCTTTTGCCTTCAATAACGGAGTCAATAGGGGCCTGTTCTCTAACGAGGCCGGTCAAGGTTCAGCACCTATCGCCCATGCCGCAGCCAAAGCACACGAACCGGTTTCGGAAGGGATAGTGGCCATTCTGGAACCTTTCATCGATACCATCATCATCTGTTTTCTCACCGGCATGGTGCTCCTGTCATCGGGAGTATGGAGTGAAAAACTACCCAATCAGTTCCAACAAACCGATATTGAAGTCCTGGCAGGTTACTACCACGAACATGATGAAGAAAACTTGACAGCACTCAAAAACCACCTGAATAATAAGGATAAAGTGGCTCTTTTCACAGGTGTGATACAAGTAGAAGAAGGTAAAATAGTAGATAAGATTTCCATCATTCATGCGCGTTCATTGGCAGAGAATATTGAAGTTCGACAGGGTGAAGATCTATTCTCGGGTGAAATCCCTGTCACTAACGGGAAAATAACCGACCGGTCAGCCAATTTAACCTTTACCGGCGAGTCGCTTATCCACAGTGCTCCTCTCTCGGCTGCGGCTTTCTCGAAAAGCGTATTGGGCAATTCCGGACGTTATATAGTGGCTATCGGATTACTTCTGTTCGCCTTTTCAACAGCAATCGCCTGGTCTTATTATGGGGACAGAGGCGTCACCTACTTAGTCGGGGCTAAATACGTTGTCTATTACAGGATTGTTTTTGTGCTCAGTTTTTTCGTGGCTTCGTTTACCGACACCACTATCATCTGGAACTTATCGCTGATCACTATCGCCTTTATGACAGTTCCCAACCTGATCGGACTACTTATCCTGCACAAAGAGGTGAAATCAACCATCAAAGATTACTGGATCGATTTCAGAAAAGAGTATCCGAACGAATAATTTTCACTAAATTTGCAACCTCAAATGCAACCTCAAATAAATGAGGTATTAGTTTGCCCATTAATCGAATTTCAAAATATGTCAAAGCAATTCAAACGTACGCTTATCACATCGGCGCTGCCGTATGCGAACGGACCTGTGCACATCGGACACCTGGCAGGGGTATATGTCCCGGCTGATATTTATGCCCGTTACCTTCGTCTGAAAGGGGAAGAGATACTTTTTATCGGTGGTTCCGACGAACACGGAATTCCTATTACCATCAAAGCCCGTAACGAAGGGGTCTCGCCGCAAGATATCGTGGACCGTTACCATACGCTCATCAAGAAATCGTTCGAAGAGTTTGGCATCACATTCGACATCTACTCACGCACCACATCGGATATCCATAAGAAAACTGCATCCGACTTTTTTCGTACCATGTATGATAAAGGACAGTTCTCCGAACAGGAAAGCGAACAATATTACGACGAAGAGGCAGGACAATTCCTTGCCGACCGGTATATTACCGGTACCTGCCCCCACTGTGGAAATGAAAAAGCCTATGGCGACCAGTGCGAGCAATGCGGCACATCGCTTAGCCCTTCTGATCTGATCAATCCAAGATCAACGCTCAGTGGCAGTAAACCTGTAATGCGAAAGACAAAACACTGGTACCTGCCCCTGGATAAACATGAAGCGTGGCTGCGCCAATGGATCCTTGAGGACCACAAGGAATGGAAGGCAAACGTGTATGGCCAGTGTAAATCATGGCTCGACCTGGGATTACAACCACGTGCCGTAAGCCGCGACCTCGACTGGGGCGTACCGGTACCCGTGGAAGGCGCCGAAGGTAAAGTACTCTATGTGTGGTTCGATGCTCCCATCGGTTATATCTC
>Ga0265293_10014407_pt1 | contig 10043 bp, 10 predicted proteins | sample Munlanlewell138R_FD_192505 | JGI IMG/M metagenome (GOLD analysis project Ga0265293, IMG submission 192505) | Leachate microbial communities from a municipal landfill in Southern Ontario, Canada - Leachate well 138R | ecosystem: Engineered > Solid waste > Landfill > Unclassified | place: Canada...
AACCCTGACAGCCGGGACACTCTATCAGGTAACGGCCACGGAAGAGGATCACTTTGGTTCGGGGGTTGTGGTTTATGACACTTTTACCGCGGCGGGGACTGAGACTTGTGATGATAACAACAAAGTTAAGCCCGTCACGCTCCCCGCTACTGTATGGGCGGAGCGGCTGGAACTCAGGGGTGACGAACGGTGGAACGCTCAACAGGTGGTGGCTGGAATCTCATGCAAATATCGTATCAGATATCGGGATGACGTTGGGCCGTTGGATGTGCTCATTGATAGCGATTCGAGGGAGTACGATATCACAGCGGCTTTGGAGTTGGGGAGAAAAGAAGGACTGGAATTGATTGTATCAGCGAGGGGCGAATAATGGCACAACCTGCATTCAAATTGACAAATCAATCTGGAATTTACGTCATAGAGAACATAGGCAACGGGAAGCGTTATGTCGGTTCGGCGGTAAATATTAAACGTCGTTTTATTGAGCATAAGAGTCCACTCAGAAGGGGTCTTCATTGGAATAAATATCTTCAACGAGCTTGGAACCTTCAAGGGGAGGATACATTTAAATTCTATCCGGTCTTAATTTGCAATAAGGAAGACCTTATTTATTTCGAGCAAAGAGCCATTGACTCCTTTGATGCAGCTAATCCTCTCAATGGGTACAATCTTAGACCGAACGCACGGAATAATCTGGGGTTCAAACACAGCAATGAAAGCAAGGCAAAAATCAGCGCGGCGGGCCGCGGGGCTAAAAATCACAATTACGGGAAGCCAATGCCTGAAGCTATAAAAAGGAAAGTGTCCATTGCAAAGACCGGGAATAAAACGCTCGGAGATGCTTTCCATGCAAAAGCCATTAAGGACACTTGGAATGGGGTGGTTTATTCTTGCATAAAAGAAGCGGCTCTGGAAACGGGCATTCCGCCTGCGTCAATCAGGGAGTGGGCTTGTGGGATAAAACGGAGCGAGAAGTATCACGGGAGATTTGTGTTTGTTGATAAGAGATATCGCCCTGAAACAGAGCCAACGGGCAGACCCCTTGGGAGCAAGCATCCTCTGGCACGGAGGGTTGTCGATACATGGACAGGGAAAGTCTTTGGAACGATCAAGGATGCCGCAGAGCATAACGGATTTGATCGTAATATTATTAGGGGCTGGATTATTGGCAGGAGGACTGGTGGCGCTTACAAAGGACGTTTCCGTTATGCAGAGGAAGTGGGGGTGTAACTTATGGCTGATAAATCGTTTTCTTTTCAATTGGTTGGGTTAAAGGAATGTATGGCAGCTTTAGACGAACTTCCTACGATCTCTATGAAGCGCGGAGTCGTGCGTAATGCCCTGAAAAAGGCTGCTATCCCCATCAAAGACCGTGCCAAAGAAAACGCGCAGGGCATAAAAATTGATAACCCCGGCGTAATAGCTGAATCGGTGAAGATCGGGACGAGCTTGAAAAAGTCACAACGGGGAAGAACGGAGCGGGACCGGGTGACGGTTTATGTTGGCTCTTCTCATCCACTCGCCCACTTGTTCGAGTTTGGCACCGCCGAACGGTACAAAAAGAGCGGGGCATATACGGGCTATATCCCCCCGATGCCGTTCATGCGGGAGGCGTGGGACAGCAAAAAGAAGGTATCTCTTGACCTCCTGAAAGAGGAGTTGTGGAAGGCCCTTGAGAAGGCCGCGAAGTTGCTTTATAAAAAAGCCCTCAAGGGCACATTAACGAAGGGGCAACAAGCGGGGCTGTTAAAATGATCGAGAGTGCATTGCGATATATTTTGGTGAACGACACGACCGTGAAAGCGATCACAACTCGCTGCTATCCCGTGACCATCCCACAAGACCCGACATATCCCTTGATACTCTACACCAAGATATCAGGGATGCGGGATCATGCCTTGCAGGGGGCCTCTGGACACGCTCACCCGCGCTTCCAGATTGAAGCATGGGACTTAACATATTCAGGAGTCAAGACCCTTGCGGACGCAATCAGGAATGCTCTGGATGATTACACAGGAACGGCGGCGGGGACGGTCATACATTCCTGCCTGATAGAATCAGAACGAGACACTTACGAATCAGAAATTGAGATTTACCGGATCATGCAAGACTACATGATCTGGCATGAAGAATAAAACAACAAGGAGGAAAAAACCATGGCAGTAGATATGCTGGAATCACAGGGAACTAAATTAGAGATGAACACGGGGACGACGGGGAGTGCCGAGACCATAACGGTGATGACGCTCTCAAATCCCACGGTACTAACGTCGATAGGGCATGATCTGACAAACGGGGATGTGGTTGCGGCGGCTGATTTCGCCGGGGATGATGCGGCAGATATCAACGGTAATAGCTATGTTGTCAGGTATGCCACCGATGATACGTTCGCCATTGATCTTGATTCGTCTGCTCTCACCATCACCGACAACGCCGACAGCGCCACAATGACCCCGCAGACGTACACCGAAATATGCTCAATCACTGATTGGGATTTGCCCGGCGATACCCACAACATGATTGATTACACGGCACTCGGTTCAACGCGGGCCGAAGAGAAGCCTGGTATCCCTCGTGGAAGCGCGGTGACCTTCAGTGTCAACTGGACTTCTGACGATACCGGTCTTCTGGCGGCTGAAGTTGCGAGGGCGGCAAAGACCCTTAAGACCTTCAAACTCACGTACTCGGATTCCTCAGTACACACCTTCACCGGCTACATAATCGGCATCAATGATTCGGGCGGCGGTGATGACAAGGTTAACGGTTCGATCACGATCCACAGAGTGGGAGCATTGACGTTATCGTAATGAAACAAGTAAAAAAATGCAGCAAGTGCGGTGGTATAAAGCCACTTGCTGCCTTCAGAAAGAGCGCGCGCGGCAAGAATGGGCTGCGCGGTGAGTGCAGAGATTGTGAAACGGCACGAGAGAAGAAATATTACCAAGAGCACAAAGCGGCAATATTAAAGCAAAAAAAGAAATACCAGCAAGAGCACAAAGAAGAAATAGCAGCTCGGGTGAAAGTGTATTGCCAGACCCCCAGCGGCAAGATGGCCAGAAAAAAAGGAGAGAAACGGTATAAACAAACTCCTAATGGCAAAGAGACAAGCAAGAGGCATAGGCATAAACAAAGGGCACAAAAAATGGGCGTGCTATATGAGATATTTGATCCAGTTGAGATATTTGAGCGGGACGGGTGGAGATGCCAGCATTGCCATAAAAAAGTGCAATGGTACGGTGAAAGTCGCACTAATCCACTATATCCGAATCTTGACCATATAGTATGCCTTGCAAACGGCGGTGAGCACACAAGACGAAATACACAACTGCTTTGCCGGGCGTGTAACAATAAAAAAGGTACAAATGATGTTGGTGAGCAATTAAGGCTATTAGGGTGAAACGATGATTGAAGGAACCAAGAGAGTAAAAATAGACGGGAAGTCATATCCCCTGCGGTTTAATTGGAAAGCGTTGGCGGAGATAGCTGATAAATATGGAGATAGTCCGAATCTCTTTGAGCCGGAAACCGTGGCCTTTGTCGGGTCCGCTGGAATGAGGGAGAAGCACCAAGAGATGACCCCGGAAAAGATCATGGAGTTATCGCCTCCTCTGATACCCTTTGCCAACGATGTTCAGGAGGCTTTGAAGTTTGCGTACTTTGGTGATGCTCCGATACCTGAAGGCGATGTAAAAAAAAAGCGGACCCTGACTGGTTGGATCAGGCGTATCGCTCGGCGGTGGTTGCAGGATTAAGCCCGGTCGAGTTCTGGCAGTTGACCCCGTACCAGACCCGACTGGCGATGGAAGCCACCATGGAACGGAACGACAAGCAAGCATGGTTGATAGCGGCATTCACCCGGACAAAGAAGTTGCCGAAATACGAGAAATTGAACCGGGGCAAGAAGCCGGGCAAGAGTAGCCTGGATTTGAAGAGGGCGATGCAAGCAACAGCGGGGAAGGAAAAGAGGAAATAACATGGCTGAACCTATCGGAGCATTAAGGGCGGAACTTTCAGCTGGTCATGCGCAATTTGCTTCTGACATGAAGAAGGCCAAGGATGCGGTGCAGACTAACGCTACCGGTATGCAACGGGCGATGTCTAAGGTGGGCAAGAGCTTTACCGGCGTCACGGGGAATCTGAAAGCCCTAGTTTCCGCCCTTGCCATAGGTGCGGCTTTTCGTGCTGTTACCAATGCGACCAAAGAGCAGGAGGCGGCAATAGCTCAGCTTGAGCAGACCCTTAAATCAACAGGCCGTTATACCCCTGAATTGTCTTCTAAATTACAAGGCTATGCGGCGGAACTCCAAAAGATAACAACCTATGGCGATGAAACAACTATCGCCATGCAGGCACTCCTTCTTACATTTACAAAAATAGGCGGCGATGAATTTAATCGCGCTCAAAAAGTGACCCTTGACGTTGCTACAGCCCTCAAAACAGACCTAAAATCAGCGGCATTGCAAGTCGGGAAGGCCCTAAATGATCCCGTTCTCGGCATGACAGCACTTTCCCGGTCCGGTATCCAGTTCACCGATGCCCAAAAAGAGGTTGTAAAAGAGCTGATTAAAACCGGCGATACTGTAGGGGCACAAAAGATCATTCTCAAAGAGCTCGAAACACAGTTTGGGGGGAGCGCAGAGGCCGCAAGAAACACACTAGGCGGTGCTCTTGCATCTCTAAAAAACGCATTCGGTGACTTGGTAGAGGGTGCTGACGGTAAAAGCATTAAGGGGACTACTGAGGCGATTAATGGATTGACGGAGCTTTTGCAAGACCCGGAAACGATCAAAAACGCTCAAACCCTCACTAATGCCATGATAACCGGATTCGGGAAAGTTTTAAAAGCGATATCCACAACCGTTGAATTTACAAAATGGCTAGGTGAAGAATTGGCCGCTCAGATATACGGGGTTGCCGGGGATGATATCAACCGGCTTGAGGGAAGCCTTGATACGGCCAAGAAGAAGTTACAGGAGCTTGAGGATGGCTATAAGGCGGTTGGGTTTGCCGACAAACTACTAGGGAAAATAGGCATATCGGAAGGAATACTTGAAAAGCTTCGCGGTATTAAAAGTGCGCGGGAAGAGGTCGCAAAATTACAAAAGCAGGTGGATGACTACTATGCATCTGAGGAGGCAAAATCGAAAAAGAGTGGGACTAAAACCCCTGCCGTAACAACGCCAAACGTACTGGTTGCGACAGGCGGCGGGGCTGGGGAAGAGACAGAAGCAGAAAAAGCATTGAGAGAAAAAAGATTGGAAGCAGAGGCTAAATTTCGCGATGAGCTTGAAAAACTAAAAAAAGACGGGATTGATCGAGATCTAGAAGTCCTGAAACAGGGATATGAGAAAGAGCTTGAAGCAGCCCAAAAACTAGGAGCGGACACAACCAGCCTGACCGAAGCGTATCAACTCAAGAAAAATGACATCATACAAAAGGGCGAAGAGGAAATAATAGGTCAAGGGATAGACAACCAACTCTTGCTACTCGAAGCCGAAGAAAAGGCAAATGAAGAGAGATTAAACAAGCGAGCAGAATTTTCAGACGAGTACAAAAAAGCCACTCTCTCAGATGCGGAATATGAGTTGTCTAAACTCCAAGAACAATATGACGCCTATTCCGTCTATATCACCGACAAGGTAGCCCTTGATGAGTGGTACGCTGCAAGCAAAAAGAAGATTCTTGACAAGGAAAAAGATGACGAAATCGGAATGCTAAAAGAGCTAAAAACCGCTATTGACGGATGGGGCCGCGATAGTACCGATGCAATAGTGGCGTTCGCCCGCACAGGTGAGATGTCCTTTTCCGACATGGTCGATTCAATGATTGATGACCTGATGAGGATGTTCATTCAGCAACAAATCATGGGGCCGTTGTTTAGCTCGATAGGCGGCTTTGATTTCGGGTCTCTCTTCGGTAGTGCCAAAGGCAACGCATTCCAGAACGGCAACCTCCTCCCCTTTGCCAAGGGCGGAATAGTAACCCGTCCAACAGTCTTTCCCATGGCTCAAGGTGCTGGCTTGATGGGTGAGGCAGGGGCAGAGGCTATAATGCCATTGACTCGGATAGGCGGTGAGCTGGGAGTCAAATCAACAGGCGGTGGCGGTATGATTGTCAACATCTACAATTCCACAGGAGACAGCGTAGAAACTAAAGAGGGTATGACGACAGATGGGAGCCCGACACTGGATGTAATGATTGATCAGGCAGTGGCGAAGAAACTCGGACAATTCGGCAGCCAATCGAATAAATCCTTGCGTCAGAATTTTGGCGCTTCACAGAGATTAACGGGGAGATAATATGAGTGTACCGGCATGGAGCGCAACTCTTCCGCAAGAGCTATTTGTCGCAGGTTATGGACAATCGGCTCCGGCGGTGACTATCAAATCAAGCATGGATGCAGGGCCCGCTAAAGTACGGCGAAGATTTACGGCTGGCGTATCCCCGGTTTCAGGCACAATGATCATGACGGCGGCACAACTAGCAACCTTCCAGACCTTTTTCAATACAACTCTTCTGGGCGGCGCTCTCCGGTTCTCCTGGACAAAGCCCCCGGCTCATACCGTGGCTTGCGAAATGAGATTTACCGATGTGCCGACATGGACAAAGGTTGAAGATGTTTATGAAGTAAGTTTAAACCTGGAGATTTTACCATGACGACCACCTCACTGAATTTCCGAGAAGCCGCCTTTGCACAAGAAACAGGCAGATGTCCGATTGCCCTGATTACGCTCTCCCATGATGACCTTACAGAGCCTATACGAATCAGCACAGACCCCACACAGAGGATCACAGAGCTTACGACTGACAGCGAACTTGTTTACGGCACAGTATCAAATGGTGACAATTATGTATTTCTCCCGGTCAACATTAAACTCCCCGACGACACCGATGAGGGGCCGTGGGAAATGCAACTCGAATTTGACAACGTACACCGGGCATACACCGAGGCGATCCGAAGCATATTTACACCGGTCACCTGCCAAGTCGATATCGTGATGGACGATGCCCTTGACACAATCGATGCAAGCTGGCCGGAGTTTCAACTGACGAACATAAGATACAACGCTACGGCGATAACAGGGACGTTAAAATTGGAAACTCTGGAGGCCGAGCCCTATCCGGCTGGTGCTTTTGTCCCGTCATGCTTTCCGGGGCTATTTTAGGCATAGGAACATATAGGGCAATCTGAGAAAGTCGATTGTGGGGCAAATATGAGGGTCGTCAAATTGTTGATATGATTGAATATGTAGGAATACCCTTTTTGAGGGATGGTAATGACCGAAACGGGCTGGATTGCTGGCGTTTGATCGTTCTTGTCTATTGCGAACGGCTCAATATCGACCTCCCGGACTTCGCCGGGGCGTTTGTTGACGGCTCTCTGGCCTCATTAAAAAAGGTCACGCGGATGATACGGGACGGGAAACAGACATGGCAGAAAGTTGATAAGCCACAACCGTATGATGTGATCCTACTCAGAACCGGAAGCATGGTATATCACGTTGGGATAGTGATCGATCGCAAGAGAATGTTGCACGTCATGGAGGGTATAAACTCGACGATTGAAGAGTTTACCGGCATTCAGTGGAAACAGAAGGTAGAGGGATTTTATCGATATGTCAGATAACAGAGAAATAATAGTAAGCCCGATGGCCTTTCATGCTCCGCAAGTAGCACAGGTTCCCCACGGTGCGACCATACGTGAGATTGTGGCCTCCCTCTACCCTGACTTGTATGTGATTGTGGAGGTTGACGGCGTACCGATCCCCCGTGATGATTGGTGGAAGGTGCCCCCTACAAGCTCCCACGTCTTGATAAGTGTTCCCCTGCACGGTGGGGATGGGAAAAACCCCCTCCGAACACTCTTGACGATTGCTGTTATTGTGGCGGCAACGTATTTTGGGGGGCCAGTAGGAACCTATATCGGATTTACGGGAACAACTGCTACGGCCGTTGGATCAGCCGCAATCATGACTGCCGGAATGCTTCTCGTCAATGCCATTGCACCGGTTCGGTTGGCAAGCTCTCTCTCCTCAAGACAATCCTACTCCGACTCAGACACCTATTCCGTCGGCGCGAGCTCAAACCAAGAAAAGCCGTGGGGGACGGTCCCTGTAATTTTGGGGACACATAAAGTCTACCCGCCCCTCGGAGCGAAAGCCTATACAGAAATAGTCGGGGCAGATGAATATCTGCGGATGCTCTTTGTGTGGGGTTACGGCCCGATGCGAATTGAGGATCTGAAGCTAGGGGATACCGCCCTGACCTCATACAGCAACGTGGAGATTGAGACGAGGGAAGGGTGGTCAACAGATACGCCCATAACTCTTTTTCCATCACAGGTATATCAGACCGCAGTCAATACAATACTGACCTCTACCGGGGGGATGGTTACAAGAACCGCACAGGCAAATGTGGATGAATTGTCAGTGGACCTTGCTTTTCCGCAGGGGCTTGTCCGGTTTGATGATGCTGGGAATAGGCAGAGCGAAACTGTAGAATTAACCATCCAGTACAGAGAGGTAGGGGAAGAGGAATGGGTTGATGCCCCCACTACCCGGGCCTTATCGGTCAGTGGTACGAGCATTAGTACCGATGGGGACGCAAACGGGACATACAGTGTCTATGTCTCCAATCCAGAGGCTGTGATTTATCGGGCTTTAGGGACTGGCGAAATAGAGGGAAGTTACAGGATCGGCGAGTACGTTCTGGAAGGTCTTGGAATCATTCAAGAAGTTACAAATTTATCTCCGGAATGGTGCACAGGTCTTGTCTGCACATTACAAATGACAATCGGAAGTGCCTACCAAATCTTGTATAAAATTTCTGTCACTGGCGGCACCGCTGGAACAGTGGCTTCCGAAACTGCCTACTTTGAAGACAAGACCACATCAATAGTCAGACGTGGCTTTAACTGGCCGGTTGACAAAACAAAGGAGTATGAAGTCGGCATTACCAGGACAACTGCAGACACTGACGATGATCAGATTATCGACGATGTGTACTGGACAAACCTTCGGGGCATTGACACCGATGACCCCCTTGATTTCCCTTATCCGGTCGCAGTAACCGCCCTCAGAATTAAAGCCACTGACCAGCTTAATGGTGTGATCGACAATCTTAACGGAGTGGTGTCGTCCTATGCGCCCGTGTGGGATTCTGTCGCGGGAGAATGGGGATCCGATGAGGCAGACTACGAGGTAACAAACAACCCCGCCGCCCTGATTCGACACGCCTTGACGGGCAATGCAAACGCACGGGCAAGGACTTCCACGCAGATCGACGATGCCACCCTTGGCGAGTTTTATGAGTTTTGCGAGACAAACGGATATGCCTTTAATATGTATCGGGACTACACCGCCTCGGTATTTGAGACGTGCCAGGATATAGCCTCTGCTGGCCGGGCCTCTGTGACGATTAAGGACGGCCTTTGGTCTGTCACCGCAGACACCGGAACCCAAACCCTTGTGCAGCATATCACTCCCCGGAATAGTTGGGGGTTCAGTGCGGAGAAAACCCTTTACAATCGCCCCCACGCTTTCAGGGTGAAGTTCAAAAACGAAGATAACGACTACGCCGACGATGAGCGCATTGTCTACGCAGACGGCTATACCTCCGAAAATGCAACCCTCTTTGAGTCGATGGAGTTCCCCGGCATAACCAACTCAGATCTGATATGGAAGTTTGGACGGTTCCACATTGCGCAGTCGCAGCTCAGGCCGGAAATGTACTCACTATATCAGGATTTTGAACACCTTGTATGTCGTCGTGGCGATAAGGTTCGCGTGTCTCACGATGTGCCTCTGTGGGGCTCTGGGTGGGGCCGTGTGAAGTCTTTGACCATTGCCACTGGGAACATTACCCATATCACCCTTGATGAGTCTGTGGCGATGGAGGCGGGCAATACATACGGGTGCCGGTTCAGGCTTTCGTCCGGTGCCACTCTTATATTATCAATTGTCCTCGACGTGGGGGAAACTGCAACCCTAGAACTCACAACCCCTGTTGCAATCTCAGCCGGGCCGGAAGTAGGCGACCTGGCC
>Ga0265293_10014408_pt1 | contig 10043 bp, 9 predicted proteins | sample Munlanlewell138R_FD_192505 | JGI IMG/M metagenome (GOLD analysis project Ga0265293, IMG submission 192505) | Leachate microbial communities from a municipal landfill in Southern Ontario, Canada - Leachate well 138R | ecosystem: Engineered > Solid waste > Landfill > Unclassified | place: Canada...
CCGATTCATCCAAAGGGGCATGGGCGTGGGCCAATTGGATGAAAGTAGCATGACTAGCCGATTGTTCCTGCATTGCCTAATCTCCTATCGGAAAAATCTGATTGTAGCCAGGTATTGCTCGTGTCCTTCAGCATCTAAGATTCTGATGGCTTTTTTGTTATTACGACTGGGACCAAATTGAAATTGTCGCCCATCTTTTAGTTCAAAATTGTCACAGCTGAACAATCGTGCAATGTCAAAGGCATAACTTTGTAAATCATATTCTCTACGGAACCGATTCATAGGTACCATATATTGGTATATTTTTGTTAAATAGAGATCGTGTCCTTCCGGTTTATTTGCATCTTTTAACGCTAAATCATAGGCTTTTGCCAGCTCGGTGGAAAACTGATTAGCGTTAAAAGAAGCCTTGAGAAGTTTTTCCCTGCTTACTTTTAATTGTCGTACGAGGGCTACGGGTCGGGCACAAATGTTCCGTTTCCGGTCGATGTAAATCTCTTGGTTTTCAGCGTCCAGTCGTACAGAGAAAGGAAATATCTCATAATTGGGATAATCTCCAATGACATCAACACCCTCTTTTTCACATAATTCAAGCATCTGTCGAGCATAGAAACCTTGTTCCATATAGGCACGGCTATCAAAAGAGTCGACCAGTGTTTGCATATCTTTGATTGTCATTGTAAGTTCGGCACTGAAATTTTTAACCAAAGAGAGATTTTTATCTAAGTTTTTCAAATCTCCCCCCTCTATATCTTTGGCCATATTTTTATGTGCTTTCACTATAAGAGCCTGCTTGTCTTTCATAAATTTGTGTAGATCCAAGTACTGTTGATAGAACTCTTCATAATCCATAATTTAATCCTCTATGGTGGTATAATCTTAACGTTGATGGTATTCTATGGAACATTTTAATTCAATAGAATCTTCCTTAGATAGGAGCAGAATTACTAAGATGACGCGAGCTTTATACCAGTGGCAAAGAGAGTGTATTACTGCATGGCGAGAAAATGGTGGGCGCGGTATAGTTCAAGTCGTAACCGGCGGTGGTAAGACACTTATGGCAATCACAGCAGCCAAAGAGTTGGACCAAGCTTTAAAAGGTTCCTTAGTGGTGAAAATTGTTGTTCCAACGACATTTTTAGTTGACCAATGGCAATCTGCTCTGCAGTCTTGCGGTATTGCCCGTAGCGATATCGGGACTTATTACAGCAAAAACAAAGACAAAAAACCTTACAAGTATAAAATCTATGTCATCAATTCGGCTCGCTATGTGTTGGCACGCGAAATTTTAGCCCATCTTAGTGAAAATGGAAAAATTTTGCTGATAGCTGATGAGTGTCACCATTACGGCAGTGTTGAGAATCGCAAAATATTTGATTTTTTAGGTGCCACCAATGGGTGCTATTACACTTTAGGGCTCTCAGCAACTCCCCAAGGATCCTATTTTGAGACGGTTTTGAAACCAGCCCTTGGCTCTTTGGTATATCGATATAGTTTTAAAGAGGCCGTAAAACACAGAATTGTGACAACCTACGCTCTATTCTATGTTGATGTGGAATTCTCTGATAAAGAGCAAGACGATTATGAAGCACTCAGTCGCAGAATCTCTCTAGCCCTCAGAAAAGGGGAACAACAGGATTACATTGCAAAAAAGGGGAGTGAAGTGGAGTTTTTTCACCGTTTGGCACTTCTTTGCAAACACAGCGATTTGACAATTGCCACATGGGCCCAGTCTTTGTTGGCACTTCTTTACAAGCGCTCGGCTATTCTTTATCTGGCTAAGAACAGGGTGCTTGCTACCTTAACACTGGTCAAACGATTGTCCAAGCAAAGCAAGATTATTATTTTTGGGGAGCGCATTGAACAGGGAGATGAACTATTTACGCTTTTAAATCGAGAATATCCCCATAAAGTGGGGCGGTATCATAGTGCAATGGGGCCAACGGCCAGGCAATTTGAACTTAAACAGTTCAGGGATAACCAGAGTAGAATTTTAATCAGTTGCCGAGCTTTAGATGAGGGTTTTGACTTGCCCCAAGCCGACGTAGGAATTATCCTATCTTCAAGTACAACCGAGCGACAGAAAACACAGCGACTGGGTAGGATACTGCGACCAGATGGCACTAAACGATTTGCCACCCTCTACTATATTTATGTCGGAGGAAGCCGTGAAGAAAACCCTCTTTTAAACTGGGAAGAAGAACATCCGTTTGAGTTGTATCTTAGTTTTAATGCAACCAATAAATCATTTTCCCACCCACTTTATGACAGGTTAAGCTTGGAAGTCTTGAAGGATCTCGAGCACAAGGGGATTAATACCAAGCAACGTGAAACTATTTTAGCGCTTCTTAATAAGGGACAGGTACGCTCAGATTGGTTTCAAAAATCACCTGAGCAGAACCGTCAAATCTATTGGTTATTAATGGACAAAATATATAAAAAGTTTAAAAAAGATATATAGTGCGATAGAGGCTAGATAAGATGCTCCAAAGCGAGGGTAATAAGACGCTCACTCCAATCAGCCATGAACAGCGGAATATTCAGAATATCTCCGTCAAGCTTGAGGTTCTGCAACGAATAGCGGACACGTAGTGGAAATTCTTTACCATGCAGGCGCTTAATGGCTTTTAACGAAGAACTGGATATGTTGGTATCCGCTTTAACTTCAATAGGAATTACTAGATTCTGATGTTGCAGAAGAAAGTCAACTTCATAACGATTATCATGACTGGTCCAATAGTATAACGGTGCAGGGAAAAAGGCTGACAATGACTGCAATATGTAAGTTTCGGCAAAAGCTCCTTCAAACTCAGTGAACAAACGAGAAGGATGAAAGAATGCGGAACTGTCAAGCTGGGCAAGCCTTCTAAGCAACGCCACATCAGCGGTGTATAATTTGAAGGCAAATAGATCTTCGTAGGCAGAGAGGGGAAGGGCTGGTTTGGTACAACGGGAGACCTGCGTTACCACTTCCGACGAAACCAGCCAATAAAGGGCATCTTCATATTCTCTCGCTCTCGCTCCACCCCGCACGAGTTTATAGAAGAATTTCTTATTTTCCTTTGCCAGTTGAGAAGGCAGAGAATGCCAGATTTGAATCAATTTTGGATACTCTCGTGGCTCCGGATGTTTTGCAAAATCACGTTCATACGCTTGGAGAATCGCATATAAGACGGAATCTATTGAGCTACTATCTCGTTCGGTTACCCAACGAGCAACAGCTTCGGGCAACCCTCCCATAAGAAAATATCTCTTCAAGTGTTCAACCAAAGGCGTAAAAAAAGCTTCAGGGATTGGTTCGAAATCTGATTTGGCATCCAGATATCCTATCGTTCCCTTTTCATTCTCTGCATTCAACATTTCAGTGAAAGTCATTGGATGAATCTTGAGAAAATCGACTTGTCCGACCGGGAATGAAGATGGTTTTGCCAAGGTTACCCCTAGTAGAGATCCGGCACAGGCAACATGATAATCCTTCGCATTCTCATGAAAATATTTCAAAGAATTCAGTACGTTAGGTGCCTCTTGAATTTCGTCAAATATTATCAGGGTAGTCTCCTTGGTAATAGGAAATCCGATGATGAACTGAAGATTGTCAACAATCCTAGTCACATCTTTGGTAGATGCGAAAAGTTGCATGTATTCAGGATGTTCATCAAAATTGAAATAGGCGACTCTTTCATAGTGCCTACGACCTACACACGAAACTGGAGGCTAGGGCAGTTATAGTGCATTGTGCTGCCGCCGGTGTATAAAGAGCCGTATGCATTAGTAGTGCACGTACGGTTCTGTGAGGGGTGTGTTATTAATGAGAGCATGGGGCAAATATTGTGACACTTTTAAAACGAAGTGTCAGTTGAGGTATCAACATACTCCCATTTCGGATGGTTCACGATATCCTGCATCATGAAATCTATCTGAGTTGACGCTTACGTTTATACCATAAGAGAATGAAGAACAATCAATTTTCGCCGTGTCCTGCTACTTCCACAATACTAGCTATCTGCTCATCGAGATTGGCTCCTAGGCCATTAATGTCGTTTCCTAGAAATCCACGGATGAGCATGGATATAGCCTCTCGCTCCTCCATGCCCTTCGACATCAGATATGCCACTTCTTCTGGCGCTATCCTTCCGATGCTAGCTTCGTGACTCATTCGCGCATCAGGATGCTTAGAGCACAAGCCTGGCACCGACTCAATATAACCGTCTTTACCACTATTGAGCAACATTCCAGCACAATCCACATGAGCCTTACATTTGGAGTTACCTATTAATAATCCTCCTTGTTTCATGATACCTCCAGTGCAAACTCCCCGATGAGCCAATTCTGCAGAGGTGTCTTCGGCATTCATGTGTACCACTCCTCCGGTTTCTATTTTAGATTCCGGAGAGGCCAAAACAACAGTCAAATATTTTACAGAAGCCCTTTTACCAACTAACCATGTGTGAGGATTGCTCACTAAGTGTTTGGCCGGACGCAGAGATACGTAATTGCTCTCAAATTGTCCATCCTCTTCCACAATTGCCCCTGTATACGGATATACATTCTGATCTGCCCCCCATGAATGAACCATCGTACTGGTAAGTTTGGCTCTCTTGCCAATATACAGCTCTTCAATAGCGATATGGGTGCCCATTCGGTTTTGATGGCCAGCGAGACAACCCGTGATGAGGTGCAACTGGGAGTCTTCCTCAAGAATAATTATGTTGTGGATCTTCTGTACAATCGAATCACTTTTCATATACATAGCGGCTTGAACTGGCAGGGTAATTTCCACCCCTTTTTTCACATGGAGGTAGAACCCCAATGGGTATGTTTCTTCCGCACAACGAAAAACGTTACTATCCAAAGTTTTCGGGACTACGTGGAAATAGTATTGTTTTTTTAACAAAGGATACCTATCCAAAGCAACGCCGATCGACAACAGTTCATACCCCGGAGACTTGGTTCTCAAGTATGCTTGAGCATGATCGCAAATGATGAAAGCCCCGTCACGGTTTTCCCCTTCAAGATACACTCCAGTTGAGGCCAATGTTTCGTGATCGACAACATCCAATACCATTAGAATAACTCCTTCTCATCTCTCGAGACTTACAAGTCCACTACAACTCTTTCTCTCAGTCATACATCTGATACACGACTCATATCCAAAGCTATTGATATGTTGCATCAAAATGTTAGGATTACCCGAACACCCTATTTGTCCATTCACCATCACATGGGCTTTGTCTATCGGCAATTGCCTAAGAATGTTTCCATTATGAGTGATAATCAACCCTGCCTTCCTAAGGACAGGGCGAACAGGGTCAGTCATGAAATGCCGATTGATTATTTCCCCCATTAGAGTGAGAGCCTCGACATCCACACCTGAATCAGGCTCATCCATTAAGGAAAACTCCGGAGACAAGGCAAAAAGTTGTATCAATTCTGAGCGCTTGATTTCTCCTCCCGATAATCCATAGTTTACATCCCTATCCAACAGAGTCTCCATGTGTGATGCTTTAGCAAGTTCTTCAAGCCTGCCAGTAGAATCAGTCTCATTTTGGAGTATATATTCAAGTAGTGCTCGAAGAGTTATTCCACGTACAGTTGGTGGGCGTTGTTGAGCAATCGCAAGTCCCATACGAACACGTTCATGTACTGGCGTTTCTGTGATATCCTGTCCCTTGAACCAAAGACTGCCACACGTTACCACATATTCAGGAAAGCCCATGATAGTCATGAGAAGGGATGTTTTACCACTCCCATTCGGACCCAACAACACATGAACTTCTCCTTCGGGGATAGCCATATTGATGTGGCTGAGGACCTCCTTGATTCCCACCCGCACGCAGAGATCAACTATTTCCAGGACATTATCTCCGGTTATGCTCATCTACTCCTCCAGCTTAACAACTATTTCATCACAAGTTGCAATTGTGCAATTAGAATTTTTTTTGACCATCATTTACTGCCTGCAAGCTCTTTCATCCAATTATCCAAGCTTACGTCCATCATATTGCTTGATGGCCAAAAATGTTTCTTCTGAGATAGTATGTTCTATTTTACAGGCATCAGTTTCAGCAGTTTCTCTATCCAGTCCCAGAAAGCACATCAGAAATTCGGTGATATGTTTGTGTCGATCATAAACTTTATTTGCTACAGTTCTTCCCTTTGAGGTGAGATAGATACTGCCATAAGGTTCTTGAAGAATCAATTTTTCACTTTTCATTAAGCCCAGTGCCTTTGTGACACTGGGCTTGGAGATTTTTAAGCTCTTGGCAATGTCAACAACGTGAACTTTTGCTTTTTCTTCCTCAATTTTCAGGATTGTCTCCAAGTACATCTCAACAGATTCGCTATATTTCATAGACCTCCTAGGCAAACCATGATTGGTTTTACCATGTTAATATCCTTAAAGGATGGTTACACATTCTTACTGTCACAATGTTCTGCCAATGGACAGCAGGAACACCCTGTACAAGGGGCTCCCTTTTTTTTGTTTCGACGTAGATAACAAGATGCCAAAACGATCAAAGTAACAATCACAGCACCAACCACAATATCTATCATGTTCATATCATGCTACCTCCTCATTAACCGACTTTATGATTCTCGTAGAGCCTTTCCTCATAAGGAATACCACATAGCTTATCATCACAAGAGAAGCAATCAATCCTCCTAAAAAACCTGCACCGAAAGCTCCCGTCGTAAATAATGTTCCCAATTGGTATACCAGAAACGAAAGTACATATCCCATTCCTAATTGGAACGTGATTGCACCCCAAAGCCATTTGGGCGATTCCATCTCAGAGTTCATGGAACCGATTGCGGCGAAACAAGGTGGAGTAAACAAGTTGAACACAAGATATGACAACCCAGCTATCGCCCCGATACCGAAAACAGCCATTACATCTGTACTCCCTGTAACCAAGGCAAATTCTTCAACATTAATAAAGTTTGTGACCGCAAAGGTAACTGCTAGAGTCCCTACGACATTCTCCTTGGCAATAAACCCAGTGATTGCTGCTGCAGCAAACTGCCATATTCCAAAACCCAAGGGTATAAATATCCAAGCAAGAGGGGTGGCTAGGCTTGCCAGAATGCTTGTATCAGGGGCAGATTGTCCGACGACTTGGAACTGCCAATTGAACGTCTGAAGAATCTGCACGATAGCATTACAGATTAGTATGATAGTTCCCGCTTTAATGATAAACGCTTTCGCTCGGTTCAACATAGAAATGACAGCCCGTTTAACACTGGGAATCCGATACTCTGGAAGTTCCATGATGAAATAGGATTTTGAAGTATCTCCGGTTATCCTCCTGATTATTAAACCACTCAGAATAATCACTATGATGGCCAAGAAATACATGGAAGTTCCCACCCAAGCATTATCCCCGAAGAACACACCGGCAAAGAGCGCAATGATTGGAAGTTTAGCCCCGCATGGCATGAAGGGAGCCAGCATGGCAGTGGTTCTTCTCTGTCGCTCGTTCTTTATGGTACGGGTAGCCATAATACCCGGAATAGCACATCCTGTACTAACGATCATAGGGATGATGGATTTTCCTGAAAGCCCGATTTTCTTAAAATATCGGTCCATGACCAAGGCTACCCGTGCCATATATCCACTATCCTCTAATAGTGCAAGCATGAAAAACAGTACCATAATCAACGGCAGGAATCCTACTACAGCTCCTACGCCTCCAATGATACCGTCCAACAACAACGTAGAGAGTACGGGGCTTACGTTTCCCCCCATCGCCCTTTCCACCAAGCTGTAAAAGCCGTCTATCCATCCGACGAAAACATCAGCAAGCCATGGTCCAACCCATGATTGGGAAAGAGAGAAGACCAACCAGATAATAACTGCAAAGATGGGAATCCCCAACCATTTATGAGCGACAAGCTTATCTATTCTATCTTGAAACGTATGACGGGAGGTATCTATCTTGCGCCGTTCAACACGTTCAACAATCTCATTCACAACAGAGAAACGATTCTTATCAATCTGTTCCATCTCTTCTTTTGTCGCATTGGTCTTGGCACCCTTGATACGCAATGGTTGTTGCTTTTTCTTTTCATTGGAGATTTTCTGTAGCGCTTCCACCAAAGATCCCAGCCCATTGTTTGTAGTTTTTGTGGAAATTGTTCTGACAACAGGACACCCTAGTATCTCACTAAGAAGTTCGGTGTCTATGATAATCTCTTTCTTCTGAATCAAATCGCTTTTATTCAAAGCAATCACTACCGGTATCCCCAACTCCATCAACTGGGAAGTAAAAAAGAGACTGCGGCTCAAATTAGTTGCATCTACGATATTGATGATGATATCCGGGGATTCTTTTTGTACGAAATCCCTGGTAATCGACTCTTCACTAGTATAAGGCGACATGGAATAGGCACCAGGCAAATCAACAACAGTCATTTTCTTTTTCCCCCGATTCAATGAAGCCTTGACCGGCCCTTCCTTCTTTTCCACCGTTACACCCGGCCAGTTCCCCACACGTTCAACTTTTCCAGTAATGGCATTAAACAAAGTGGTTTTTCCACTATTTGGATTTCCTGCCAAAGCGATCCTCATGTTAGTTCCTCCTTTAATTATAAAGTTAGCTTGAGCTAACTTTTTGGTACTAAAAAAATACCCTGCTCCTTGGTATCGCCAATACTCTCACACTACTCTACCTTCAAGGCTTGATGGAGCAACACACCCTGGCTCCCTTAGGCATATTGCTCTTGCTAAATTATCATCGATACTGTAGCGAGAATTCTTGATGTCAACCACATACATCGAAGGTAATCGCGAAATGAGAACAATCCTTTCGCCTGGATAACAGCCCAATGTGAAAAGGAAATCCTTCATATCTTCTTCTGTGGTCATAACACTGACTATTAGATATTCAGTATGTAGTTCACAATCCGAAATATTCATAGACATAGCCTCTAGATTGTTAGCCAATGCTAACTTTCGCTTATTATAGAAGTCCTGCGTTTGAATTGTCAAGTAGTTATATCAATAAAACTATATCTTATGTCTTGGATTATGTGCCCTTGGAAATTCTTTAAAAATCTCTTCTCAAGCGTGAGAAAGAAGCAAATACCTTGAATGTATCCTGGCCAATTTCATATTTTTAGGAAGAGAGGGTATCGTTTTATATCCAATATCCATCAAGGGAAACCTCCTCTTATATGCTCCTTCTTTCCTTTTTCTTTAAAGACCGAAAGGCCCACTTTATGGTTGGTCTTTCGGTCTTGCCTAAACGGGTCTAATAAAAATACAAAACACTAAAAATTGTAATAGATTACGGGGTATATGTTAGGGTTAAGAGGACTTATCTTTGCGCTTTGCAGATCGCATTTAGGGACTCATTCGTTTGTGCCGGTACATCCGTTGGTCAGCGACTTTGAAGAGTTCGTCAAAGGAAGCCCCGTCTGCGGGGTAGGTGGCCCACCCGTAGCTACAGGTGACGCTGATGTATTGTCCATCGATGGAAAGTGGTTCATCAAGATGATGGACAATTGTCTCGACTGTAGCTTGGGGATCTGCTCCGGTGAGAAGGAGGATGAATTCATCCCCTCCGTAGCGCAGAGAGTAATCTCCGTCACCAAGGGATGTGGCAATAATCGCAGCGAAGGCGACTAAGATTTGGTCCCCCGTTTGATGGCCTAATCCATCGTTTATGCGCTTAAAGCCATTAATGTCTAGAATAACGAAGCAGAGCTTCCCGATTGTCTCAAGATCCGTCTCAAAGTATTCACGCATCCACAGGCGGTTGTAAAGGCCGGTCAGCGGGTCTCTACGGGCGACACTGTGCAGTTCGTCATGCGTTTTGAGGTTGATTAAGAGGACAAAGCCATAGGTCCACCCAAAAGTCCAAGGAACTAGTGAGAGGAAGATGATAAGGTTCATATGGTTGTGGTAGAGGGCCCCTTCGACTTCACGTGTCAAAGAGTAAATCCACCGATAGGCGAAAGCAAAGGTCATTAAGGCGAAAGTAATACTGATGAGGGAGTACACCACCCTCTGTGCACCATGGCTCCTGTACAAAAGGAGGATG
>Ga0265293_10014411_pt1 | contig 10042 bp, 14 predicted proteins | sample Munlanlewell138R_FD_192505 | JGI IMG/M metagenome (GOLD analysis project Ga0265293, IMG submission 192505) | Leachate microbial communities from a municipal landfill in Southern Ontario, Canada - Leachate well 138R | ecosystem: Engineered > Solid waste > Landfill > Unclassified | place: Canada...
TTCGTCCGGTATATTATTAGATGGTTTCAAAATATCTTCCATACGACTTGTTGATAAATCAGCTTCAGTGCAAGAAATAAAGCAAAGCATTGTCAAGGCTGACAAAAACATACACAATATATTTTTTATTTTCACAAGAATAACCACCTTTTATTTGAATTTTAAAATAGCTTTCAAATAAACACAGCAATGCTACTCTATTGTTTTAAAGCTTTCCAATACTGTGTTTATCTCATTTTTCATTTGCCTCATCTTATGATAATCTTCTTTTACAAATTCAAGTTGGGTATTATCAATATTACTTACCGTGTTAATTATATCAAACAACACACCGATGCTTGCATCGGTTCTGGTCGCAAAGTAATATTCCTCATTATTCGCAACTCCCATTTTTATAATATTATCTATTATACCTTCTTGCTTTTCTTCCATCATGTGTTTTTTGTTCATTATCATAAATAAAGGTAAGCCCGGTGCCGTGACCTGCCCATAAATAGTTGTGCTCGCGTTGCTTTTGCCATAAAAATTCACGCCTACAATTCCATCAGGTGATTCAGCAATTTTAAACCATCCTGACCATTCATCCGGAAAGGTTAATTGAAATCCGAGAGATTTATTCTTGTAAATGTTTTTTCCCTCACACATATCAGCCTTAGGATAAATGGGCTTTTCGTATATATCCTTTTCAATCATATTGCACCCCGAAAAAGATAAAAGCAATGTAGCAATAAAAATGATAGATAATATTCTGTTCAAATATACTCCCCCACACTATTTATTATTATCTTCCATTATGTCTGGAACATAAGCCCTTTTATTAGAGATTGTACTGCCTAATATCCCTGTTTCGTTAGCGCATCGATTACTTCAAATCCCTTTTTTTGTCGTAATCAGGAAGTGGAGCAAATGTTTTTAAAATGTCATCTACCTGCAACCCCATTTGACCTAACTTATCTAAATCTTTGGCTGCTAAATCCAATTCTGTTTCATCAAGATCATATCCATAGTCCCTACTTGAAGCGAAATGCAATGCTCCAACATAAGAGCTTGTGCCTGTTGCATAATAATAATTTGATTCATTAATTGTGCCTATTAGTTTTATGCTATCATAATCAGCTTCTCTTAATGCTTGTTCCGTTAAAATAAAAAACCATGATAATCCTCCACGGCTAAAGTCAAAGTCCAAGATACTGCCAGTTTTACTTTTGCCCAAAAATTTAACCTCGACAGACCCTTCATCAAATTCATTAATCGCATACCAACCTTCCCAATCTAAGGGAAAGGTAATCGAATAGCCGCACTTATTATTAATATATACGATTCCTTCCTTTGTCTTTTCGCCTAAATATGCATTATAAGTTACCCCATCTATATATTGAGTTGCAAACGCTGTTTTTTCTACTTCTGATACAATCTCGTCCGGTATATTATTAGATGGTTTTAAAACATCTTCCACATAGTTTGTTGATAAATCACCTTTAGTACAAGAAATAAAGCAAAGTATTATCAGGGCTGACAAAAACATACACAATATATTTTTTATTTTCACAAGAATAACCACCTTTTATTTGAATTTTTATTTGAACTTTTTCGACTGACAATCCTTAAGCATAGGGGAGTTGAACTCCATGTGCCCTGTCATTGTTAAATTTCCGCCCTTTCGGATTGTCCTTCTTGCAAGGCGCCAGCCTTGCTGCGAACTTACGCACCGAAAAACCGAAAATTTTCCGGCTGACAGAGTCGTAGAGTTTAAAAAGAGCAAATTTTTAGTTAGAAAAGGCAAAAGCGCAGTGAATACTTTATGTATTCACGAGCATTTTAACGCATTATGGCGGAAAATTTGCCTTTTTAAACCACTGGGGCTCAACCCCCCTATGCTTAACAGTATGATTTTGCACTTTGTTTTAATTACTGTGTTCTTCCAATCCCTTTGTAATCAGTAGTATATCTTTCCGGAACCTTGCCGCTTTTTGTTCCGCCATTACTTCCAAAACCATATACATAACTGCTTGATACCGGTCTTTTTACGATTTCCACGCGGTTGCCATAGTTGCCTTCTACAGCATAGATGTAGCCATTGTCATATGCCAACACTATTCCGGTATGAGTTCCACCGTTTGTACCATAAAAAACCACATCACCCGCCTTTGGTGTGTAATTATTTTTTAAATGAAACCTGTCACCATACTTATTTATGCCGGCAGTACACCCCTCGTACCCTTTTATTTTATTTCCGAGTAACCCAGCTTCATTAGCGCACCATGAAACAAAGGTTGCACACCAGGGGTAATCTTCTCCCGACACCTTTCTATTATAGTACCAATCACCGTACTTTGTACTGTTGTTTCCGATTTCATTCGTACCCACTTCTTTTAAAGCAATTTCAAGAAACTTATCAATATCAGGGTCACCTGATTTAGAGCTTAATTCCTCCTCATGCTCTTCTCTAAGCTCATCTGCCCACTTAGCATATTTCCCTTTCTCCGACTCATCGCTGTTGTAATACATATTGGTAAGCCATGCCAATTGGTTCCCGTGCGTTTCGTTTTCCCCTGTCATCTTTTCAATTTCTTTGATTTTTTCCTTAAACTGCGCACCCCAAATCTTTGCGCTTTCCATTTTATCCAAAGCTTTGTAATCATCGGAATTTTGTTGCAGTTGCTTGTAGCCTTCATCGTATTCAACCGAAAACTTTTTGGCAATAGGTACAGCCCATTCAGGCAGACTGTTTAAATACTCATTTTGCTGTTTAATTGCTTCTCTTAAATCATCCGCATCAGCTTTTGCCTTTTGCATATCCTGCTCGCGAGGCGCGTATGTATAATCCTTATCCCAATAAACATAACCGTCGGCATGGTACCAATCAATTGTATCCTTGGTTAATCTGTCTTTTTGGCATTGATACGGCAATGAATTTATTTCTTTAATTTTTTTCGAAAATCCGTTTAAGTAATCCTTTGTTTTATAACGATTTTCTGCATAATCTTCGTTGTAATACTTTTCCTTCAGCCTTGAATAAATGTCCCTCAAGTATGGATGCGAAATGGAGTTAATGTCATAATCCGTTAAATCGTCGTCGTGGGGCGTAGTCCGATTTGCCTTATTGGTTGGATTAATCATATCATAAATCTCGGATTTGCCGCTGTTGGCGTAAGGATATTTATGATGAAATTCACTTGCGTTCATTATATCATAAATTTCCGGGTTGTCAATTGCTTCCTTGTAGTTATTTACATTTGCATTCATGCTATTGCTGTTTTGAGGGGCAAAGGTTTTAGAATCTTGCCCCCACCCATTTAGCGGCAAAATAACTTGCTGCTGCCTTTTCCTTTTCATTGCTTCAATTTCCTCCCTGGTAGGTAGTTTGCCATAGTTAAACATTAAAACCACTCCTTTTTCGCAATAAAAAACACTCCTTGGGTAAAAGAGTGTTTTCTGTTTGCGCAAATTTAATTAATTACATTATACCACACTTTTCACAAAAAATCTTCCGCATTTTTTCCACGCCCACGAATTAGTGTATCTTATCAAATGCTTTTTTCAGCTCATCAAATCCGAACACATCATCGTTACTCATAATCATCACCGCTTGTATAGTTTTGCGGGGTATTTAAATCCACTTCTGCTACTATAATTTGCAGTTCCTCATGGCGCTCGTCTATGTCAACAACGGATAGAATTTCAAATTCTTTTCCGTCATACAAAATCCGCATCTCAGGGTCTATCTTCCTGAAAAACCGTGTGGATATTTTGTAGATAACATCAACCCCCGTTTCCCTGCTCTTGACAGGGGATACAAATGCGGCAACGGAATATTCTTTTAGAGCAAGCTTATGAGCATAGGGTTTGCCGTCAGCATATACAAGAGAGGCATTGCCGTCCGCATCACGACTTAAATATATCTTTTCACCTTCCGCCTGCAGGGGCAAAGGCAGATAGGGTTTGAATGGTTTGTAGCGCGGAACTGTTTCACCCATAGAATTTAGAATATTGTCCGTAGGTTTTAAGAAGATAACCCTGTGTCTTAATTTGCTGAAGTCCATTAAAATGCCTCCTTACGATAAAAATCAAGCAGCCGAAACACCACATCGGGGACAGGCTCGCCGTCTCGCTTTTCATAAAAATGCGCAATAACAATCAGCATTGCCTGTTTTATGCTCTCCGGCAATATTTCCGGTAAACTGTGCCGTAGGTAATTCTCGCACATCTCTTTGGATAAAAGCAGGAGGATAGAAATATATCCATCCTCCTCGGTGTGGTCTATCCGCAAAAACTCTTTTGCCTCGAAAAGCGTTATCATTCCAAATACCTCGGCTTTGTCTGCACAGCATAAATGGCGCCAGGTACGGTGGACGATGTCACTTTTGTTGTTTTAACGCATACCCTGTCATAACCCGCCTTTGCGAGCATGGTGTCTGTTACAGTTATTATCGCATACTTGCTCTTGCCTGACGCTCCGCCAATGGTAAAGGTTGTGCCTGCCGCAGTTTTTTCTTCAAAACCTGCATCGCCCGTAACAGCATACATAAACGGGATTGCAGCCGCAGTGCCGCTTGAGCCGAACTTCCCCTCAACCGTGATAGTGGTTTCCCCCGTATCGCCCTCACCGCTTGCGACGATAAAGGTTACTTGCTGATAGTTTGTAAGTTCCACAAACGCTCCTGTGATTGCCGCGCCGAAGATTACACCCGGCACGGAGATGGGTGTTATTTTCCCTAAAGTATCTATACGCATAAAATTTTACCTCCTTATCTTGCCCCTAAGGTTACAAAGGGTGAAAGGGTGCTGTTTGTACCTTTGTAGGGCGTTATGGGTTTGTTCCAAATGGGCTGACCGTCCACGCGGTAGATGAATCTGAACACACTTTCGTCATACAAAAACCGCACATGAATGGAGCTTGTGGCATTAATGCCGCCTTTGTCAATGAGCAGATATTGCGACATATCGCCCAAGATAATATCGCCGACACTTCCTGCCGCGGAGCACTGCTCAATAGGAACAACGGGTCTGCCGAATAGTGTGCCGTAGGGTTTTTCGGACAAGCCTCCTGCAGGGATATATACGGGAGTGTCACCCACGGTTAGCGTGTATAAATATGGCTCAAGTTCCTGATTGATATACCACACCGCATTGGTTCTGCTACGACCCCAACATCTTGACCACATTTTAATTAAGTTTTCCACCTTAATCTTTGTCGTTTGGTCGGTTTCCTTTGTAACGGTTACCAGTGCGTTTGAATTTAGTATACCAAGAGGCTGACCTGCGCCGCTGCCTGTAAGTATTGCATCGTCAATTTTAAAACCAAACTCCTCAGCAAACCCCTGTGTAATCACGCTTTGAAGCGCTGATGCGTCCTGTAACAGTTCATCGGTGGCATAACAGAGCCCTGTCAGCTTTTTAAGGGATAAATCCATTGTTCTAAACTTCGGCTTTGACGAAATCAGCTCATCCGCCTCGTTCTCCCAATAGGTCTGAATGCCGCCCCATCTTGCACCGTTGGCACGGGAAGAATCGTCCAGGGCATTAATTTTAAGACCGTTTGCACCTGTTGAAACAGGTATCTTTTTACACTTGGGCGCTAAAACACCCGTATCAAAGGCGTGCTTTAACAGTTCACTTGCAAAATCCGTCTGCACCAAAAACCCGCCGTCCGAGGGCACGCTCTCGCTTGCGCCGCTTGCGGCATTTAAGAGCCTGTCATCAAGGACGGGACGGTTTGGCTGTGCAGCGTTGTATACTGCTTTTAATTGCTCCCCGAAGTTTGCGAATTTGCCGACAGCATTATTCGGTTTATCCGCTACGGTAACGGGAATATCCACGGGAGCAGAATCTTCAAGCATTTGCGCCATCTCTGAAATAGTATCATCCCAGTTTGCGATTTTGGCTTTCAGTCCCGCCAGGGTTTCTTTTTCCTCATCGGTCAGCGGCCTATCCTCTTTACCTGCAGCATCAAGTAGCTTCTGCGCTTCTGCTTTTAATTCATTTCTTTTGCCCATCATGGCAAGTAGTTTTTTGTTCATAAGTAATCCCTCCAATTTTTAAAGAATTTCAAATTCTGTTTTAAGGTTTTCTATCTCATCAATGTACGAAGAGTCAAGAACTGCCGGCTCTGTTTCCTGCGGCTCAGGTGGCAGTTTATCTTTCGGCAGTTTTTCAAGCAGAGAGTTGAATACAACTCTGCGTCCGAAAATATATGAATCCAAAACACTCTCTGTTTCAGGCTCCTCTTCTGTGTATAAAACCTTATCCGCAAAGCCCAGCTCCACTGCCTTTTTGGCATTCATCCATGTTTCGTCCGACATCAACCGAGATATTTTCGCTCGTGAAATGCCCGTTTTCAGACAGTAGGCGTTGATTATGCTCTCCTTGCACTCCTTTAAAATGGCGATTGCCTGCTCCATCGCGCCCTCATCACCCATTGCAATTGTCATGGGGTCGTGTATCATTAAAATGCTTGTTGGGGACATATATACAAAGTCACCCGCCATTGCAATTACTGATGCCGCACTGGCAGCAATATCGTCAATCTTAACGGTAACCTGCCCTTTGTGTTCCTTGAGTGCTGTATATATCTGACTTCCTGCTACCACATCGCCGCCGGGAGAGTTAATCCAAACCGTTATATCCCCATCACATTTTTCAAGTTCCCCCATAAACATTTTAGGGGTTACCTCATCGCCCCACCAGCTTTCCGCGGCAATCTCACCGTCCAGACGAAGGGTATATCCGCCGTCTTCCGCTTTACTAAAATTCCAAAACTTACGCATTATCCGTATCACCTCCGTTTTGTGTCAACATTGCATCATTCGCACTTAACATATTTCCGTTTACCAGATACAAATCCCCGCCTTGGTCGTCAGGGATGGGGTTCAAATCCTCAAGTTCGCGGATGTCGTTGGCTGAATACCATCCGTTTTGTCTGCCGATTGCGTAACCACGCATCCGTGCAGTAAAATCACCCCGTAAAAGTCCGTCAACATTGAATTTAGCAAAGTATTCTTTCCGCTCATACTCATTTAAAAGACATAAATTAATGGCCTGCTCCCAACGAACAAGCCACGGCCTTAGGGTATGCACCACATAGTCAATGGACTGATGCTCAATATTGCTAAAGGTTGAGCGTGTTAAATCCCCAATCAAATGGGGAGGTACTCTGAATATCCTGCAAATTTCGTTTAATTGAAATTGCCGCGTTTCTAAAAACTGTGCGTCCTTTTGGGGCATGCCGATTTCATGATACTTCATGCCCTCTTCCAAAACGGCAATTTTATGCGCATTGCTTGCGCCTTTGTAAACCGTTTCCCATGACTCACGCACTTTGCTTGGGTCCTTTAGGGTGCCGGGATGTTCAAGCACTCCACCGGGCCTTGCTCCGTTGGCAAAAAACTTGTTGCCGTAAACCTCGGTAGCCTTGGCAAGACCAATAGCCTCCCGCGCCACACTGATGGGAGATAATCCTGTCACACCGTCAAAGCCAATACCGCCGATATGAAAAACCTGTTCCTTTTTCAGAGTAAACATCTCGCCTTTATCATTGGTGTAAGTATATATTCGCTCATTGTTTTGGTCTTTTGAAACGGCAGTCCGTGAGGCAAGCATAGGATGCAAACTTGCAATCTCACCGCGTTTATTACGGATAATCTGCGCATATGCATTCCCCCACAAAAGAAGGTTTGTCATCATCGCCTCTTTAAAGGCAAAGGCTGTCATCTCATCATTTGGGCTGTCGTGTATTAAATAGTACAGCGAGTGGTCGGAGGCTTTTTCCTTGCCGCGGGGAAGGCGCTTGTATAGCGGCAGGGGCAGGCTTGCCATATCCTCTGCGATTACACGGACACAGGCGAACACACCGCTTACCGTTATGGAGTTTTCCTCTGATACATACATTCCCGACAATGAAAGCCCTCCGTCAATATCCTCACCCTTTACGAAGTCGGCATATCGCTGCTGTGCGCTGTTTTCTATCTTCTTATTTTTATTAAACCATTTCAAAATTCCACCTCCCGCATGCTAAAAATAGGTAAAGAAAAAGCGCCTTTATTCAAGACGCTTACTATAATTTTTTATTATTCTCTTAAAGGGACACCTACATTATCTCTAAATGTACCCATGGAAATACTGTATAAGTCAGCCAATACTCCAAAAAGGCAAAGTCCAAAGGTCATAAAATATATAAATCCATTTCCTATATTTCCGACATAGAAATGATGTAAACCCATCCATCCGCCAAAAAGACATAACTTAAACGCAGTTTTCTTTTTCTTATCACTTGTTTGAGTAACATATTGTGACATAGATTTGACACCTTCCTTTCAGTGGTTATGTTTAAAATATTTTATAGAAAAGTTTTTACCGTCTTTTACATAATTATTGGGGAGTATCTCATCATCACCGCTTATAAATCTACGCATAATATTGCAACATTGGGGGATTCTATTGATACCTCCTACAGCACTTTGTATTTCGTGTGTGCTGATTATGATAAACGGTTCTTTCATATTTGACAATTTGTTAAAAATGTATGTTTCAATTGGCTCTTTAAGAAATTGCTCCCCCATAATCAATAACTCCTTTTCTTTTCGAATACAATAAACTTATTATTCAAATCCACCTCAACGGTTTCGTATCCAACAGCAAGCCAACTAAGAGCTACCGAATGCGTGGTTGTATTAGCCCAAAAAGCCCTGTGTGCATATGCTGAGTTGGGGAGTTTAAAGCCAAGAATGCGTTCCAATTCATCAAAATGGAGTTTTATTGTTTCTTCACTGTTGTCATGTAAGTAGTCGGCAAGAAAACGATATTTTTTGCTTACTCCTTGAGAATAATCAGTTTGGTTCGTTTCAGGCATATTCCGTTTTTCTTCTAAAGCAGATACTTTTTCTTCAAGAATTCCTATTCTATTAAGCATTTCAAGGACAATTCTGTCATAATCCATATTAACCACCCCTTCTAATTGTTTTAATTAATAACCTTATTATATCAAACAATTATGTATCTGTCAATATATATTATGACATATTGGTATATTTTATGACTAAATGATAAAAAGGCCTCTTTCATCGTAGACGCTTCCGCTGTTACCTTCATTTCGTATAGCTCTGTCCAGTGCCATAATAGTTGCAACAGCACCATCTATTTTTTCTGTCGATTTTTCTTTATCAGGCTTTATATTACCCGCAGGGTCTGTTCTAATGAAGATATTATCCATCATCCACCGCAAGACCGGGTGACCGCCATGCGCTATTTTTTGCTCAAGAGTTAATTTAATAAGTTCTTTGGTAGGCGGTGACATGTCCTTATACCCTTGTCCGAAAGGCACTACAGTGAAACCTGCACCTTCAAGATTTTGGCTCATTTGCACTGCGCCCCAGCGGTCAAATGCAATTTCCCGTATATTATATTTTTCGTTAAGTTCCTCAATAAAGCTCTCTATAAATCCATAATGCACGACATTGCCTTCTGTTGTTTTAATATATCCTTGCTTTTCCCATAAATCATAATTAACATGGTCACGCCGCACACGCAGGTCGATGTTTTCTTCGGGTATCCAAAAGTATGGCAGGATATAATATTTATCATCTTCGTCAATCGGCGGAAATACTAATACAAATGCTGTTATGTCGGTGGTGGAGGATAGGTCAAGACCGCCGTAACATTCACGGCCGACAAGACTGTCATGGTCAACCTGAAAATCACAGGCATCCCATTTTGCCATCGGCATCCAGCGTACTGCTTGTTTTACCCACTGGTTTAGCCTTAGCTGTCGAAAACTATTCTCTTCCGCTGGGTTTTGTTTAGCCGATTCACAAGCGGCTTTTACTTTATCTATCCCGACTGTAATATCAAGACTTGGGTTTGCCTTTTTCCACACTTTAGGGTCTGTCCAATCCTCGTCTTCTTTGGCACCATATATGATATTGCTTGCCGCGCAAAATAAGAAAAACTTGCACGCAAAATAAGAATTTTTTGATACGATACTGTATTTCAAAATGGAAACTAAATTAAAATTTTAATGGTGTTTAAAAAGTCTTTAATTATAGAT
>Ga0265293_10014412_pt1 | contig 10042 bp, 13 predicted proteins | sample Munlanlewell138R_FD_192505 | JGI IMG/M metagenome (GOLD analysis project Ga0265293, IMG submission 192505) | Leachate microbial communities from a municipal landfill in Southern Ontario, Canada - Leachate well 138R | ecosystem: Engineered > Solid waste > Landfill > Unclassified | place: Canada...
GCTAATAAGAAGGCTATTTGCGGCTTTTGTTCTTTTAGTAGAATTACTAGAATAGTAGCTACTAAACCAAACGATACAATTTGGATGATTTCCAAGGAACAACACCCCTTAGATTATTGAAGTAAAAATGTTTGGCGAATAGTTTGGAATAAATCGCTAATCTTTGTAGCAACCATAAAAATTATAATTATGAAACCAATTAATGTTGTCCAATGTGCAATATCTTCTTTACCTGCTTGTTTCAAAATTGTATGTATAAAAGCTATCGCTATGCCTATCCCTGCAATCTTAAAAATTGTATCTATGTCATACATCTTATTTCCCCCTAAATCATTAATATGACTATCATCATCCCCGTTAAAAATCCGAGATATTTATACATTTTTTCATGCTTGTGTTGTTCATTACGCGCTTCATGTTCTTCCGTCTGTAAATAGGCTAACGATATCCCGATATGTTTAAGCTGGTTTTCCTTGTCTGTTTGACCTAGACTGTGCCCAAGCTGGAACAAAATATCATAGTCACGCTTTTTTAATGCTAGGTTTTGTTTATACAGCTCCCATGAATTTGTCCAAATATCTATTGTTGTAAGATCATGCTGCCCAAAACTTTCACTCATGTGCGTAAAAACTTTACAAATAGGTTCATCAATTCTATTCGCAATATTTTTGAACGCATTAGGAAGTGGAGTTAGCCCATAGACAATTTCCGTTTCAAAATGCTTTAGTGCACTATAGATTACTCTTAACTCTTTAACACGTTGACCAAATCTATTAGCTAATAAAAAACCTATTAGTGTTGATGAACTAATTACTAGTACTATGGCAATAATCTTAACCAACAAACACCCTCCTCGCCGATAATTTCAATCTGTTTTTGTCATATATTCCTTGCACAGTCCCTATTTTGGGCGTATTAGTCAAGAGGATATAACGATCGAAGATTTTCTTCTTAATCATTTCTTGCATAATTGGTCGTTCTATAAGCTCATCAAGATTAAACGCATGTGCCGTTGTAATAATACCCACGCCAGCATGAAGCACCTCATCTATTGCTATAGCATCTGCCGCTGTTCCGATTTCATCAACTGTTATTATTTGTGGCGACATTGACCTGATTAGTAACATCATACCTTCAGCCTTTGGACATGCATCCAGCACATCGGTTCTAGGACCAAGGTCAGCCTGTGCAATACCGTGTACACTTCCAGCAATTTCAGAGCGCTCATCCACAACAGCTACTTTATGACTTGGAATGCCTAGTGTAGGCATTCCTTTACTAAAGCTATAAATTATATCTCTCAGCAATGTCGTCTTGCCACACTGAGGAGGAGACACTATAAGTGTGTGATAAGGTCTATGGCGTATTGAATCATATAAATCTGGCATAACTGCAGTCGCTACTCCGACAATTTGTTTAGCTATTCTAATATTGAAGCTTGTGACATGCTGTATTGTACGAATCTTTCCGTTATCTACTACGACTTTGCCAACAATGCCTATGCGATGACCGCCAGCAAAAGTTATATATCCTTGTCGCAATTGTTCTTCAATCGCATACATAGAATGATTGCTAATAGTTTGTAAAACCTGTTTACAATCATCAAAGGTAGTAATATATGCTTTTGATATATCGTTAGTAAAGCCGCTTTTTGACAAATAGCTAAAATTACTAGCAAAACAAATTTCTAGTGGCTTTAATAAACGTAGCCGTATTTCTTGAATGTTGTTTTTTTCTATATTATTTGCATTTGCTAACAGGCTTTGAATTGTTTTCGGCAAAATTTCTTCAATTTCTTTCGGCCACATGATATCCCCCTTTGTGATTAATAGACTTGTCTTTATTTAATCTATACCTATGCAAGCTTGACCATTTTCATAACAAAAAAATGTCATATATCTGATTGACATATACTTAGAGTGTAATTTCAGTAGGATTATTGTTAAAATGAAAGTAGCTACAAAATAATATATGAGGAGTAAGTCTATGCAAACTGTTTTAAGAACAATTAAAAAAATGGGGATATTTATTATTATTGGTTTAATTACGGGGATTGTTGCTGGAGTATTTAATATAGATCCACTTAGTCCATTCTTTATTTTGATATTAATAGTGATTGTGTCCGCAGTGATGTATTATTCGTTTAGAAAAAGCTGGATATTACCAGTGCAAATGCTTAATCAAGGAAAGTACGAGCAAGCAATAGCTATAATGAGCAAGGTTGAAGCTAAAAATAAAGGTACACTAGGTTACAAAAGACAAGCATTATATAATATTGCTTTATGTTATAACTTGCTTGGAAAATTTAGCGAGTCATTAAATATTCTTGAGCAAATTAAAGCGTCTAAACTAGACAGAAACCTTCAGGCTGGCTTCTGGTCGCTTTACGCTTCTAACCTCATTGCACTTGACCAAAATATTGATCTAGCAGAAGAATACATAAATAGTGCATCTCAAGTTCTAGATTTGCCAAGTATAAGCATAGCCAAGGCACATATCCAATTATTAAAGGGTAACAATGTTGAAGCAGAACAATATATTCAAGAAGCACTTAGTAAAGAAAAACCCAAAAAAGTCCAATTTGGTTTTTGGTCAACCTTCCTACTCGATCCTGCGTTAAATTCCCTAACGGAAAACTATTCCTTAGGAATGTACTATTATACTAAGAAAGATATGGAACAAGCTAAGCTGTATTTAGAAAAAGCTGGTCTTTACGAGCATGCCAATTATTACACTAATAAAGCTGGTGAAATTCTTAATGAGATAATGATGCAAAAGTCGTAGTCTTGTCGAGTGAAATAAAAGGACTATTACTAAACGAATCTCTGTTCGTTTGAGTAATAGTCCTACTGATTAGTAATCGATTACTTATTAATCAATAATTCTACTTTTAGAAATGTTCATCCTCATATGTAATATGATCTAAATCCTCTTCGAGAAATATTGGTTGATCATCATAATCATAATCATCTACTATATCATCTAATTCATCCAAATTTTCCATGTCATTTTCATAATAATCTAATTCAAGAGTTTGTAAATCTTCGTCAATAGCTATTACGTAATCTTCAAGTTCATCAGATACTGACTGCAGTTGCTTTATTTCATAACTAACATCCTCTAAGACATGCATTATCTCTTTGAGCAACTTGCCTTCCTTCGTAGTGTAATCAATATCTAGCCCTTCAGCTAGACCTTTCATATAAGAAATGTGCTCCAACATAAAAAAACCTCCTTATTACTAAATGATTATTAATCATCAAATAGTATCCCGCTTAAGAAGATTTTTACTCATTCATATGTGCTGTTTTTTGTCTGCATTGCCCATTATATTTATTATCTATTAAGGTTGGAGCAATATTAACAAACTCGGAAAATAATTCATAATCAAGATGTCTATTGCCAGCCATCTCGTGCATGATCGCCATGACATTCTCATATGGTAACGCTGCTCTATATGGTCGATCAGAAATAATAGCTTGAAAAACATCAGCTATTGCGATTATTCTTGCCTCCTGCGGTATTTGGTTAGCTTCATACTTACGATGATAACCTGTACCATCTAGACGCTCATGATGTAATGATGCCCATTTAGCTATCTCATGGAAACCTTTTACTTGGCTTAAAATTAATTCTGAATAATATGGATGAAAAGTAATCGAATTATACTCTGCTTCCGTTAGCTTACCTGGCTTATGAAGAATTTTATTGGAAATCCCTAGTTTCCCAATATCGTGTAATAAGGCAGCTACTTGTAATTTATATAGTTTCTCACCTTCATAGCCGAGATGTTTAGCTAATTCTACAGAGAATACTGCTACTTCTTTACTATGGTTAGCAGTATATTCGCTTTTATTATCAACTACATCTGCAAGCCCATACCCAATAGCTAATAATCCAACATCGTCAACATCAACTTGATCTTGTGGGCGTAAATCCTCTAATAATGCAACTGGATGACTAATTGTCTCATAAAATTCATCATGCATTACAATACAATAAGCTATTCTAGCCAATTCTGGGTCAAATCTTCTCCCAGCTTCTTGTAAAAGATAGTTTTGCAGCATAAATTTATCTTTTCCTTTAGTATGAACAAATATCTCTATGCTATCGGCAATATTTACTATTCTCGAAATTAACGGAATTAGCTTACCCTTAAGTCCTTCAGGTTCACCTTTGCCATCCCAACGCTCATGATGATATTTAATATACGGCGAAATACTTTCCATATAAGGAATATTAGAAGCCATTCTCGCCCCACTAATAGCATGATTCCGTACTGAACTAGCATGTTCAAGGGCAGCGATCGAATCCATAGACCCTGACAAGCCTATGTCATGAAGCATAGCAGTGTAATAAAGGTTATTAAGCTCATATCCCTTTACACCGTAATGCATTGCTATGACTAATGCAATTGATGCTGTTCTTCTTGCATGACCTAATTGCCGTTCCTCTGCTAAGTCTAATGCGAGGGAGAAGGCATCAAATAATTCAGCTAATTTCAATTGTATAGTAAATGGATTCAATACCTCACATCCGCTCTGATAAGATTAAAAAAAGCAAAAATCTATTCATATTTTATTATAACAAGCTGCTTAATGTAAAGGAAATAAGCAGGATAAATTGTAGGTCAAACTTATTATTTGCTACTGCTTCAAAAGACCTATAAGTATTAGTAATGCTCCTGACAATACCAACGAGAATTTTAATATAGATATTTTGCCAGCTAAACCGAACAATCCTATCGTAGTTACTAAAACTAACACTGTCGGGCCAATAACCGCCAAGCCTGCATTAATAATCATTGCCCGTTCAATAGTACCCAGATATAAAATCAATATTGCAGCTGTCAATTCAATAGTACCCGAAATAATCCTCAGTGCCCCCATGCCAATCACAAATTTATCCATGTAAAATCACCCTTTTATCTATATTGTTAAATAACTTTTCTTACCAAATATTTATTCTTGGTTTGAATTAGTTATGCAACAATAGCAAATAATATGAAAACATCTAATAGCTCAAGTTTACACAGGAGGACTAATGAAAAATAAATCAGCAAGTAACACAGAAAAATGGTCACTCATTGGATTAAGTTTAGTTCCACTGGTAATGGTACTAGGAAATTCAATGTTAATACCAATCTTACCTGATATGAAGAACGAATTAAATATATCCCAATTTCAATCAAGCTTAATTATAACCGCCTTCTCTGTTCCAGCAGCGATAGTAATTCCAATAAGCGGCTATTTATCAGATCATTATGGGAGAAAAAAGGTAATAGTACCTGCATTAATTATCTATGCAATCGGGGGATTAATAGCTGGATTAGCAGCAGTTATATTAAAAGAAAAAGCTTACTATGCAATCATGGTCGGCAGGATTATCCAAGGTATCGGTGCGGCCGGTACAGCTCCAATTGCGATGGCATTAGCTAGCGATATATTTAGTGATGCTACTCGCAGTAAGGCTTTAGGAGTAATTGAAGCATTTAACGGAATTGGTAAAGTAGTAAGCCCAATTGCCGGATCATTAATTGCATTAATAGCGTGGTACGCTACCTTTTTTGCATTTCCAATTCTGTGTATTCCAATAGCAATATTTGTGTTATTAGCAGTTACAGAGCCTAAAGGTAATCTTAATAAACAAACCGTCAAGGATTATGTTAAAAATATATTTAAAATCTTTCGCAAAAAAGGAGTTATCTTAATTGCATCTTTTCTAGCTGGTTCAATGACTTTATTTATATTATTTGGTTTGTTATTTTTTCTATCTGACTTATTAGAAAATCAATATAAGATTGATGGTGTGTATAAAGGCTTTATCCTGGCAATTCCCCTACTATTTATGGCTAGCACCTCCTACATAACCGGAAATCGCGTCAAAAGTAAGGTCAATAAAATGAAAAAGCTTGCTGTAATTGGTATGTCAATAATCGCAATCGGCAGCGGCATTTCCATACTTACAACAAACATTTACTATATAGTTGGTCTATTAGTTGTCATCGGATTTGGAAGCGGGCTTGTCCTGCCTTGTTTAAATACATTAATAACCGGTTCAATTGAAGCTAAAGAGCGTGGACTCATTACATCCTTATACGGTAGTGTGCGTTTCATCGGAGTCGCTATTGGTCCGCCAGTGTTTGGTTTCTTAATGAAGATATCACAGCAAGTTATGTACATGTCGATGAGCGGCTTGGCAGCAATAACTGCAGTAATAGCATATTTTTTTATTAAAAATGCGAAGTGATTCCTCTCACACCCTTAGGTTATTAGCATATTATAATCTAGGCTAATAATAATATTTATTTAAATATTAGTCGAGCAACTGATAATAGGCAGTATATAGGGGTGTTTTTTTATGCTATTACAACTTAATAGTAATAATAAAGGTCACACAATGATTATGGATAAGGGTGTAGGAGTAGCCCAGCTACAAGATACACTCTCTTACGCTAAACAGCATATAGATTTTTTGAAATACGGATTTGGCACTAGTTGCTTATATGATCCCCATCAATTAATGCTAAAAAATAAATTATTAAAAAAAAATAAAATCATATCTTTTCCAGGTGGAACCTTGTTTGAAGCTGCATATATAAAAAAAATAGTTGATTCGTTTTTTTATGATGTTACTAAGTATCAATTCACTGGTGTTGAGATTTCTCATGGAACTATTGATGTGCTCGATGCTGACAGGTATAAATATATTCGCCAAGCAAAACAACAAAAGCTAGTAGTTTTTTCGGAAATTGGTAAAAAAACCGAAACTGGCTTTAAAAATTTAATTGATTCAGTTAAAGCTGATTTAGACGCAGGCTCAGATTATGTCATTTTAGAAGGGCGAGAATCTGGTACTAGTGGCTTATACTCTGATGATGGCAGCATTGCCGATGATGTTTTAAATATATTTGATAAAGAACAAGATTTATTGCCTAATATTATTTGGGAAGCACCTAGCAAAGAGCAACAAATATTATTACTAAGAAAGTTCGGCCCTAATGTCAACCTAGGTAATATTGCGTATAACGATATTTTATCTTTGGCAGCCCTCCGTAAAGGATTGAGAAGTGATACCTTTCTAAATTTCTTAGCATGAAAATTACCCAAATTGCATACTAGTGAAAGAGAACCCGCAAAAGGTGTGATTTCATGGGTGGGCAAATTGCTTTAGTAATTTTAATAATTGTCGGGCTTATAGGCCGCTCTCACATTATTGCTACAGCGGCCAGTTTTTTATTGATTTTAAAATTGACAAGCTTAGAACGCTATTTCCCTGCCATCGAAAGGCGTGGTTTAGAATTAGGCTTGTTATTTCTAACTATGGCTGTATTAGTTCCATTTGCTAATGGAAAGGTTCAGACGAAGGATGTTTTTGCAGTATTTACATCATTAGTAGGTATAATCGCATTACTTGGTGGTGCTATTGCCACTTATTTAAATTATCATGGGTTAACTTTATTAAAATATGATCCAGAATTAATGGTAGGATTAGTCATGGGTTCAATAATTGGAATCGTATTCTTTAAAGGAATTCCAGTCGGACCATTAATGGCAGCTGGTGTTACAGCATTACTAATTAAACTGCTCAATTTATTTATTCGATAGCTATAGTTAAAATAAATCTCTATAAATTCAAAAAGTCTTTATTGGTAAATGATAATCTATACCAATAAAGACTTTTGTTTATTTATGTATTATTACAGTATATTAAATCATTTTTAACTAATTAGATCGAGAAACATAATCCCCAGATCTAGTATCAATGATAAGCTTGTCCCCTTTATTAATGAATAAAGGAACTTGAACTACAAGACCTGTTTCCATAGTTGCGTTTTTCGTAGCACCTTGGGCAGTATCACCTTTAATGCCAGGCTCTGTTTCAGTTACTACTAAGACAACTGTATTAGGTATATCTATACCTATTACTTCGCCTTTATAGAACACTAAGTATACATTTGAATTTTCTAATAAATAGTTTAACTCACGCTCAATACGGCTACCAGGTAATGACATTTGTTCATAGCTTTCAGTGTCCATAAATGTATACTCATCACCGCTATTATATAGATATTGCATTTGCTTTGTTTCAACTAACGCTTTAGGAATCTTTTCACCGGCTCTAAATGTCGTCTCTTTTACAACACTTGTTTTAACATTTCTTAATTTAGCTCTTACAAAAGCAGCGCCTTTACCTGGCTTAACATGTTGAAAATCAATAATTTGCCATGCATCTCCATCGATCTCAACTGTAGCACCAGTCTTAAAATCATTTGTCGAAATCATTAAATTTCCTCCTAAAATAATATCTTACTAGCTAAAGTTCTATCAATTCTTTAGGTGATTTGTTCAAAATCCTACACCCTTGGGCTTCAATTACTACATCGTCTTCGATGCGTACTCCTCCAACATCTGAAATATATATGCCAGGCTCAACAGTTACTACCATACCAGATGTTAAAACTGTTTCAGATATAGGACTTAGCCTAGGTGCTTCATGCACTTCCTTACCTATTCCATGCCCTAAACCATGACCAAAATAGCCTTCGTAGCCCTTTTGGTAAATATATTGTCTGGCTATTTCATCTGCTTGCTTACCCTTCATACCTGCTTTTATATTATCAATTACTAGTTGCTGTGCTGTCAAGACTGTGTTGTAAATTTCTTTCTGTTTTGGATTAGCCTTGCCAGCAACAACAGTACGCGTTATGTCTGAGCAATACCCATCTACCATCGCCCCGAAATCAATTGTAACAAAGTCACCAACCTGAACCTCCTTGTCCGAAGCAATACCATGAGGTAAAGCCGACCTGTATCCACTAGCTACAATTGTATCAAAGGCAAGATGTGACGCTCCTCGTTTCTTTAGAAAAAATTCTAATTCTAATGCAATTGCTCTCTCTGTTACGCCTGGCTTTATGATTGTCAATAGATAAGAAAATGCTTCGTCACATATATCAACCGCACGTTGAATTATTGCTAATTCTGAAGAATCTTTAATAATCCTAAGCTCAGCAATTAAATCATTAACAGGTACAACCTTAGCATCTAACTGATTATCCAGTGCTTGAAATTCTGCAAGCGTAACATTAGTTGCCTCAACTGCTAATGAAGTTATATCATGCTTGGCTAACCATTCATTAAGCGTTTTATAATAAGGATTATCATGCTCAATCACTTTAAATTCTCTGGCTTCCATACTTGCTTGCGTCGTATAACGACTATCCGTAAATAAAACTGCATCAGCTTGTGTTACTAGCACATAGCCGCTAGTTCCTGTAAAATTACTCAAATACTCACGGTTTAATTTATGATAAGTGAAATATGCCTCAATATTTGTATGTTCCATCTTTTGTCTAAGCTTATGTATGCGCTTGATATGCAAACAAATCATCCTTTAGTTAGTATTCACATTTATCTTCAATTTCAGCAAGAAACCTAAATAAGTCTCACATTTTTATAATTCACATTTTTGCTGTAAATATTGTATTAATCCGCTACAACCAAGAATATAACTATATGCCCCAAAGCCAGTAATCTGACCTATACAAACTGCCGATAGCACAGAATGGTGACGGAATTCCTCTCTACTATAAATATTAGACAGATGCACCTCAATTACTGGTGTAGTAACGGAGCTTATAGCATCCCTAAGCGCAATACTATAATGCGTAAATGCTCCTGGATTAAAAACTAATCCATCAAAATTCCCTTCAGCATTATGAATTTGCTCAATAAGCTCACCTTCTACATTTGACTGATAGCTTTTCATCTGATATTGCTGTAGCTGTAGAAACTTTTCTATATCTGTATTAATTTCTGCTAATGTCTGCTTACCATATACCTCTGGTTCACGTTTGCCTAATCTGTTTAAATTAGGACCATGTAATACTAGTATTTTACCCTTCATATCGATTCCCCCATACTTATTTTCTCATACTATAAATAACCACATTAAGCATCAATGCATCTTGGACAATCTATACCTTCAACAACTATTTCTTTTGCTATATCTATTTCCTCTACTGTATGTATGTCTATTT
>Ga0265293_10014413_pt1 | contig 10041 bp, 9 predicted proteins | sample Munlanlewell138R_FD_192505 | JGI IMG/M metagenome (GOLD analysis project Ga0265293, IMG submission 192505) | Leachate microbial communities from a municipal landfill in Southern Ontario, Canada - Leachate well 138R | ecosystem: Engineered > Solid waste > Landfill > Unclassified | place: Canada...
AATGCCAAATCAGCCACAGTTGATCGTTTAAGTTTCATATAATCCCTACCTTTCAATATCATAATAAGATTATATCATAAATTCCTTATAACAAAATAGGGTAAAGAAGTATCTTGAATTTTCCTTCTATTGACAAGCTGTAAATTATAATATAAAATCAATTGTAAACTAAAATAAAATATATAGTTGACAATGGAGGTAAAGATGAAACTAACAACTAAAGAAATGACTTATGTATCGTTGTTTGCAGGGCTTACTGCCGTAGGGGCATTTATTAGCATTCCCCTTGGTGAAGTACCAATAACCCTTCAAACTCTATTCGTTCTCTTATCAGGGCTTATCTTGGGTCCAAAACTCGGGTTTTTATCCCAGTTGGTCTACTTAGGCCTAGGATTAGTTGGTATGCCCATATTTACGGGATTTACCGGGGGCCCGCAGGCCATCCTAAAGCCTAGCTTTGGATTTATTCTAGGCTTTATAGTGGCAGCATTCATAGTAGGTAAGATATCCCATTCAGGTGGAAAAAATAAACCCACTGGAATTTGGGTATCTACCGTAGTGGGTTCATTGATTATTTACTTATTGGGACTGCCATATATGTATTATATTTTAAATACTGTAATGGCTAGGGGAATGTCCTTTTATGCAGTAGTTAAAATGGGGTGTTTACTTTTCTTGCCCGGCGACATATTAAAGCTGATAATAGCATCTATAATCGCCATTAAGCTTAGGGTAAATATACCGACATCAGTCAGGGGTTCTTAAGCGGGGTTTATCCCCCTTAAGGAAACTTCTCCTGAATATATGGATTCTATATTGTTATCGGAAAATTCCACCACTAATTGTCCATTTTCGTCGATGTCTACTGCTTTGCCTAGGCGGACCTCATCTCCTCTTATTATTCTCACTTCCTCCCCTAAGAATATGGAGTTTTCTCTGCATATTTTAATCGAATCTCCCATTTCCCCTGTTTCGCAAAACTTAACATATAGCTTTTCAAATTCGTTTAATATATTTGCTGTAAGTTCTTTTCTGTCTATTTCTACGGACTTGTATATCTTTATGGAAGTGGCTCTATCTTTTATTTCCTCTGGTATATCTTCCTCGTCAAAGTTTACATTGACACCTATGCCCATGACTACGTAGTTGACCATATTTAGCTCTGCTCCCATTTCCGTCAAAATACCGCATATTTTTTTACCGTCTAAAAGTAAATCATTGGGCCATTTGATTTGAGGTTTTACATTTAGCTCCCCTAGAGCATTAAATACAGCTGCTGCCCCTAATAATGTAAGTCTGGCTACTTTCATAGGCTCTATTTTAGGCTTTAATACTATGGTCATCCATATCCCCTTGGCCTTTGGAGATGCCCATGCCCTTCCCATTCTTCCTCTGCCCTCTGTCTGTTCCTCTGCAATAATTACAGTGCCCTCCCTTGAGGTCGATGCGACTTCCTTGGCATCTTTATTAGTGGAGCCTATGGAATCGTAGTGGATAATATTTCTACCTATGAAATCAGTGCTTAAATATTCTTCTATCTCTTCCTGTATGAGCAAATCTGGAGATGAAATTAGCCTATATCCTTTGCTGGGGACCGATTCTATATTGTAGCCTTCCTCCCTTAAAGACTTGATATGTTTCCATATGGCGGCCCTAGTCATATGAAATTCTTTAGATATTTCCTCACCCGAGATATATTCACGGGAGCTTTTTAATATACGCAAGACATTATTTTTCAATTTACTCCTCCCTTTAGATAAAGGTATTCTTAGTTATCCACAATTTATCCACATCTTATCCACAGTTCTATTCAAAAATGAAACAGCGAGAACCGTCCCGCTGTTTCATTTTATAATACGTCTTTCATACTATATAATCTTGGATCTTTGTCAATAATAAATTTAGCAGCTTCCAGGGCTCCTTGAGCGAATACTTTCCTGTCAAAGGCTTCGTGGACTATTTTAATTGATTCCAATTCTCCTATGAAATTAGCCTCATGATATCCCACTATGTTTCCTCCCCTAAGGGCATGAATCCCTATTTCACCTTTTTCCCTTGGGCATTCTCCATGTCTGCCATATTGATGCTTTCTTTTTTCTCCCAGTCCCCTCTCTATGGACTCCACTATGGTTACGGCACTTCCTGAGGGAGCATCTTTCTTCCTATTGTGGTGGGATTCAACTATTTCTATATCTACCTTGTCTTTAAGGCTGGCGGCTGCCTTTTCCACTAAGGAAAATAGCAAATTCATACCCAATGACATATTTGTAGCATACAGTATTGGAATTGACCTCGATGCATTTTTTATGGATTCCAATTGTTTCCCGTCGTATCCCGTAGTCCCTATGACCAAGGCAATATTTCTGTCTAAAGCCAAAGTTAGCACCTTATCTAAGGCAGATGTATGGGTAAAATCAATCAATACTTTGTATTCCATTTCTTTTGGAGGCATAGGAGCTTCCCTATCTAATCCAAGGACATTGGTCCAAAAGTTGTCCTCTAAAGCTAATTCCTTTATCTTACTTCCCATGGTTCCTTTTATTCCGTTTATCAGTAAATTCATAAATACCTCCTAGAGAATATTTACCCTTTTCATCTCTTGTACCAATTTAATTCTATTTTTTTCCTCCATGGACGTAAGGGGTAGTCTCAGTTCATCCTCTATATATTTCATCTCTGCCAAAGCAGCCTTTACTGGTATTGGATTTACTTCTGAAAACAGCAAATCTATTAATTTTTTGTATTCAAGCTGTACCCTTAGGGCTTCTCCAGTATTTCCTTCCATAAAGGCAGCACACATTTGCTGCATTTCCTTTGGTATTATATTGGAAGCTACGGAAATTACACCATGACCGCCACATGCATATATGGGTATTACTTGGTCGTCATTTCCGGAATATATCATATAATCTTCAGGGACTAGCCTCTTAATCTCCAGTATCTGAGATATATTTCCGCTGGCTTCTTTGACGCCTATGACATTCTCTACCTTTGACATAGCAAGGTTTACTTCAGGCGGTATATTTACTCCAGTCCTTCCAGGTACATTGTATATAATAACTGGTAACTTCGTAGAATTGGCTACTTCTGTGAAATGGGCTATAAGTCCCCCATTTGTACATTTATTGTAATATGGACTGACTAAAAGTACTCCATCTGCCCCTAAGCTTTCCGCTTGCCTTGTATTTTCTATGGCTATTTTCGTCGAATTTGACCCTACCCCTACGATTATGGGAATTCTTTTCGCAGTTTTTTCAACTGCTGTGGATATTATAAGGCCTTTCTCTTCTGAATTTATAGTCGATGCTTCTCCAGTGGTACCCAACACTATTAATGCCTGTGTACCGTTTTCGATTTGAAATTCTATTAAATTTTCGTATGCCTCCACGTCAAACATTCCATCTCTGAAGGGTGTGACTATGGCGACGCCTGCTCCTTTAAACAATACTATCCCTCCATTTTAATATTTTCCATTTTCTCCAATATCTGAATGGCATTTGTGGCTGCACCTTTTCTAAGGTTGTCTGCTACTACCCACAGGGATATAGCCTTTGGGTTAAAAATATCTTTTCTTATTCTTCCAACATAAGTGAAATCAGTTCCTGCTGCTTCTAAAGGCGTAGGATATTTATTTTCCCAAGGTTCATCCTCCAATACAATGCCCTCAGTACTTCCCAATAAATTCTTTATTTCCTCAACATCTACTTCTTCTTTTAGTTCTACATACACGGACTCGCTATGTCCATAGAAAACTGGTATTCTAACCGCAGTTGGATTAATTTCTATGGAATCGTCCTCCAGTATCTTGTGGGTTTCATATACCATCTTTAATTCCTCTTTAGTAAATCCATTTTCATTGAATACGTCTATGTGAGGAATACAATTTCTGCCTATTTTTCTCGTATATACTTTATTTGGATAATTTTCATCCTGCAATTGATTTTTTAACTCTTCGATGGCCCTGTAGCCACTACCAGATACGGCTTGATATGTGGATACTACAACTTTTTCTATGCCGTATTTCTTATGTAGAGGTGCTATGGCCATTACCATTTGAGTAGTTGAACAGTTTGGATTTGCGATTATGCCTTTATATCCCTTTAGTATATGCCCATTTATCTCCGGCACAACTAAAGGTATCTTATCCACCATCCTAAAGTGAGATGAATTATCTATAACAATATTTCCAGCTTCAGCCGCAACAGGTGCATATACTTCTGAAATTGCTCCGCCAGCTGCAAATAACAGATAATCGAATTTTTCTTTCATAACCTCCTTTGTCAATAGTTCAACTTCAATTTCTATATTATCAAATTTTACTTGTTTACCTGCGGATCTTTCCGATGCAAAAAGCCTAAGTTTTTCAATTGGTATATTTCTGCTTTTTAGTATTTCTAACATTTTTTGTCCTACGGCTCCAGTAGCTCCTACGATACCTACGATTAATCCCATAATCATTCCTCCTGTTTTTAGTTCTTAAATACATATTATAACTCTTTTATCCCTTTTAGACAATGATAGATTATTTTTAAACTATGTTGCTTTAATTCCCTACTGTATTATATGGTTTGCATCGGAAATATTCCTCAACTTTTTATCTAATTTAGCAAAACCTTTTTATCCGTCAGCAAAATATCTGAACATTCCCTTTATATAAAACTAGCAAGGCTTTATTTGCCTTGCTAGTTTTCGCCATGGGGTTGGCACTGGAGGTTTTAAATTAATTCTTTTAATTTCCCCGTCAACTTATATTTAGTTGTCTTTAATTCTTCTATGTTTTTCTTGCCTAATAACAACATTAGTATTTTCATTTTTTGTATGGTGGCATCTAAATAATCCTTGGCGTTTTCATATCCGCCGTGGAGCAAATATGACAGTATTTCCCCAGATATACCAACTAAGTCACCGCCAATAACCAATGCCCTGACTATGTCCATGCTGGTTCTGATACCTCCACTACCTATTAACATCAAATCCTTCGGGAGCTCCCTTGCCTTAATTAAAGATAATGCAGTGGGTATGCCCCAGCTAAATATATCCGATAAATCTATTTCCTTACTTCTAATGTTCTCTATCTCTATGAAATTTGTACCACCTGAACCAGAAATATCTATATTTCTCACGCCAATGTCGTATAGCTTTTTAGCTACATCTTTAGATATGCCAAATCCCACCTCTTTGACTATAACTGGCCTATCAACCTTACTGACTATATTCTCTATGTTTTTCAGTACACCCCTAAAATCCCTATCTCCCTCAAACATGACTATTTCTTGTGCAGGATTTAAGTGGAGCTGTATAGCATCGGCATTTATCATATCAATGGCGATATTCACATCGTCTAGATGAGCCTGGGCACTTAAATTTGCAATGACGACGCCCTCTTTTCCTATATTTTCTCTTACTATTTGAAAGGAATCCCTGCATTCATCGTCCTCACAGAGGGCAATGGTTTGAGAACCTACGGCCATGGGAATGTTAAAGGCCTTTGCAATAAGTGACAATTCTCGATTTATTTCCTGGGAAAAGTCTGTTCCCCCAGTCATAGCATTGATAATTATGGGATAATCTACTGTTTTCCCCAAAAAAGTCACCTTAGTATCTATATCATCTATACTCAACTCGGGCAATGAATTGTGTTCTAAGAACACATCATCCAACAGGGTGTTTCCCCTGTATGTGGCCCTGAAGTAGTTTTCTAAATGTTCTCTCTTTCTTATTTTTCTCATGTTTACACCTCTATCTATTGTCCTAATAAATAGTCTCCAAACATCTCCTCAACTATGGCTTCTGTCTCTTCTGCATTATAAATCAAGTAATCTACACCCTTAATCTTTTTGTCAGTTCCCGGAACTGTTGCAGTTTTCATATTCTCTATATCTATCTTTTTCGCAGATGTTGCTCCCTTTAACATTATGGTCAAGGGGATATTGGTCTCCACATAATCGTAATAGCTGTTGATAATCTTTGGCAGCTTTACAATATTTTTAAGCTTTAAGGTCTGCTTTATGAATTCCTTCATAAACATCTGTTGTGCCTTTATTCTTCCTAAGTCCCCATCTGAATATCCAGACCTATACCTGAGGAAATCGTGGGCAAGGTCACCATTTAATGTCTGAAAACCCTTTTTAATATCGATGTTTAGTGGTGGATCTGCAGCAGGGTCTTTGTATTTCATATTCTTAGGCACATCTATATCTACTCCTCCTATGGCATTTACCACTTCTTTAACAGCTCTATAGTCCACTTTTACATAATAATCTATATCTAAATTGAGAAAATCCCTGGTGGTTTTCATAGTCAATTCTACTCCACCAAAGGCATGGGCATGATTTATCTTGTCTTCGTTGCCCCTTACTGAAACCCTAGTATCCCTTGGAATGGAAAGTAGGTCTATACTGCCATCCTCAAAATTTACTTTTATGAGCATCATGGTATCAGTTCGAGTTCCCTTAGACTTCTTAACGTCCTTTGCATCTACTCCCATAAGCAAAAAAAGGATTTCATTTTTTACTTTAGGCTCTATTTTGTTATCTTCCTCAAAATCTTTTAAATCTTCGTTGCCATCTGTGGCTATGGTAGTTTTTTCCCTCAAAAATATATTCTCCCCAAAGCCCAGAAATATCAGGGAAAATATTAAAAGGGATATTAAAAATGATAATATAAATTTCTTCTTCACCAGTTACACCTCTTTTTAATGTATACCTTTTATATTACTATATCTTAGATATAAATACAATTACAATTACATTGAAAATAGGTTACATTTCAGATACATTTTTGCAAAGAATAAGATAAGGAAATCCTTATCTTATTCTGATAATAGCCTTCTTTCTCCCTCAAGGTCCTTTATAGGGGCTATATCTTGGGAGAATTCCAATGTCCCTAAAAACTCCCCGTTTTCGTCTCTAACAGCAAAATATTGAATTAAAACATATTTCTCTCCCATTTTAATCCAGAAACTTTCACTGTCTTTTTCCCCAGATTTAAAGCTGTTGACAATTTTTTCAACTACATTTACAGATGCAGGTGGATGGCAATTTTCTACTGTTCGCCCTATTACAGCCTTTGTCCTGGCAAATAACCTTTCCTTCCCTTGAGAGAAGTATTTAACTATATTGTCCTTGTCTACAAATGTCATATCTCCGGGTATTGTATTAAATATATGGTTTATTTCCTTGGACGTCAGGATACCTGTTTCAAATTTAATATAGCCCTTGTCCAGTGATTCATCTACTTCCGTTTCTTCCTTTGCTTTTTCCTCTAAGTCTATTCTAGCCCTCTTCCATTTCTCTTTTGGCTCGATAAGTGTATACCCTATTTCCTCTGTCTCATTGTATATTTTAATCCACTCGTCTTCGGTAAGTGTGTCTAAGCACATGGGAAATAGTATGCTGTCTTCCTTAAATATCATCTCAATTACTTGGTCTATGGCCTCTTCCACTTTTTCTACCACTTCGTCAATATCTCCCTTATAAGTGGTTAAGGAAAGTTTCGCTCCTTTTATAAATGCCCTTATTTCGTCGTCTACACCCCACATTACCTTTGGAGGAGATGTGATGCCGTATTTTTCTAGATAGGGAAATATTAGATTTTCTTTCCTGCTGTAGTGTTTGTCAATATCCCAAAGCAGATTAATATCCTGTATCAGGGCAAATCTATTTTGCTCTGAGTCGTCCTTTTTAAATCTATCTAAATTCGGCCTTATGGAGTTCTCTATTAAGTCTTCCAATGCCTCATTTTCTTCTCTCATCGTATACACGGGGTGTCCCGGAGTCTCCTCTGGATTGTGTATTTCCTCTATGGAGCCTTTGAATACAGCGGCGTGGACATCACATAGGTACTGTATCTCTTCTATGGGCAGCCCCTCTTTAACTAATTCAACTTCCATCAGCGAGATTTCCTTGGCAGTAACCCCTTCTATTACTTTGGCAAACTTCGCTTTTACTTCCTCTACAGTCTTTCCCGCATGTAATTCTTTGATTACTTCCTTCAGCTTTTCTTGCCTATGCTCTCTATTGTTAATTAATTCGCTCATTATATCACTCCTCGTATCTATTTATTACATATATTACCCCTTTTTACCACAAATAATAATAATTTTAAAAATAACCCCTTTCGGGGTTATTTTATTTACTGGCTTCTAATAAAGATAAAGCCTCATTTACAAGTTCTCCATTGTCTTCCAATATGGAAATATCTATTATTCCCTTATTTCCCTCAATTCTGTTTAAATACTTATTTACCACAAAGGCTGTAGTAGAATCCGCAGTGTTTGCCACCTTTTTGTAGCTTTCGAATACGTCTTTATATATGGTACTTGTATCGGCATCAGCTATGGGAGTATTTGGTGCTCCATTTAGATATAACCAAAGCCAATCTTCATAAAATCCCAGTACTTCCTCATATCTTTTACCTTGAAAATACTTCTTGAGGTATTCTTCTACTTTCAATATCCTGTTTCCCAACTGGTCATAGGTAATTGTCAGTGCTCCGTCCATTGCCATGGGCTCATTGGACATGGTCGCTCTAATGTCAATATAATCCTTTACTTCACTAGAAACATAATTATCATATGCCTTAAATTGTTCATAATCCACTATGGGATAGAATTGCCCTTCCATATTAATCAGCTTATATCTATTTTTATATGCATTTTCTATGGCTTCCCTAAGTTTTTCATCTTTTATATCTCCTACTTTTTCCTTAGGGAAAAACAACTTGTCACCTGCTATTTCCATTAGTTCTCCCTCGTAGTCCTTAAAAAGATTGTCTTTTGCTATGTTTTTTTCTAGCATTTCTTGTAGTTTTAGGACCATCTCGTCTCCTTCTATCGATGTAAAGTCTTTAATTTTTCTATCTACAAATTCAACTGCTTCGTCTGTCAATTTATTATTTATCAATTCAGCCAGTTTTTCAAGCTCCGCAATCATGTGTTCTTTTCCTGTTTCAACATTTGATTCAATCTCAGCATTATCCTCATTATTTATATTTTGTTCCTCTATGTCAGTATCTTTCTTTTTACATCCCATTAGGGACAGGATCAAAATAGATATAACCAAAGTCATTATTATATACTTTGTCCTTTTCATATGCTCACCACTTTCTTTTTCTATTTGCTTCTACAAAAACTATAACATATTTTTAAAAAATAATCGTTACAATTAAATTACAAAATTCCTACAAAATAACTTGTTTTCTTGCAAAGAAATACCCACCAGCTAAGCTGGCGGGTATTTCTTTACATATTTGGTGCACAAATTGTCCTGCCTACTACAAAATCCGATGGCGATAGATTTGCATTGGCTGTCATTAGAACCGATATAGATACCCCAAATTTTTGTGCTAAAGCTGCCACAGTCGATCCGCTTTGCGGTATATCTCCTTCGACTATGACATATTGCCTAGTGCCTGGGGGGCAAGGGCATCCCCTATCTTCATGAGGTAATATACACAATCGTTGGCCTTGAGTCAGCATATCTAAGTTGACATTTGGATTTCCTGCCCTTAAATCCATTACTGAAATATTAAATCTCAGCAATACAGTGCCTAAATTGTCATTGGGTCCTACGGTATATACTGTACCTCCTGGACACGATATTGGAGGCGGCATTTCTCTAGGAATACAGATTAGCTGCCCTACTCTCAAATTATTTGGATCTACTCCAGGGTTCGCTGCCATCAGCGTTGCCAAAGGAATATTAAACATTTGTGCAATACTAAACAGAGTATCCCCTGACCTAACTGCATAATATAACCCGTCACATGGTGGTGGAGGTGGTGGTGCGGCACCTGGTATACAGATTACCTGGCCTATCTGCAGATTGTTTGGATCAATCCCTGGGTTTACTCTCATAATCGCCTCTACAGTCGTGTTGTACCTAATGGCTAGGTTATACAAAGTATCTCCTGATTTTATTGTGTAAGAAAATGTGCCTGTAGGGCATGTCGTTGGAGGTGGTGGTGCGGTACCTGGTATACAGATTACCTGACCTACCTGCAGATTATTTGGGTTAATTCCTGGGTTTACTCTCATAATCG
>Ga0265293_10014420_pt1 | contig 10039 bp, 8 predicted proteins | sample Munlanlewell138R_FD_192505 | JGI IMG/M metagenome (GOLD analysis project Ga0265293, IMG submission 192505) | Leachate microbial communities from a municipal landfill in Southern Ontario, Canada - Leachate well 138R | ecosystem: Engineered > Solid waste > Landfill > Unclassified | place: Canada...
TGGACGGTGACGGGATCGAACCGCCGACCCCCTGCTTGTAAGGCAGGTGCTCTCCCAGCTGAGCTAACCGTCCATCACGTTGGTGACCCGTAGGGGAATCGAACCCCTGATACCGCCGTGAAAGGGCGGTGTCTTAACCGCTTGACCAACGGGCCAAAATCAATATGGTAGCGGCGGAGGGAGTCGAACCCACGACCTCACGGGTATGAACCGTACGCTCTAGCCAGCTGAGCTACACCGCCATATTTTGGCTCCTCAGGTAGGACTCGAACCTACAACCTACCGGTTAACAGCCGGTTGCTCCACCGTTGAGCTACTGAGGAATAATATTGAACTGCAATTTACATTATATGATTGTTTACTTTCATTTGTCAATCAATTAATTTTTAGTTATTTTTACAGCGACATTTGTTAATATACCACGCTATGATAAAAAATACAAATAAATAAAGTAACTATTATAGGTAAAATTTCGATATTATAAGTAATTATTGCTATTATACTTTAAATTCCTTTTATTTTTGTAATTTGAATGCCTTTGCAGTATATAAATTAAAGAGTATTTCAATGCGAAAATCGCAACGGAAATACTCCCCATATTTGAGATGAAATTTGAGATGAAAATTTTTACTGATTTATTATTAATTATTTATTAAAGGTCTGGTAAACTTATCAATTCTTTCTATTGCTTCGGAAATTTTCGAATAAGATGTAGCATAAGAGCATCGAATAAAGCCTTTACCACCCTGACCGAATACAGAGCCAGGAACAACCGCAACCTTAGATTGCTTCAATAATTCTTCAGCAAACAGTTCATCATCATACCCTGTTGCTTCAATATTAGGAAATGCATAAAACGCACCTTTAGGTATATGACAAGATAATCCGATTTCTTGGAATCCTTTTACTATTAGCTTTCTTCTCTGATCATATTGTTCAATCATTTTTTCCATTTCTAACTTGCCATATTTTATCGCTTCTAAGGCTGCTATTTGACCCATTATCGGCGCACATAATATTGTATATTGATGAATCTTCAGCATGGCAGCAATGATTTGCGGATGCGCTAGAGCATAACCAATTCTCCATCCAGTCATTGCGAAAGCTTTAGACAGTCCTCCAATTAAGATTGTACGATCTTTCATGCCTTCAAGACTAGCAATACTAACATGCTTTACTCCATAAGATAATTCTGCGTACACTTCATCTGAGATAACTAATAAATCGTATTTTTTTATAATGGCAGCAATTTTCTGCAAATCTTCTTTTTCCATTATTGCGCCAGTTGGATTATTTGGAAAACACATTATTATTACTTTTGATTTTGAAGTTATTTTAGATTCTAAAACTTCAGCAGTTAACTTAAAGTCATCTTTTTGAAATGTTGGCACAGATACTGGTGTCGCACCAGCTAAAACAGCACATGGCGCATAGGAAACATATGAAGGCTCTACTATTAATACTTCATCACCTTGCGACACTAAAGACCTAAGTGCAATATCTATAGCTTCACTGGCTCCAACCGTTATCATAATTTCAGTTGACGGAGAATATTTGACCGAAAAACTATCCTCCATATATTGACATATGCATTCCCGAAGCTCTAATATACCAGCATTAGAAGTGTATGATGTTTGCCCCTTTTCTAATGAATGTATTGAGCTTTCTCTTATATGCCAAGGTGTGATGAAGTCAGGCTCACCAACTCCGAGCGAGATAACTCCTTCTGTCGCAACAACTAAATCAAAAAACTTTCGAATACCAGATGGTGGTATTAACTTAACTTGAGGTGATAATTTTTCTTCGATGTTCATGGAGAGACCACCAGACGTTGATCATTATTTTTCCCATTAAGAATAACACCGTTTTCTTTATATTTCTTCAATATAAAATGTGTTGTTGTTGATACAACATCTTCAAGCGGCGATAATCTAGCACTTACAAATTTTGCAACTTGCTTAAGATTTTTACCTTCAACAACTACTGATAAATCATAACTTCCTGACATTAAATATACTGATTGAACTTCAGGGAATCGATAAATTCGCTCTGCAAGAGCATCGAAGCCTTGCCCACGTTTTGGTGCGACCTTAACATCAATCATTGCAATAACACGCTCTGTAGCAACATTCTCCCAATTTATAACAGCCGTATATTTAACAATTGTGCCATCTTCTTCAAGCTCTTTAATCATTTGTGTAGCTTGTTCAATATCTAATTCCAACATATCAGCAATTTCTTTTACAGATATCTTACCATTATCTTCTATTAAATGTAATAATTTCATTTGAAGCTCAGTCATATTATCACTCCCCTTTAATATTCATTAATCAGTTGTTTTATGGGGTAGCGTATTACAGTTAATATATAATGTCAAGAGCTTTTTACGCTCTGTTCAATCGCTATTATTTCTTTTAAAATATCTAGTTTTTTATGATTTACCTTTTCGAAATCCATCGCCTCTATATAACACTTTTCAATATCTCGATGTAATTGACTTGCCTTGCTTAAATTACTAATTCCCTTTGTCATTATTTCTTTATATTGTTCTTCATACTCTGTAATTTGCTTGTCTAGACCTTTAATACTATCAAAATCCAAATTTAATTCTAAATCTATAATTATATCTCGTTCACGAGTTGCATTAATTTCATGTGGATCTGTTCCATCTATGATAGCAACCTTTAATTTAGGTATAATTAACATATCAATACTTTCTGGATCAAATTCACAATAATATATTTCTATATCAAAGCCTCTTTCCTGAGCTGCAATAGCAACCTTTTTTATTAAGGTAGATTTACCCGTACCCGGTTTCCCTTTAATAATATATCGCTTTTCTACATCTTTAGTTAGATTGTCAATATACTCAACTAAACCTGCTGGGGTATTGGCAGCAAAAAACATATGCTTAACATACGGCGGGCTGTAACTTTCAAATAATTCATTAATTAATTGATAAACGATTTTATCAGATTTCTTGAAATCCATATTAGATATAAACAGAGCTTCTAATTCATCATGAACTACTTTAGCATCATTAAAAAACATATACGCTTTAGCATATTGCTCTTTAATAAGTTTTGATATTTCTGTAATCTTATCTTTATGTTTTAGTAATTGATTTCGATTCCAGCATTCACCTAAATTTACGATTTCCTCAATAATTCCAGGGTTTTTAGGTTCAATAACATGTGGCGCTGTTCCATCAACTATGCCTACACTAAGTGATCTTACTATCATTCCATCTAATGAATTATCATCAGACGAGCAACGTAAAAATTCTACATCATACCCACGATCAACCAATTCAACTCCAATACTTCGCATCAGTGTTGACTTACCAGTTCCTGGACCACCCTTAATAATAAATATTCTTTCTAAACCTTCTAGTGCTGAATCATATAATGAGTAAAACCCTTTACAAGTGTTTGCACCTGCAAAATAGTTTTTAATTTTTTTTGTCATAAATTACACCTCTTTAATACATTTCAGATTATAAATATTCTTTATTAATGTACTATAAGCTAAAATATAGACATTCGTGCATGTACACATATATAAAGAAGGTTTAGTATTTAGAAGCATAAAAAAAAGCGAGCTGCTTTTAACAGCTTGCTTTATACGACTGAGCTTAATTGTTGATATTGATTATATTCTCTAACTCTCATTAACATTTGATACGTAGATTCAACTATACGTGAATCTGCTCCACATTTAGAGCAAGTATGGCGTTGTTGTAATAATACTGCACCTTCAGTGCCATAACCAAATGGATTTAGTATTACTTGAGGTGAGATATGATGTATTCCGCAATTCGAACATTCTACATCGACATACTCAGTTAATACTTCGTCATTCGTAGCTAATAAATAATTGAAATCGGCTATTTCATCAGTATGCTTTAATACTTTACGGGCATAATTGTGATCATAAGATGTAATATTCATGATATACCCCTCCTTTTTAAGCTAAATACAAACATACAGTTTGCTTATACTTAGCTTTTCCTGTTATGCATATATTATAACAGAAACACAACATATTCAATGGTGTTTTATAACAAACACCATGTTATTATTTGGATGTATTAAAAATACAATTTTCTTACATATTAAAAAATATATTAATGGGAAGTAGCCAAGTGGTAAGGCACCAGACTTTGACTCTGGTATCCGTAGGTTCAATCCCTGCCTTCCCAGCCATTTAATTTGAAAAATTAAGAAAAATTGCAATTAAGTCATATATGTCAACAACATTATTATAATTGAAATCATGTTGTTGCTTTGTGTTGCCTTTAATAAAATCAAATACAAATACTATAAAATCTTGAATATTAACTTCAGAATCATCATTTATATCGTAACGAAGCTTTATAAGCTTATTTATCGTGTCTTGTTCAAGAAACAGCAGTTGATTGCGACTATCAATTAATGAAAAATCTTGATATTCCCGCTGAATTGTTTCTAATAAATCAACATTATTGTCTTTGTAAACTTTATTTGTTAACGATTCAATTGCTATATTTACTTGTTTATCTTTTCTTTTGGCATATATAGATTCATTTAATACCTGAGTTAAAAAAGTATGATCTTTAGTGGATATGATGGCTATCTCGTCTACTGAATCTAACACATGAAAATGAAATCTTTTAGTATAACCATTATAGATTATATCTAGCTTTTCTCCATCGCTAGCCTGTGGTAATACCCATCCAATTTCAACTTCGATTTTTTGTTCTTTAGCTCCTTGTTTAACTAAATTAGTTAATTGTAGAATATTTGATAAGTACGTATCTTTATATGTAACCAATTCTTCCGGTTGTAACATCTGAACGAAGTAAAGACTCACTGTATCTTGTGTAATATTTGATCTGTAAATATTAACTTTAGTCAGTTGATCAATGATTTTATTATGCGTATAAACTGTATTTCTTTGCTGATCGTACCATAAACCCACTGTAATACCATAAGTATCTAATTCTTTAATTGCTTTCATAACCTTATCTAAATCGCAATCTACAGTTAATTCGAGATACAGCTCACGAATTCCATTTTCTCTTACTAATATAATTGTTTGTTTAAGTTTACTCATATTATTATATTCATCTTTTTGTAGAAAGAGCGACTTATTCATCATTGCAAAAGTAGGGTTGATAAAGTGGTACCCTTCGCTTTTTTTATAAATATTATGAAGTCCTGTCCATAAAATTGATACCACTATTAATAATGCTAACGATAATATTAATGTCTTTTTCATATATACCACCCTAATTACAAATATTAATATAATTACTATTCATAGTTGAAAATATTATGTTTTAATTGCTTTTTCACTTGACGAATATGTAAGCGCATGATAAATTTTTAACAACGCAAATCGTAAAATCCTTATAAGAACGGCACAAAAATTGCTCGTATGAGATGTATGAGCTTTTTTATTTTTTGAAGTAACTTTAATATTTAAAATCGAATTTTGGAGGAGATTATAAAATGTTTAAGGTATTAGTAAGTGATCCAATTTCTGATGTTGGACTAAAATCACTAATTGAAGACACGAATATTGAATTAGATATCAATACTGGCTTAGAAAAAGAAGAATTATTAAAAATTATAGGTAATTACGATGCCTTATTAGTAAGAAGTCAAACAAAGGTAACTGCCGATGTAATTAATGCTGGTGTACGTTTAAAAGTAATAGGTCGTGCTGGTGTTGGTGTCGATAACATTGATTTAGACGCTGCTACCGACCGTGGAATTCTAGTTATTAATGCACCTGACGGTAATACTATGTCAACAGCAGAACATGCCTTTGCAATGCTAATATCTTCAGCGCGTAATATTCCGCAAGCTCACAGCAAACTAAAGAACGGTGAATGGGATCGTAAGTCTTTTACTGGTGTAGAGCTTAATAACAAAGTGCTTGGAATTGTCGGTGTTGGAAGAATTGGTGCTGAAGTTGCCAAAAGAGCTAAATCTTTTAATATGGATATTCTCGGATATGATCCATTCATGTCGCAGGAAAGAGCTGAAAAACTAGGTGTTACACTTGCTTCAGTAAATGAAATATTTGCTAATGCTGATTTCATTACATTCCATACACCTTTAACAAAAGAAACTAAATACATGCTTGATACACCGCAATTTGCAACTATGAAAAAAGGTGTAAGAATTGTTAACTGTGCGCGTGGTGGAATCGTTAAAGAAACTGCATTATATGATGCAATTAAAGAAGGAATTGTGGCAGGTGCCGCATTAGACGTATTCGAAGAAGAACCTCCTATTGGCAATCCACTACTTGAATTGCCACAAGTTGTTGTGACTCCACATTTGGGAGCATCTACTAAGGAAGCTCAATTAAATGTTGCAATTGATGTAGCCGCCGAAGTAGCCAACGTTTTACATAATAAAGGCTTTAAAAATGCTGTTAATTTACCAATTTTACCTGAAGAGGATTTCGCTGAACTTAAGCCATATCTGAAATTAGGTCAAAAATTAGGCAATTTAGCTGCTCAATTATGTGTTGGAGTAATTGATAAGCTAGAAATAATCTATGCAGGTGATATCGCTGGACTTAAATGCGATCCTTTAACTCGCTATATTATTCGTGGTTTATTGTCTCATCACTTAGCTGATGATGTAAATTACATTAATGCTCATAAGATGGCCAAGGCTAAACATGTTGAAATTGTTGAGAGTAAAACACAAACTGCTAAAGGTTTTACTAATTTAGTTACTATAAAGGTTAGAACATCACAAGAAGAAATTGAAGTATCTGGCTCATTATTAAATGGATATGGAGCTAGAATCGTTAATATCAATGGATATACAGTTGATGCTAACCCAGTTGGTCATATGCTATTTGCACAACATACAGATAAGCCTGGTATTATTGGGATAGTAGGAACTATACTTGGCGAAGCATCAATAAACATTGCAACAATGCAGGTAGGTAGAAAACAAATAGGCGGAGACGCTGTAATGGTGCTTGGCGTTGATAAAAATATACCGGAAGATGTTGTCAAAAAACTCCAAAAGACTGATGGTATCAAAAATATTTTAAATGTAGATTTACAAGATTAATATATGTTATAAATTTTGATGTACCAAAAAAGGAAGCTTCTAAATTAGAAGCTTCCTTTTTTAATCCGTGAGCTACATTCACAATTTAATAAACAGATTTAATATTTACCAGCTGATATGATCGCTTGGAGAAGACTGCAAATTTGTCATATCCTGCGTCTGTGATAATAGGTAGCGCATCCGCATAACCATATCCAACATCTTCAGGAGTATGAGCATCAGATGATATACAAATCGGTATATCCTTCTCATAAAACTTCCTTAACATCTCTGGTTTTGGATACAATTCCTTGACTGGTTTTCTAAGTCCAGCTGTACTAACCTCAACAACTAAATTATTTTTAGCTATGCTATCGATAACGTCATCAATGGTTTGGAATAATTCGTCCTTCATTTCAGGAACATGTCCGAATATTTTAATAACATCAAAATGTCCGACTATATCAAATAATTTACTGTCAGCTAATTGTTTGAGTGTTTTATAATATGTTTCATAGACATCTGTTACGTTTCGATTATTCCATTCTTCCTTCATTTCAGTTAAATCAAAGCCCCATTGATCTATCCAATGGATAGAACCTATAGCATAATCCCATGGATACTTACTTAAGAAATTATGAATATTTTCTTCTTTCCCAGGTATATAATCCATCTCAATGCCTACTTTAATTGCTATGCCATTCTCTCTAGCTGTAAAAAGCATATCTAAGTATTCTTCTATTGATTCTGTTTGGCGCTTAGCAACCCAAGGATTGTACAGTATGTCCTTTGTTTCTTTAAAGCGATATGCATGCTCACTAATTCCTAAATCAGTAATTCCTTCTTGCTTTGCTTTATCTATGAATTTTTGCAGCCAATCTAATTGAAATTTCCCGCGTTCAACATGAACATGATAGTCCGTTAGCACTGTATTCACCTCATCTTTTATAGGCTCTTTATACTATTCGATACAAAACACAAAAACCCTTTTTATTCACCCAATTTAGGTAATTCAATAATAAATGTAGTCCCTTGTCCTAACTTAGATTTAATAGATATATCTCCCATATGCGACTCAATTATATTTTTACTAATTGCTAAACCTAAACCAGTACCAGATTTCGAACGTGTTCTTGCTTTATCAGCTTTATAAAAACGTTCAAATATAAATGGTACATCCTCATCTGGAATCCCAACACCATTATCACTTAATTCAATCTTTACTGTATCTTCAATAACTATCTTAATTTCAATTTCTCCATCATCATCTGTATGACGTACTGCATTATCAATAAGATTTATAAATACTTGCTGAATCCTGTCAATATCTATATAAAGATACACATGGTCATATTTTGTTTCTATATAGAAATTCTTATTAGTGTGTAATCGCCTATATCTTTTCATAAGATTTTCTAGCATTTCTTTGATATCTACAGTTGTTTTATCTAATACTATCTGCCTAGCCTCTAATTTTGCTAAATCCAATAGATCGTTAACCAGAGTTTTCATACGAATAGATTCATCAAATATCACCTCTACTAATTCTCTTCTAATCTTAGGATCATCGGCAAAATCATCTAATAAAGCTTCACTATAACCTTGTAGCATTGACAACGGAGTTCGTAACTCGTGTGATACATTCGCCACAAAATCCTTTCGTAATTTATCCATTTGCTTTTCTTCAGTAATATCACGGATTACTGCGACTAATCCATTAAAACGTTCTTGAAAGTAAAGCGGATCAGTTGCTACAGCATATGTTCTTCCATCTATGCTAACATCTTGATTAGATATTTGTTGCTTATCAAACGCTTCCGTAAGAATATTAAATAGCTCGCTAGGTAATCGATTAATATTATAATTCAACTCTAATCTGTATAGCGGTATCCAACGTTTTAATAATTTTGTTGCTGGCGGATTAGCAAGTACAATTACTTTTTCTTTATCAATGGTTATTACTGCATCAGACATACTTATTAATATGCTATTAACTTGTTCTTTTTCTTTATTAAGTGATTGAATAGTGCTATCTAATTCTATAGCTAAAGCATTCATTGTTCGTCCCAACGTTCCTATTTCATCATCTGTTTTCACTTCAATATTACCATTAAATCTACCTTCTGCCATGCTTTGTGCTATTTCATTCATTTGTATTAATGGATCTGATATCCTCTTAGTTAAATAAAAAGCAAGTAAAATACTAAGCAAAAAAGCAATGGTACCAGTGTATACTATAAGCATATTTGCTTGATTTATAAACTCAGTTATTTTCTGTGACGGTTTGTATATACTTACAATACCAAAAATTTCGCGTTTCTTGTTGATTAGCGGCACAGCAGCAGCTAATATTTCTGTTCGACCTTCTATTACACCCTGTTGTACCACAATTTCCCCATTATATACTCTTTCAATTTGTTCATCAGAAAATTTAACATTTTCCGGAATATCTTCAATTCTCGGACCAGTTACAATTGTACCTATTGACTCCCACTTAGTATCTATTACAACTGATGCATTAATCTCTCGACTGAGTTCCCATATGATTTCTGTAGCCAATTGTTTATCTTCTCTGAATACTATAACTTCTGCTATATGACTAGCTCTAGTAACTAGACTGCTAGTTTCAAAATAATTATATACATCTTCTAGGAATTTACCAAAAAAGGTGCCTAAGAAAATGATAGCAATAAGCATAAGTGTTAGAATAGAAATCCATAGTTTAAATATAATGCTTTTACGGATCATATTAATTCCCTCATCTTACTTCAAATTCCCAAGTTTAAACTTATACCCTATTCCCCAAACGGTAGCTATTCTTTGTTCAGCATCTTTAGAGACTCTGCCAATTTTTTCACGTAGCCTCTTAACATGAGTATCTACAGTTCTTAAATCTCCAAAGAAATCATAATTCCATACTTCTTTAAGTAGTTCCTCTCTACTGAATACTTTTTCGGGTTTATTTGCGATATAATATA
>Ga0265293_10014421_pt1 | contig 10039 bp, 11 predicted proteins | sample Munlanlewell138R_FD_192505 | JGI IMG/M metagenome (GOLD analysis project Ga0265293, IMG submission 192505) | Leachate microbial communities from a municipal landfill in Southern Ontario, Canada - Leachate well 138R | ecosystem: Engineered > Solid waste > Landfill > Unclassified | place: Canada...
AGTGAAGAGTATCTGTATTTTTCCAAAGAACTTTACGAAGATTTAGGTTTTGATAGTGATTTTAGGGTTAAAAACTTCATCCTAGATGAGTCAATTAATACAATAAAGGTTAACTTACACAACGATGTAGTGATACTTTTAAACCTTAAAGATGATTACATGGATCAATTTCAAAGATTTGAAGATATAAAGAAAGAGTTAAAAGATGAGTTAAAGACTATAAAATACATAGATATGAGGTACGGAGATAAGATATATTATAATTAAATTTTAAAAATATGGATGAAGGTGCTTTTAAATTTGTTTTTGTTCTAGCTATAATAGTTTTTTGTCTTGTTGTGATAGGAATATTTTTAATTCTATTAAAAATAATATTATTATTTAACACTGAAATAAACTTAATGGGTCTAACTATATACCAATAAGCTTTAATTAACCTTATATATTAATATAGATATATAAGGTTAATTAATATACATAATAAGAAGTAAGATATATAATATATAATTTGTTCCCTAATTATATTTATGATCAATAATCAAAAACCAATAATAAAATATTTAACCGACTTTCTAAATCATTGTGAAATAGAAAAAGGTTTGACTACTAAAACTCAAGAAAATTATGCCAGATTCTTGGGTGATTTTTTTTCTTGGCTAAAAACCAACAAATTAGATAATTTGCAGCCCAAGGAATTAAGCGAGGACCACATTTGGAAATATCGTCTGTATTTATCTAGAAATAAAAGTATAAGAACTAAAACTGAGTTAAAAAAAGTAACTCAAAATTTGTACCTCATATCTCTACGCTCTCTTTTAGAGTATTTTTTAGAAAAAAATATCACTTCTCTACCACCCACTAAAATAAAATTAGCAAAAGTGAGTGGGGATAAAGAGATTAACTTCCTAGACTTAAACCAAGTGGAAAAACTATTACTAGCGCCAGATATAAATACTAAAGCCGGCTTGAGGGATAGAGCGATAATCGAAACTCTCTTCTCTACTGGTCTTCGTGTTCAAGAATTGGTCAATCTTAATAGAGACCAATTAAAAATTGACAAAAAAACAGAAGATTTGGAGGTTGTAATAGTTGGTAAAGGTAGTAAGGTCCGTACTGTTTATTTTTCTGGAAGAGCCGTAGGCTGGCTCAAAAAATATCTAGACAACAGAACTGATGTAGATGATGCTTTATTTATAAACTATTGGAAACCAGGTCAAAACAGCTCAAGGTCAAGAAGGTTAACGGTAAAAAGCATAGATGAAATAGTTAAAAAATACGTTAAAATCGCTGGACTACCAATCATAACTACTCCCCATACCCTTAGACACTCATTCGCCACCGATCTACTATCACAAGGAGTTGATTTAAGGTTGGTTCAAGAATTTCTTGGTCATAAAAATATTGCAACAACTCAAATATACACACACGTCACCAAGAAACAATTAAAAGATATCCATCGCAAGATTCACTCTAATAGAGATATTAAAAATTAAAAAAGAACCCCTCTTTATCTACATTTGAGAGGGGTTCTTTTTTTAAATTATTTAGACACTATTTTAGAATAAGCAGTATTAACACAACTAAGGAAGTAATGGTAGCGGATTAATAGGAATACCGTCTTTTCTTATCTCGAAGTGAAGGTGAGGTCCGGTTGAGAATGCCCCAGCACCAACAGTTCTAGGAGCTCCACCAGTCCTCCCTATTACTTGTCCCTGAGTTACATATTGATCTTCTTTAACAGTAACTGCTGATACGTGACCATAAACAGTTGAATAACCATCACCATGTATTATCATGATATAACTATAGGCTGTTGTTCCGTCAAATTTTACCCTAGCCACATATCCAGAGGCCGCCGCCATTAAAGTATTGCCTTGAGCAGATCTAATATCTATACCTGAATGCTCTCCTATGCTTCTCCTGAAGGGGTAAGATGGATCATGAAAGGTTGATGTTATTACATTTTTTGTAACGGGCCAACTGAAACCAGAGTCACTAAAATTATTAATATCAGTTCCCTCGTCTTTTGATTTTTCAGCTAATCTCTCCCTAACACTAGCCTCTAATGATAAAATTTCTCCAGACGCCCTATCCTGCTCTTTTTTAGCTAAAGCTAATAATCTTTTATACTCCACTTCTGATTCTTTTGTTTGGTCTAGTAAAAAGGTTTTACTTTCTAATTCGCCCTCTAGTATCATTTGCTTTCTAGCTAACTCTTCTTTTAATGATACCAATTTTGTTTCTTTTTCTTTTAAGGTTTTTTCTTGGTTTTCCAATAATTCCTTGGTTTCTTTTAATGATTTCAAACTATCACCTAGTTCCCTGTTTGTATCCTCTAAATATTGAACTTGGTTTATAAAATCAGTTATAGAGTTATTGAGAAGAACTATTTCTATGGGTGTTGTTTTGTTTTGTTTGTATAAAAATTTAAGTAAGTTTTCGATTCTATTCTTATCTTTATCTATTTTATCACTATTATTATCAATATCTATTGCTATCTTTTTTATCTCTAAATTATTCTTACTTATCTCTAGTTTAACCTCTTCAGTCTCTAGTTCAGCTTTTTTAAAACGACTATCCAATATATCTAACTGATTCTGCAAGCTATCTTTTTCTTCTGATTTTGATTTAATCAAATCACTATACTCTTTCTGATTCTTCTGGATTAATTCTAACTGTTTTCTTTGTGATTCTATTTGACTGTTCAAATCTTGTATCTCCTTGTCTATTTGAGCATTGCTCTGACCAAAAGCAAAAGATGAACTATTTAAAAATAGCCCTATAAATAACAAAAAGAAAAATAATTTAACAATTTTTTTATTCATATGAAAGATAATAACATATTTTAACAAAAAAATCAAGCTCAAAAACAACTAACAGTGATATTTTTTACCCTTATCTATACTAGTCGCTCTGTATAGTTGTTCTAATAATAAAACCTTGGCCATTTCGTGAAGAAATGTCATTCTCGACAATGATATTCGGTCAAAACCCTTTAAAATATCAAAATCAAAACCCAGAGAACCGGCTATGACAAATATTATCTCTTCATTTATCGAAAAAATCTTCTTAGAAAAAGAAATTGAATCTAACTCTTCCCCGTTTTCTGATAAAAGAAAAATTTTAGAATTTTTATTTTTTTCTAAAAACTTTAGCACTCTCTGACTTTCCTGTTTTTTAACTTCACTTGCGTTGCTTTCTGAAAAACTCTTTGCCGGCAACTCAACAAACTCCAATTTAACATCTCTACTTAATCTTTTTTTGTATTCTAAGATAGCTTCCTGATAATATCTCTCCTTAACACTGCCTATGCTTAAAATTTTTATCTTTTTCATTTTTATCTTTTAAGATTTTTAATTTCTCCTGGTTTTAAAATTCCATCCTCGGTAATAATCCCAGTTATTAAATCAGCTGGAGTAACATCAAAGACAGGGTTAAAAGCCTTACTTCCCTTTGGCGCTATCTCCAATAGTGGATTAAATTTTTTAGACTTAGACTTGGAAAGATTTCTATTTTCCCAATATGACGTATGCTTTAAAACTTCATCACCGGACCTTTCTTCAATCTCAATATCTGCACCTTTTTTAGTTTCAAAATCTATTGTAGCCTTAACCGCTGCTACGTAAAAAGGTATTTTATGTCTCTTAGCCATTAAAGCTAGTGGATATGTGCCTATTTTATTAGCCGTGTCACCATTTAAAGCTATTCTATCAGCACCAACAATAACAACATCAACCATATTATTTGTCATCAAAAAACCGTTAGCGCTATCTATGTTAATACTATAATCAATGCCGACCATTTTCATCTCCCAGGCGGTAAGCCTAGATCCCTGTAACCAAGGCCTTGTTTCATCAACTAACACAGAAACTTTCTTGCCTTTTAATATGGCGCTATATATTGGAGCTGTTGCAGTCCCATACCAAATAGCTGAAAGAGACCCTGCATTACAATGTGTTAATATTTTATAATTATTTTTAATTATTTTTTCTCCATGACCACCAACCTTTATCGCATTGTTTGTTTCTTCTTCTAGTAATTTTTTATAGCTATTATATATATCCTTCTTTATCTTAGCTACAGTATCTGACCTTGAGTCTATACCGTTTAAAACCATGTCAACTGTCCATCTTAAATTATTAGCTGTTGGCCTAGCTTTGATAATTTCTTTACTAACTTTTTTTAGATAAGAAATAAAGTCAAAAGGATCTTTTTTATTGTAAGAAATTGAAGCTAGAAAAATGCCAGCACCTCCTACAGCCCCTAATGCTTGAGCACCTCTAACATTAAACTCTTTAATAGCTGAGATTGCTTGAGTATATTTTTTAAGATTTATAAACTTTAGCTTATCGGGAAGTTGAACCTGATCTATGATAATAACTTTATCTTTTTTCAACTCTACTGTCAGTGGAAGAACTTTCTTTAATTGATTTAAATTTTTCATGGTATTTTTTAATTAATTTTAAGGTTGATGGAATATTTTTAGAAAAAGCTATAACTCCATGATTCTCCATGATAAGATAATTGTTTTTTTTAGAGGCTCTCTTAATGGCCCTAGCCGATTCCAAAGTACCGTATGGGTATTCTTTAACATAACCGATACCTTCAATTTTCATGTTACATCTAACGGCAATAAAGTCGTGTGTATGCAAGACACACTTCACGTCCTCCCTGACCTGATAAATACCCCAGTGGAGACGAGCTTCTGAACTTGGATCCTTAGAACCATAAACATAAACCTTATCCCCCCTAAAGCCAGTTACTAAACAAAAATCATTTCTTTTTAATTTATGCGGGAAAGAACCTGTTGCCTTAATGATTATTCCATTCTTAACCTTAAAACTAAAATTACCACCATTTTTATCTTCAAAACCCATAAGACCTAAATATTTTCCAGCGTCTATTAACTTATCTATAATTTTTAAATCAGAAGATTTTGGTTTAAAATCACCCAGATATACTGTTTCAAATTTTACACCGATATATTTTTCTCCCATATTTTTTATTTTTTCTTATTCAATTTAACAAAAGACTCAAGAGCCACCAAAAAACCTCTCTCCTCCATTTTAACTAATTTACCTTTACCTGAATTAACAGAAATAGCATAATCAGCTATCTTTTGTTTTATATTTTTCTCAGCTTCATGATCAACAACTAACAGAACAACACCAGCTTTTACTCCTTTAATTCTAGCCAGGGTTAATACTGTTCCAGCTTCCATGTCTTGAGCCAAAGTATTAAACTTTTTCCAAGTGTCTTTAACTTCTTTAGTTCTAGGAGAAAAAAGACCATCAACAGTAACTGTTGTACCAGTATAGTGTTTAAATTTTAATTCTTTAGCCACTTCTTTCATGATTTGAAAAGTATCGGGGTCAGCGATGGCTGGATATTTAACAGATACATAATCAAGACATGTATGATCTTCTCTAACAACGCTATCAGCTATGACTAAATCACCAACGTTTATCTCACTTTGATTAGCACCACAAGATCCAACTCTAATGAAGTTTTTAGCACCAATTGCTATTAACTCTTCCATGGCTATAGCTGTTGAAGGCCCACCAATGCCCGTAGAACAGATGCTAACCGGTATTCCTTTGTATTTACCAGTAACTACACGATATTCACGATTAAAAGAGATTTCTTTAGCATTATCAAGAAATTTAGCTATTCTCAAAACTCTACCTGGATCACCTGGTAAAATTACATTTTTAGCTACATCACCTTTTTTACATAAAATATGTGGTTGAATACTCATATTATTTTTTATTATTTTTTATTATTTTAAAATATAGATCGATATAGGAGTCAACCATTTTATCAGCAGAAAACATTTTCTCAACTCTTTCTAAGCAATCTTGTTTATTTATCTTATCCACCTTCTTTAAAGCTGAAATCATTTCTGAAAAATTATCAACAGCATAACCAGTTTTACCATTTTTAATAAGCTCACCAATTGCCCCCTTATTATATGCTACAACTGGGATGCCAGAAGCCATAGCCTCTACTAGACTATTACCAAAAGCCTCAATTACTCTGTTAGGTTGTATTAAGCAAAGAGCATTTTTTAAAAGATTCTTTTTCTTCTCTCCAAGAACTTCACCTAGATATATTATCTGTTCGTTATCTATGAAAGGATAGAAGTGTTTATCTAAAAATTCTTTATCAGTATCGGATGTTTTACCAGCTATAATAAGTTTCATATTTAATTTTCTAGCTGCCTTAATTGCTACATCAATCCCTTTCTGAGGACTTACTCTAGCTAAGAATAATAAATAATCACCTTTTTCTTTTTTATGTTTAAAATTATCAACATCAATTCCATTATATACAACTCCTTGCCAATTCAAAAAAGGTAACATCTTCTTTACATATTTTGAAATCCCAACATAATTTAAATGCTTATATTTTTTTAAAAGATTTTTTTCTTGATCGAAAAATTCACCATATCTAATAGAATGAAGTGACGGTGTTTTAACTAAATCAGAAAATATAACGCTTTTTTGTTCAACAGCACAATGAATAATATCAAAATCCTTTGCCCTATTAAAAGCCTCACTAATGTTTTCATATTCGTGAACTTCTGAATAATCTCCAGCATAATGTTTCTTTCTTACGGAAACTAACTCCTGAGCTTTTGTTTTTGAATTTCCAGTAGCAAAAAGAGTTACGTGGTGACCTCTGTCAACTAATCCATTTACTAAATAGCCAACCGAGGAGCCTGTGCCCCCTCTAGAATCTGGGCTTGTTTCTTCCCAAAGCTTAGAAACTATAGCTATTCTTAATTTGTTTTTTTTCATTTTTTTATCTTTAATTATATTAATATAATAACAATAATTGAGGTTATTGTAAAATAAAAAGGCCAGAGATTGTTCTCTGGCACCGCACGTATTAAGGCAGAAAAAAGTTTCTATACTGCTTCGTTCACCAATTGATGAACTTTTTTGTAAAGAAATTGTATTCTTGTTGCCTTGGCCTTAAAGTTAAAAACTTCGTCAGCTTGAATACGAATATCTCCATATTCAGACAAAAGAGTTTTTAATGTTTCTGCATCCTTTTTGAATACAAAAACTTCAACTTCTTTACCTGTTGCTGTAACAGCTTCAAAGAGCATTCCTTCTTGCCATTTGAAACTTCCACTGGGCATAACTTGAATCACCATCTTCCCTGATGATTCAGAAATTTTTAATTCAACCATTTTTGGTTTTTTTTAAAATTAATACTTAAAGAACTAAAAAAATATTATCAATTTTTTTAATAAATGTCAATAGTTTAAATATGAGCCTGGCTATTCTTTATTAATTTTAATGTTAAGTTCTTTGATTAATTTTTCATCAATTTCACAAGGAGCTCCTGTCATAAGATCCTTACCCTTACTGTCTTTGGGGAAGGCATATATATCTCTAATCGAAGTCCAATCATTTAAAACCATAAGTATTCTGTCTATACCAGGAGCATTACCACCGTGAGGGGGAGCGCCAAAAGAAAAAGCATTAATCATAGCTGAAAAATTCTTATCAACTTCCTCTTTGGTATATGACGCCAACTCAAAAGCTTTATACATTAATTCAGGATTATGATTTCTAATAGCTCCAGAAGAGACTTCAAAGCCATTAAAAACAAGATCAAACTGATAGGCTAAAATATCTAAAGGATTTTTATTTAACAAAGATTCCATTCCTCCCTGAGGCATTGAAAATGGGTTGTGAGCAAAATCTATTCTCCCCTCCTCTATTTCAGAATATTCATACATTGGAAAGTCAACTATCCAAGCTAGGGCAGCCAAAGAATTGTCTTTTAAGTTTAATTTTTCAGCTACATAATTTCTTAAGTGCCCCATAGCCAAACATAACTCTCTCCATTTATCAGTGGCTATAAAAATAATATCACCATCAACCGCTGAAAGTTTGTTCACTATACCATTTATCATCTCTTCTCCTAAAAACTTAGTTAAAGAAGATTGACTTACACCATCCTTCAACACTATATATGACAAACCTTTTAAACCTTTTTTCTTTACTTCTTCAATAATATTATCTATTTCTTTTCTACTAAAAGATGATCCTCCTTCAACTTTTAAAGCTTTAATAAACCCACCTGAACTTAGTTGATCCTTAAAAACATTAAAGTCGCAACCACTTAATAATTCACTGATATCTTCTATCTCCATCTCAAATCTCAAATCTGGCTTATCAGAACCAAAGCGATTCATAGCGTCAGTCCATGAAATCTGCTTAAAGCGTCTGTCTTCTCTTAAGTTCATTATTTTCTTTGCAGAGAAATTTTCAATTAATTCAATCATTAATGGTTCCATAATTTTAAAAATGTCCTCTTGTTCGACAAAACTCATTTCCATATCAACTTGATAAAACTCTCCATAATGTCTATCCATGCGAGGGTCTTCATCTCTAAAGCATGGGGCTATTTGAAAATATCTATCTAAGCCACCAACCATTAAAAGTTGTTTGAATTGTTGTGGCGCTTGAGGCAATGCATAAAATTTACCTGGATATATTCTAGATGGTATTAAAAAATCTCTAGCACCTTCAGGTGATGAGTTAGCCAAAATTGGTGTTTGAACTTCAGTAAAATTATTTTTCTGAAAGTATGACCTAACATGCCTAATTACTAAATCTTTTGTTTTTAACATTTCCTGTAACTTAGGTCTTCTTAAGTCTAAAAATCTATATTGCAAGCGAAGAGCTTCGTTAGCTTCACCAGCCTTATCTTCATTTAATTCAAAAGGTAGAGTGTTACATTTATTTAAAACTTCCACGCTCTCTATTTCAACCTCAATCTCCCCTGTTATCATCTTTGAATTCTTAGCTCCTTCATCACGAGAAACAACTAATCCTTCAATTTTTAAAACCCATTCATTTCTAACACTTTTTAAAACCTCGGCTATATCTTGATTTCCATTTTGTAAATCAAACTTAAGTTGTGTTATTCCATATCTATCACGCAGGTCTATAAAAATTAAAGAACCTAGGTTTCTATAAGAATTAACCCAAGCAGACAAAATAACCTTTTCACCTATATTTTTAGAGTTTAGTTCTCCACATGTATGTGTTCTAAGCATATTATATTTATTTTAAAATTAACACTAACATCTTAACAAAATTATAAAAAAAATCAATAAAAAAAGCCCTGTATAAAACAGAGCTTGTGAAATACTATTTTTTCACCAGAAGGATCCCAATTTTTGGAACCCAAACGCCTTCTGGTCCATAGAATTCAAGATATCTTGTTTTCCCATTGGAATAAAGACAAGAAAACATACCTCTAATTTTAGTTCCTAGAGAAACCAAAGTAATTTTTTCAATTAACTCTGGGAAGGTTCTCGCTAAAACTAAAGTTTCTCGAAATGTAGCTGGACGAAAATTATCCCTATCCATTTCTCTGAAAAATTTTCCAGGAAAAAATATCTTTTCACTAACAACTAATTTTGCCATCTTTATCGAAAGCATATTTTTTAATCTCTCCTTCCCAGACAACTCTTCTATAAACTTGTCATTTACAAAATGACTTATAAAGAAGAAGTCTGTTTCTTCGATTAATGACTGCAAGCTTTTCTGCTCATTAACAGCAAGCTTGAATTCTTTTCCAGTTAAAACTGAATTCAGTGAGGTTCCAGTTTTAACCTCTCTTTTGTAAACGATTTCTGCCATTTTTTTCTGCCATTTTTCTGTTGCACACTATCCACCCAGTTCCTTCTGGGTAGACTTTATCTCTTTCACAATCCCTTGTAGTATCTTTTATTGGTCTAATGTCTAAACCAACTCTACCACCAATATATACCACTGCTGGCATATATTCTATGACCTTGTTGAAATACCATGTTGGGTCCTTATACCACAAAGTGCCCGGAGCAAGTATGGTTTCATTTTCTATTGCACGATTTGGAAACATCTCATGCCAAGCTAGTAAATGAAAAATAGTGCCCAAACCCATATTAGGCTTATTCTCTTTCAGCCATTCACAAACCATACTGTGAGACATAGGTTCGCCGAAAGTGTAGCAATTTATATGTGTGTTTTCA
>Ga0265293_10014422_pt1 | contig 10039 bp, 7 predicted proteins | sample Munlanlewell138R_FD_192505 | JGI IMG/M metagenome (GOLD analysis project Ga0265293, IMG submission 192505) | Leachate microbial communities from a municipal landfill in Southern Ontario, Canada - Leachate well 138R | ecosystem: Engineered > Solid waste > Landfill > Unclassified | place: Canada...
TTACGATCACGAGTTCGACAATCCCCATCACGATAGAATAAGAGACTGCCTATGTTTCATGTGTTTTACCTCATTGAGGTACTCTGATCTCGCAACACTAACACGGGATGACGTGAAGGAGGATCATATAATAACGATATCCGAGAAATCGGATGATAGGTTAAGGATAGACCTCAATAAATACAGCAAGGCGATACTTGAAAAATACAAGGAGCAACCATTTGAAAAGAATCTTGCACTACCCGTTATATCCAATCAGAAAATGAACGATTCGATAAAAGAAATTGGAAAAATCCTTGAGTTCAATGACCCTACACGATACATCTATTATATCGGCCCAACGAGATACAACGAAGTGCGCCCAAAATACGAACTTCTATCGTGCCATACAGGACGTAGAACATTTATCGTAAACTCTATTTATCTCGGTATACCAACAGAAGTGGTGATGAGCTGGACTGGCCATGAAGATTACGAATCGATGAGACCATATATCGCAATCGTGCAGGAATTGAAGAATAAAGAGATGGAGAAGTTCAACGAAAGTCCGACGTTATAAAATGTCGGACTATTTCAGTGCAAGTTAGTGAACACGCATAATTATTAATTGAATTGACATTGCTGATAATCAACAAGAATCGTCATATAACATAACGCAATATGTCGTATTAAACCAACCGTTATAGTCCTGGTGGGACAACATTCATCCAGATAACTACTTGCTTTTGCAGGTAGTTATTTTTTTTATCGAGACGGTATCAAAAATGGATAATAAGCCCCTGAGATTTGAAAATTGAAGAGGCTCTCCGATAGGAAGGAGTACAAATAAGTAGAGGGTGAAATCACATGTGTGATACACCCTCTACGCGTGAATGTTAATAAATTGGGTATTATTTTGAATAGCTCTCCTTGTAATAAGTAGCGTTGTTCAAATAATCATAGCTTTCTTTAACGCCTTCAAGCGGAGTACCCGTGTATCTTTCGACTTCCACGATCATGTATTTCGCGCCGGATTCATCCACGTTATTAAAAATGTTCTCGAAATCCACCTTGCCGCTTCTGCCAATCTCAGTTTCATCTTTGATATGGAGCTGTTCGAAACGCCCGGGGTACTTGTTAAAATAAGCCACGGGATCGTGCCCTCCTTCTATTACCCAATAAACGTCCATCTGGTAGAATACTTTATCGGGATCGGTATTTTCGATCATGTAGTCGTACATCAGTTGCCCTTCAATTTCTTTGAATTCGAAGCTATGGTTGTGATACCCGAAACGAAGACCCGCCGCGTTGCATCGTTCACCAATCTGATTGTAATAATCGCAATACAGCTGAAGATCGGCCAAGGTTGTGGGAGTTGGCATCCAGGGTGTAACAATATACTTCATTCCCGCTTCTTTGTGTGCGTTAATCGCGGTATCCCACCATGCCCAGGTCTCGTCCCAATTAGTTTCTGCCGGGTTATCGGCCAAGGGTCTTGACGTGTGTGAAGAGAGCACTTCCATGCCCGCGTCCTCGATCGATTTCTTAAAGTCGGCAGGCGACATGCCGTAAAACTGCCCCTCGTTATACCCGGCGGCTTCCACGCCTGTATAGCCCATTTCTGCCACCGCGGCAATGGTAGCGTCGTAATCAGCGCGGATGTCATCGCGCACGGAGTATAGCTGCACGTAAATGTCCTTGCCTTTCGTGGCGGTTTCTGTCTTCTGTCCTTGTGTGCAGGCTGAGATCACCAGTAAACCACACAGGAAGGTGGCCATAAATGAATAAGATCTTTTTTTCATTATGCTTGTGTTTTTATAAAAATATTCCTACCGAGGGGGCAGGAATATTTTTTCTGATATCTAAATTAATCCAATATTTTAACCCTGATATTTTTAAACCATACATCATCGCCATGATCTTGCAATCCGATGTATCCTTCGCGATCGGGTCCGCCTACATTGTTTAGCAGTTCAAAAGCCAGCGGCCATTTGTCTTGGCTAAATTTACTTGCTTGTAATAAATCGGTCCACTGTTGGGTCCAGAGGTGATACTCGAGCACGTTCTCCTCGTTTTGCCCGTGCACGACTGTGCCCTTATATACCATGACACTACCGGTGTTCCACTCTCCAAATGGTTTTGAGTTTTGTGGCTTGGCAGGGATCATGTCATAGAGTGACAACGACTGGCGGTTGTTGTCGACACCCAGTTTGGCGTCTGGGTGATTTTCATTATCAAGTATCTGGGCTTCGGGAGCAGAGATATAGATGGGTTCTAATCTCATCTCTCCGGTATTGGGATCTTTGGCCCGCACTTCTTGCGCGAGGTAGAACACCCCGGAGTTGCTGCCTTTGTCTACTTTCCAGTCGAACTTCAACTCAAAGTTCCTGAACTTGTGCGCAAAGATAATATCCCCGCCGTCACCGTCTTGCGCTTCACCGCCACCGGAACCGTTAAATTTGATTGCCCCGTCTTCAATGGTCCATTTTCCCGGGACATTCTCTTTACCATACCCTCTCCATCCGGTGAAATCTTTCCCGTTGAAGATGTGGATATACCCATCCGCGTCTGTTTCGAACTGGGATAAATCTACTTGCGGGTTATCCAGAATTTCGTACTCGGGTACGGCACTCTCCGCGGAGTCGACATCCGTGGTGCTACTATTTTTCTGAGCACCTGAACCACAAGCTAAAAATACACTTGCAATCATACAGCAACTTAATCCAAAAATAATCCTTTTTATTTTCCTCATAACTGTTTTCTTTTGATAAACTGATATAAAATTTCCAATAAAAGGAACAAACGGTTTAACAACTGTCAACCGTTGTTCCCTATTTACTCTTCAATTACGGCATGGCCGGCAGTTGCCATCCGTTCTGGTACGTATGCTTGATCATCTCGTTGGCATACTCCACCGCGTTCACGGGATCGGTCCAAGTCTTGTCGAACGTGGGGTGCCCATCGGTGATCTTGAATCCATCTTCAATGATGGTACGCACGGTCGCGTCAGCCGGGATATTGGTGAAACGCATGTTTTCACCATCCCAGTGAAGTTCTTGGTTCAATGCTTGGAGTCTCACGGCCAGCACGCCCATCACCACCATCTCGTTGAATGGACCCGCTTCGGAGAAAGGAGAAGCCGTCTCTACGCGATTCGCGGGAGATTCCTTACAGGCACGCACCCAGTCCATCTCGTGCGAAAGGGTCACTTCACGCTGCGTCTTTGGTGAGCTGGGAGTACGTCCCGATACCAGCCAAGGGTTCACGCCGTAGCACCCGCAGATGAGGGTGTCCTTGGTACCGTGGAAGATAACGCCGCCACCACTGTCGTTCAGGTTTTTTCCGGCCGGAACACCTTCGGGGCGCATGGGCTGCAGCCCGCCATCGTACCAGTAAACTTCCACCTCGGGCATGGCCACTTTGGGCATGTTGTCCCGGGCGGGGAACACGTACTTCACCATCTGGGCGGTAGGCGCGCTATCGGTAAGCAGCATCGTGGATGATCCCTGTACTTTCGTGGGGTAACCCAGGTTCAGCCCTTTAAACACGGGATGCAGGATATGGCATGCCATGTCGCCGAGGGCGCCTGTGCCGAAATCCCACCATCCGCGCCAGTTCCACGGGTGGTAAATCTCGTTGAAAGGACGCTTCTTTGCCGGCCCGATAAAGAGATCCCAATCAAGGGTCTTCGGTACGCGGTGTGTTTCTTTCGGGATCATGAGTCCTTGCGGCCAAATGGGACGGTCGGTAAATGCTTCCACTTTTGTCACTTCACCGATCTGTCCGTCATGGATCCAGTCGATCACCTGACGAACGCCCGGACCCGACGACCCTTGGTTCCCCATGCTGGTAGCCACTTTGTGCTTGTCTGCCAGCCTCGTGAGCAATCGAGACTCGTACACGCTGTGCGTGAGCGGCTTCTGTACATACACGTGCTTGCCCATCGTCATCGCGTCGGCGGTAATGATCGCGTGCGTATGGTCGGAAGTAGCCACCACCACCGCGTCCATGGTCTTGCCCAGCTCGTCGTACATCTTGCGGTAATCGTAGTATTTCTTCGCGTTGGGATACTTGTCGAACACGCGCTTGCTATATCTCCAGTCCACATCGCATAGTCCCACGATGTTCTCGCTTTGCAGGTTATTGAGGTTAGCATTTCCCATCCCACCCACGCCCACGCCGACAATGTTGAGCTTGTCACTGGGGGCCTTGTAGCCCATACTCTTTCCTAGTACCGAAGAGGGTACAACCGTTAAACCGGCAGCAGCTATCGCACCGGTTTCTAAAAATTTTCTCCTTGAAATTTTAGATGACATAAGAATTTTTTTTAGGTTTAATGTTAGTGAATCGTTGTTATTCTCTGGTTATTTTTTCTCTATCTTTATCCCAATACATGGTTCTACCTTCGAGGTATGCTCTTGTTCCCATGTGCGCCGTGATGGCCTCCTCGAAAGCTTGATCGATCCCGCACGAGGGTTCTTCTCCGGTACGGATGCAATCGAGCCACTCCTTTATATGCAGGAACGTGGTATTGTATCGTTTTCCCCCAATGAAGGAGTAGAGCAAGCCCCGTTCCGCGAAATACCTTTCGGTCGCGGTGGATACAGCATCCACGCTTTGCCCGGGGAGATAGGTGTAAAAGGGTTCACCGGGCTTGATGATGCCTTGGTCTATTTGTTGACGGTATTGGTCGGAGCGCTGGTCCACGGTCACGGTGAGGGTGTTCCCCACTTCCATGGTGGCATCGTGCCCCATGATCTTCCGGCTGCGGTTGAACTGGTTTGCCAACGTGGCCGAGTAGAGCATGGTCATGTCCTTGTCTTTAAACTCGAACACCGTCTGTAGCACGTCGGGCACCGTACGTCCATCCTTGAAATAGTAGACGCCACCCGACGAGGAGGCCGATGAAGGGATGCCCAGTTTTAGTATCTGGTTCATTGCGTCGTACTCGTGTGTTAACAGGTCGCCGCTGAGCCCCGTGCTGTAATCCCACCAGCAGCGCCAACGGAAAAATCGCTCGAGACTGAACTTGTCGCGGGGTTCTGGACCGACATATTTTGCTAATCCTGCCGAAGTCATGTAATCCATGTACTCTTTTACCCGATCGGGATCGCCTTCGAACTGCTCCCAATCGATGGTCTTCGGGTTGGCATCCTCGTGAATACGATATACCCAGGCCCCGTTCGGTGAATTTCGGTTGGTACCGGTCTCTATCAGGGTAACTTTGCCCAGTAGCCCTTTCTCGATAATCTGTCGTGCTCTTTCGTAGGCTTCAATCTGCCGATTCTGATGGCCCAGCTGAAACACTAGGTGGGGATTATTTTTTGCAATCGTACGCAGTGCATAGGTCTCCGGCACGGTCCACGTCATGGGCTTTTCAAGGTAAACGTGCTTGCCCGCTCTCAAGGCATCCATGGCCATGGTGCCATGCCAATGGTCGGGAGAGGCGATGATCACCGCGTCCACGTCTGGCGAGGCCAGCAGCTCCTTGTAGTGCAGGTAGCGCTTGGGGCGCGGCCCAAATTTCCCGTTTATCCCTTCCCGGTAGATGTTGGCGCCCGCGTCCATCGCTTGGTCCGCGTAGGTATCAAAGATGTCACACACTGCGGTTACCTCCACACGCAGATCGTCCTGTTCCATGAAATCCTGGTACCGGGTATTGTTTGAGTTGGCTTTGTTTTGGATAATAAGATTTTCCACGTACTGGGGAGTCGCGAATCCAATGGCTTGCATTAACTGTTCGCCCCGGATCCCGAAGCCTATGATCCCTAGCCGGATGATCCCGGCATCCGAGGATGTAGCCGCGTAGGGGGCCACATCGCTTCGAAAGCGAAACATTTGAGCCGCGTCACGGTTTACCGTCTCCGATTTTTTCTTCCGGTACACGCCATACGCCATCGCCCCTAGCACGGGAACGGTGGCCATCGCTTTTAGCACATCGCGGCGCCCCTGCGAGACTTTTTTGTCGTTCTCCGGGGTAGGCCGCCCCGTGGGAGTGTTGTCTTGATTACCTTGTATATCGTTTTTTTCTTCGCTCATAACTTATTGCTCCTAACGATGTTCTTACGAAATATTAACCTGTCGAAACCAATGATTTTAGAAGTGGGAAATAGCAGTAAAACGACCATCGTTACCATCAGGATCAAATTCTTATCTACCCACAAGTAAGAACCCTCCGCCGGCAGAATATATTCGGCAAACAACAAGGGGGGATGTGACAGGTAGTACAAAAGAAGGAAACAGATCGCACCCACGTATCCTATATTCGTGAACAACCCTAATACCAGTGATAGTCCCACAAGTGTTAACCCCCATGTGTTTATAAAGTTAGCCATCGAGAGCATCTCCGGGTTCTCGGCGAGATTCACGAACAGTGAGGCGAAAATCCCTTTAGAATCGATCAGGTACCCGTAAGCCGACCAATTAGGGGTGAACACTTTCGCGAGCCCTTCATATAAAAAATACCATCCGATTAACACACGTAACGTGAATAATGAGTAAAGTTGTAATTTACTGTATTTAATTGATTGCATCTTCGTATGACTAATTAGATTCTACTTTGTGCCAAGTAAAAAACACCGTAAAAGTAAGATAAAATATTTTGAAAAAGAAATTTTTACACTTGGAAACACCCATTTTCATCAAAAAAATAGTGAAAAAGACTTTTTCCTATCGCTTTCATATTTTCTTGGCTCCGCCATGTTATCGCGTGTCTATTTTATACTTTTTAAAAAAGCTTGGTATTCTTCCCAAAGCCCATCAATGGAATATTCTTGGCCTAACACCTCTTTTATGGCACCGTCAAAACTCCACGGGATTACCTCGAGTGCCGTACGATTAAATTTTCTGATAAAATCGTCGTCCTTGGTAGTAAGCCATTCAAGGAAAAACCCGGTAGTTTGATAGCCGTCAAGCCAGTGCCCTCCTGCTCGCCTGTTGGAAAGCGGGAAGTAACCGTTATGCGCGCGGACCGCATCGGCCATTCCTTCGATGAAAGCGAAAAAAGTTCTGTTGGTGCCATAAGAGCCGATTCCCCGCGGCTCCAGTTGAAAGCCATGCACCAGCTCATGGTATAAAACCCCTTCCGTTTCGTACAGGACCCTGTCATCGCTCTCCTTCGCGGCCTGTTCAACCCAGCGGCTGCTATAAAAGATACTGATCTCGGGGACCCCACCGCTCTTCGCCGAAATTCCACCCACGTCTTCAATCGTGTAGTTGATTTTTCGTATACCGGGTATGCTGTCCGACGGGCTCCAGTAAAGTGTTTTTACCACGCCTAAGATACTCTTCCGGATGAGCTCTTCCGGGTCGGGCACAATTCGGTTATACATCTCTCCCCCTTGGGTTTCGGCAGCCTTGTTCACGAAATTTATTTCCGGGTAACTGAACGAATTCCACGAATCGCTCGTATCTGTAGAGATTGCACCGTTTCCGGAACCGCACTCCATAAAAAGGATTGCCAGGGGAATCAATAAAAGGGTACGCATCACTATGTTGTGTTAATGAGTGAAAAAATGGAGGCGTGTAGCCGATCGTGACGGGAAAATTGCTTGCCAATTTCAAGTGCAAAAGTAATGAATTATCGGTAAAATCCGTAACTTTGAACCATTATTTGTCTCGTACCGTAACAAACGACACCGTTCGCGAGATGGGACTATGATTCGAAATTATTAAAATGATATGACACAACACTCTTTTTTAGGCCTGATCGAACAGAGCATCCGTAACCATTGGGAGATGCCTGCCATGACGGATTTTCAAGGGAAGACCTATTACTACAAGGACGTGGCACGGGAAGTAGACCGGCTACACGATTATTTTGAAAAGGCGGGCATTCACAAGGGTGACAAGGTGGCGCTTTGCGGCAAGAACTCCACGAACTGGGCTATCGCTTTTTTCGCCATCCTTTCCCACGGGGCGGTGGCGGTGAGTATCTTGCACGAGTTTGACACGGAGGGCGTGCGGTTTATCGTGGATCACTCCGACGCGAAGTTCTTTTTCGCGGACGAGAGCATCTGGGACCTGCTCGACAAAGACGGGGTACCCAAGGTGGAAAGCGTGCTTTCGCTCGACGATTTCTCGCTGCTGAAATCGTCGAACGAACAGCTTGACCGGTTTCACTCGGAGGCACCCTCCTATTTTGACGCGAAGTACAGCAAAGGCTTTTTGGTGAACGACCTCGCGTTCCGCACCGATAAACCCGAAGAACTGGCGGTGATCAATTACACCTCCGGGACCACCAGTAGCCCTAAAGGGGTAATGATTCCTTACCGGAGCCTCTGGTCGAACACCAAGTTTGCCAACGACAACCTGGAGTTCATCCGCTCCGGCGACAACATCGTCTGCATGCTCCCCATGGCGCATACCTATGGCCTGGCTTTCGAGATCCTCAACTCCATCTCGATGGGGTGTCATATCCATTTCTTGGGTAAAACCCCTTCGCCCAAGGTACTGCTCGAAGCATTTGCCCATGCAAACCCCAAGATGGTTCTGGCGGTTCCCTTGATCATCGAAAAAATCGTGACAAGGAACGTGTTCCCCAAGTTGAATAAGGGGGCCGCCTCTTTCTTGATCAGGATTCCATTATTGAACGAGATCGTTTATTCCAAGGTACGGAAGTCGATGATAGACTTCTTCGGTGGCAACCTGGTAGAGGTGGTAATCGGTGGCGCGGCGCTGAACGCCGACGTGGAACGGTTTCTACGGAAGGTGCGGTTCCCCTATACCGTGGGCTACGGCATGACCGAGTGTGGCCCCCTTATCTCGTACGCTTACTGGACAGCGTTCAAGGAGCGTTCCTGCGGGAAGGTGGTCGACCGGATGCAGGTGAAGATCGACTCCCCCGATCCCGAAAACGTGGCGGGTGAAATCCTGACCAAGGGAGCCAACGTGATGCTCGGGTACTACAAGAACGACGAAGCCACCAGGGAAACATTTACTGCCGATGGTTGGTTAAAGACGGGCGACCTGGGAACGTTGGACAAGGACAATTTTGTCTTTATACGGGGGCGGGACAAGAACATGATTCTCGGTGCCTCGGGGCAGAATATCTACCCGGAAGAGATTGAGGAGCGTATCAATGCCTCTCCCTTCGTGGAGGAGTCGCTCGCCATCGAAGAAGAAGGCAAGATTATCGCGCTGATCGTCCCTAACCGGGATGCCCTCGAAGAAAACGGCATCGCTAAAAATGAATGGGACACCTTTTTCCTGCAAGTAGTCGCTGATCTCAACACGAAGTTGCCAGCCTACAGCCGGCTTTCCTCGTTCCGCCTTCAAGAGGAGGAGTTCGAAAAAACACCCAAGCGAAGCATTAAACGGTTCAAATACCAAAAATAAGGGTGCCTTGCCCATCCGTGACCGGACTTCAAGCAGGGCTTAAAAAGCATCAGGGAATAACGAATCATCGCTATTCCCTGATTACTTTTACACGTGTCCCGATCACGGAACGTCATTATTTGTGGAACGGTCAATACTCGTTCCAGCTCTTGATATGAATATCCTCGGGCGCCATCGTGCAGAACGCGGTGATGAACGCGCTGGCCAACCGGGCGTTGGTGATCAACGGGATGTTGTAATCCACCGCGCCCCGGCGAATGATATAGCCGTTGGTAAGCTCACGGCGGGTCACGTCCTTGGGAATGTTGATGATGAGGTCGAACTGCTTGTCGGCGATCATCTGCTGGATGTTGTTCTCTCCATCCTCGTCGGGCCAGTTCACGTCGGTCGCCTTGATGCCGTTATCCATAAGAAATTGGCACGTGCCATGGCTGGCGTACAGGTCGTACCCTTTTGCACCCAGCAGCTTGCACGCTTCCAAAAGGTCCACTTTCGATTTCATCTCGCCCGAGGAGATCAGGATTCCCTTCTTGGGTAGACGGTACCCCACGGAGAGCATCGATTTGAGGATCGCTTCGGAGTAATCATCGCCGATACATCCCACTTCGCCGGTCGAGGCCATATCCACGCCCAGCACCGGGTCGGCGTTCTGCAGGCGGGAGAAGGAGAACTGCGACGCTTTCACACCGATATACTCCAGGTCGAACACCGAGCTGTCGGGTTT
>Ga0265293_10014425_pt1 | contig 10036 bp, 8 predicted proteins | sample Munlanlewell138R_FD_192505 | JGI IMG/M metagenome (GOLD analysis project Ga0265293, IMG submission 192505) | Leachate microbial communities from a municipal landfill in Southern Ontario, Canada - Leachate well 138R | ecosystem: Engineered > Solid waste > Landfill > Unclassified | place: Canada...
CGTGCGAGCGATTCCGCTCTCATAGGCAATGATCTGCTGAGTGCGCAATGCCAGCTCTGCCGAAGATTCCGTGGGAATCTGGAACGGCTCGTCGTAGGCGCACGTGAAGATCGATTGCGCGCCGCCCAGTACCGCCGCCATTGTTTCGACCGTGACCCGAATCGTATTGTTGAGAGGCTGCGGCGCGACCAGCGAGGAACCGCCGCAGACGACGCCGAAGCGAAACATCTGCGCTTTTCGATCATCGACGCGGTAGCGTTCTTTCATGAATCTGGCCCAGAGCCGCCGTGCCGAGCGAAACTTGGCCACCTCTTCGAACAGGTCCATATGAACATAAAAGAAAAACGACAGCCGCGTGGCAAAAATCTCGGGATCGGCTCCACGGCGCACCAACTCATCGACGTACGCCAACCCGTTGGCAAGCGTATAAGCGATTTCTTCCGCAGCAGTACAGCCCGCATCGCGCATGTGCGCACCGGCGATCGAGATCGGGTTGAAACGTGGAGTTGCCTTGTTGGCGAACAGGATGCTGTCGGCGATCAGCCGCATGGAGGGCTGGACCGGAAAAATCCACGCACCGCGGGCGACGTACTCCTTGAGGATGTCGTTCTGAATGGTGCCTGTCAGCGTGCTGTGTGGGACGCCCATCCTATCCGCACATGCCAGGTACATCGCGTATATGATGGCCGCGGTACCGTTGATCGTGAAAGACGTGGAGATCTTGGCGAGATCGATGTCTTTGAACAGGATCTCCATCTCGGCGAGATTGGAAAGCGACACACCGACCTTGCCGATTTCCGGGCGTGCCATGTCGTCGTCGGGATCGAGACCAACCTGGGTCGGCAGGTCCAGTGCCACCGACAGGCCGGTCTGTCCCTGCTTGAGCAGGAATTGATACCGCTCATTGGAAGCCTCGGCAGTACCGAAGCCGGAATACTGCCGCATCGTCCATGGCCGGCCGCGGTATCCGTCCGGAAAGATACCGCGCGTAAAGGGATACGATCCCGGCAAGCTGGAATCGCCGGGTGCGCACATGTGTGCGTCCACAACGGTCGGCACTTCTATGCCCGAGGGAACTGCAGCAGATATCCGTCCCGGCGTTCCGGGAGGCCGGGGCGGCTCGTGCGTTCCAGTAGCACTCATGCCATGCGTCTCCTATGCCGTTTTATTGCCTGCCAATGCATCGGCAACCGCCCAGTGATCCGGGTGCGTCCATGTACGAACAAACCACTCGCGCTCCTGTTCTCGCAGCTGGGACCAACCGGGCCCGAATCGCTGCGCGATAGCCATCGCCTTGTACGCCCGCAACACCTGCGCCGGACGTTGGGTGATCGGCTGAAGGAACCGCGCGATGCAGCTTTCCAGCGGCTCGCCATCCGCTGCAACCGCATCGATCAGGCCGGCCGCGAGCGCACTGCGCGCGTCCAAGATCTGCCCCGACATCGCCAGCATCATTCCGGTCGATGAGCCCAGTACGCGCATGAAGTCGGCGCCGCCACCGAAACCGCAGCAAATGTTCAGCTTCGCCTGGACGTAGCCAATGCTTGCGTCCGGTACTGCCACGCGATAATCACAGGCCAGCGCGAGTTCGGCCCCCCCACCGAGCGCCCAACCATTGAGCGCCGCAACAACCGGTACGGGGAAACGGCGCACCTGGTCCAGCGCCTCGCTCGCCATATCGAAAAACGCGCCGATTTTCTCGGCGCTTCTGATGGTACTTAGCTCCTTGAGGTCGCCGCCTGCAGCGAATGCCTCCGTCCCTGCGCCGGTGAGCACCGCAGCCTTGAGCGACTGCCGTGTAGCTTGTTCAGCGCACACACGACCCAGTTCCACGAGCGTCGCTCCACTGAGCGCATTGCGGCGCCTTGGACGATTGATCCGCACCCACAAAACGTCGTCGCTAATCTCCACGAGCAGGTTGGCGTACGTGTCCGTCATGTTGCTATACCCTCCTTGCGCAGTTTTCGCCTGACTTCCTGAAGACGTGCCACATGCTTCTGAAAATTCGGCTCCATTCGATGACTCGGACCAGCGACCGCCAGACCCAGTATTTCGTTATTGACTCGCAATGGCGTGGCGATCGCGGTTACGTCCGCGACATTCTCCCCGCGAGTGGTGTAGTAGCCGAGTTGTGCGCCGGCCTTCAGATCCTCGATCAAGCGTCCCGGTACGGTGAGCGTATTACCGGTCACCTTGGGAAGCGGATTCGATCTCAGCCAGTCGCTCAGCGCCTCAGGCGGCAGCGACCCGAGCATCACCTTGCCGATACATGTGGAGTGCAGCGGCTTCATGGCGCCCGCGCGGGCGCTGTAGCGGATCGTCTGCGGACTTTCCAGAACCTCCAGATACAACACGTGATCTTTCTGATGCTTGCCCAGAATGACGGTTTCCAGCGTTTCGTCGCGCAATCGCTCCAGCATGGGATTGAGGCGCTCGAGATACGGATCGTGAGCCACAACCGTGGCTGCGAGATCCAGGATGCGGCGTGTCGGATACAAGTCCTTTCGCCGGCTGATCTGATACAAATACGAGCGATTGAGCAATGTATGCACCAGCGAGTGGCAGGTACTCACCGGAATCTGGCAGTAGTCGGCGAGTTCACGTAGCGTGAGTGCTCGCCGCCGCGTCTCGAATGCCTCTAGAATCGCGAGCGTCCGTTCGGCGCTCTTGTTATCCGCCGTTTCTCTCACAATGTGTTCTCCAGTATTCCTGCGTCGGCAAAACCGCCTCGATCGCACCGTGATCCCGAGCGCTCGGCATCGGTCCGGAGTATACCAATTCGAAATGGCGATTTTTTGTTCTATATTACGAATACTGCCCATCAGCCACCTCGCTTATTCGATCCCGCGTGCTGCCAGGTGGCCTTCACGGATGGCCGTTTGCAAGAATCGCGGGCTGCGAACATCGCCGGCCGCAAACACCTCGCCGGCGAAGCCCTCCAACGCATCGAGCAATTCTCGATTGCATGCATTGTGAGACACGAAGATCACCGTATCCGCGGCAATCTCCAGCGTGCCGCCATAGCGTAAGGCGATACGCACGTGTTGCTCCCCGATGGCCTCCAGCCGGGCGTAAGTGATCAGATTGAAATCGCCGGTTGCCAGGCGCTCCAGCGCGGGTAGCGCCGACAGACTGGCTTCAAGCCGGGGTGCAAAGCTCGCATGTCCCGTAACAAAGGTGACGGCAACATCGTGTGCGATCAAGAACTCTGCCGCCGCGATTGCTTCATAGTGCCCGACGTCGTCGTAAACGACCGCGTGCATACCTCCCCAGCTACGGCGTGAAGTCTCCGTGAGCAGGTCATGGCTGGACATGACGTGCCGCTGGTCCATGCCGGTGCACACGTGGCCTGGGCTGAGATACTGACGTCCGTCCATGCGCGGCAACGAACCCGTCGCCACAATGACCACCTGAGGATTCATCGCCAGCACATCCGTACCCTCCACATAAAAGCTGGTACGAATATCGACACCCAATCGACGCAGCTCACGTTCCTGCCAGCGAACGATATCGGCGATTCCGAGGCGGCGTGGGGCACGCGCTGCAATGTTGACGCACCCACCCAGATCCGGCGCCGCTTCGGCCAGAATCACCCGATGTCCCCTGAGCGCGCCGATTCGCGCCGCCTCCAGTCCCGCCGGACCGCCGCCCACGACGAGTATGGTTTTGGGGGTGGCACTGCGTTCGATCAGGTCTTCCGAAAGCGTCGCTTCGTGGCCCACGGCAACGTTAACCGTGCATCCCACGCGGCCGACCGTCAGCAAACCGCCGATGCAGCCGTGATTGCAGCCTATGCAGGGTCGAACGTCGTCGGCTTCCCCCTCCAACGTCTTGCGCACCAACGCCGCGTCGGCGATATGCGCACGCGTCAGCGCCACGAGATCCGCGGCGCCCGCAGCGATTGTCTCGTCGGCTTCTTGCAACGTCCGAAATCGACCCGTGACCAGCACCGGCACCCACACCGGCAGAGCACGTTTTACCGGTTCGGAATACGGAAGCTCGTAACCCGTGGGCTCGTGCATCGCTCCGATGATCTTATGAAAATTGTAATCCGTACCGAGCGTCAAATTGACATAGTCGACTAGCTTCTTGTCGCATAACAACTGCGCCATGCGCATGACCTCTTCCGGGCCCATACCGCCCGGCAGTAGCTCAGAACTCAGGCGAACGCCAACCGCAAGGCGTGGCGAGACCAGATTTCGAACGGTCTCGAGCAGTCGAATCGCAAGACGCGCTCGATTTTCAAAGCTCCCGCCATACTCGTCCGCGCGTCGATTGAACAGCGGAGAGAGAAACTGCTGCACCAGATACCCATGTGCCATATGCAGTTCGATACCGTCGAGGCCACCCGCTTCACAATCACGCGCAGCCGAGGCGTAACACTCCACCAGGAAATCGATCTGCGCGCCGGTCATGGACTGGGCCTGCTCGCCCACCAACGCGCCTACCGTGTCCGACGCCGACCATGGGGGAGACCCATCGGCCTCGGTCACCTCGTTACCGAGATGGCCGAACTGCTGAAAGACTCTCATTCCGTAAGGACGCACGCGCTGCATCAGGGTGCGGTAGCCTTCCACCAGCCCCGGAGCTCCGGCGATCAGAAACGGATAGGTGGAACTGCCGACAGCGAGCGCTTCCAGGATCGTCAGTCCGACCCCACCCTTCGCGCGCTCGACGTGATAATCGATCAAGGCGTCGCTCATCGTTCCATCGCCGAAGCCTGTGCCATGCCCCGTGCGTACGACACGATTGCGAATCGTCACAGGACCAATGGTGATCGGCGAGAGCACGCGCCGAAAGTGCGGTCTGACATTGCCTTCGCCCATAACGATGCGATCGCCGCCCATGCTCACTCCGCCCTCAAGGTCCTACGCGAATGCAGCGCAAGCGCCTTTGATTTCCTGAATATCAATGTGAACTCCATTTGCATCAGATCGACGCGCCGAGGCGAATCACCGGCAACCGGCGTAGCGTATTCCCGCCATTGACCTGGACGTTTTGTCCCGTCAAAAAGGCTTCCTCGCTGCTGATCCACGACACCGCAGCGGCAATGTCATCAACCGTGTTGAGCCTGCCTAGCGGGATTTCCTGCTCGAAAGCCTCACGCACACCCGGAATCTTCAGAAAATCGGCGGTCATCGGACTCTCGGTGAACCCCGGCGAAATCGAGTTGACCTTTATACCCAGCGGTCCGTACTCCAGAGCCGCCGCTCTCACCAGATGATCCGTTCCCGCTTTTGCACCCATGTAGGCGGCATGATTGTGAAACGTCAGTGTTGCCGTGATGGAGGATATCGTCACGATGGATGCCCCTTTTTCCATCACCGCCGCCATGTGTTTGATGAAGAAAAAGGGCCCGATGTAATGAATATCCGTGGCACGACGCAGCGTTGCCTCATCGGTTTCGGCGATACTCCCCATGATCGCCTCGCCTGCACAATTCACGGCGATGTCCAGTCGTCCAAAACGCGTCACCGCAAACTTCGCCAGGCGGGCTACGTCCTGCTCCCGGGTGATATCGCAGACGACGGCCTCGGCGCCGAGACCCGCACCGAGCGCCTTGATCTTGTCCTGGCGCCGGCCCGCCAACACGACATTCGCGCCACCCTCGATCAGCCGGCGAGCAATCGTACCGCCCATCGAGTTGGGCTCCGAGGCGCCTAGCACCACCGCCGTCCTGTTCTTCGATGTTGTCATCGCGTACCTCTAAAACCGGTGAGCACTTCAGCGCAACCCATCCCAGATCTGCTGTGCCGTGGGTTGGCGAAGTTCACTCAACACCACACCCACCAGTCCGCCCGCCCTGCCAATGAGCGCCAGCCCCTTGGCCGCCTCGGGCGGCAGGCCCATATCGATCACGATGGCGCCAGCCAACCCCGCAGCATTGACCGGAAGCTGCTTGCCGCTGCGTTGCCGATACGCCTCGCCCAAGGCGAACAACAGCTCACAATGCACGCCGGCCAGCTCAGTCTCACGTGCGATGCGCATCAGCGCAGGAGTGCGGGGATCGCCGGATTTGTGCTCCGGATGACCGAGTCCCGGAATGGGACTCGCGGCCATTCGATACGCATCGACAATCTCGCAGGCGATTGTGGAAAGACGAGGATCGCTACGCGACACTTTGTGCTCGAGTACTGCATCGCGAAGCATCTCGGCGGCCTGCTGCATGGTACCCAGATATCGCGAACCTGCGCCGTTCAACCCTGCAGCAACGGCTGCCTGCATCGCCTCGGGTGCGCCTAGAAATGTAAGTCGTGCTGCCAACGAGCTGGGTGTCACGCCGTGGTCGACGAACGTCGTCAGCAAAACATCGATCAGCCGCGCCTGCGCGGTTGTTGGCCGACTTCCGTCGGTGATAGCCGCATAGACCAGCTCGGCGAAGCTCCAGCGCCCGATGATCTCGTTTACGAGATCATGGCCATAAACGACAATCGTGTCTGCGCTCATGCCACGGGCCTTCCGGTTCTGCGGTACACGACCAACGACCATATGCTCTCGAGTACCGTCTGATCCCGCTGATTGATTGCGTCGCGTTGCAGTACGACGACGCCTCGATCGCTCTTGCGAGCCGGCTTCAGCTCTGTCACCGCAAGGCGAACATGCAAGGTGTCACCGATGGACGTAGCGCGCTTCCAACGGCACTCTAGATGAGACAGCCCGATGATCGTTGCACTCAAACCCTGCATCAGCGGAACGCGCGTGGACAGTCCGGAAAGGATGGAGAGCACGAGCAAGCCGTGTGCGATACGGCCGCCATGGGAAGTATTACTCGCGAACTCACGATCGACGTGCAACGAGTTATAGTCTCCGGACAATCCCGCGAAAGCGACGATATCCGCTTCGGTGATCGTGCGTCCGGCGCTTTCGCAACTCAGACCCACACCAAGATCCTCGAAGTATATCGCTGGGGTGTCCAGCCTCACCGAGGAAACCGGATCGGTGTGCTCGCTCATGAATAGCGGCCTCCAGTCACATGCAGCAACTCTCCCGTGATGAACGCGGCGCGATCGCTGGCCAGAAACAGCACCGCATCGGCAATTTCTTGCGGTTCTCCGATTCGTTGTAGCGGCGTCTTGGCGATCGAACGTTCGCGCAACACGTCGTAATTATCGAGCGCACGCATTCCTTCGGTATCGATGAATCCTGGCGCAACGGCGTTGACGGTGACGCCAAAGCGACCGCTTTCCAATGCCAGCGCACGCGTGAAGCCGATCAGTCCCGCTTTCGCGGCCGAATAGTTCGTCTGACCGGGATTGCCCAGATGAGCGCGGGAGGAAATATTGACGACTCGCCCCCATCCGCGCTCGTGCATGGCCGGAAGCGTCGCCCTCGTGCAGTTGAATGCTCCTACGAGAACGACATCGACGACGCGGCGCCAATCCTCCGTGGGAATTTTCGTAAGAAAGCCATCCTTCGGAAAACCGGCATTGTTCACCAGTACATCCGGGCTGTGCCATTGCGAGAGAATTTTATCGACCGCGTTCTGCACCTGGTTGAGTTCAACCACGTCCGCAGTCACGGCCATGGCACGTTCGTCTCCGAGCTGATCTGCTGCTGCCTGCACGGCGTAGGTGTCCACATCCAGCAACGCCACTCGTGCACCCTGGGCGTGAAACGCTGCGGCACTCGCACGACCGATGCCACGCGCCGCACCGGTGACGAGTACGACCTTGCCCGCGAGATTCAGATTCATCACGGATCTCCCAGGATGCCGGCGAATCCCTGCGCATGAGGTTCGCGCGGCGACATTCGATAGGATGTGTACCCCGCAAAGGACATGCCGCGATCGCTCTCGAAGGTGGCATTCAGATGCTGATCGCGACAGCCATGTTCGATGTACGCGGCAACTTGCCGACCCTCGGTCGAATCGGCATCGACCGGATATACCTGGCCTTGCCGGTTGAGCAGGCAGGGTAGAAAACCGGCTTTCTCGACACGGGAACCCGACACATGCGCCCAGGCGAGTACGGTCATACGTGCGTCTCGATGCCACGGCAGAAGTGGCCATCCCTTGCGAGGTGCCAGCACGTAGGAATCGTCGGTTTCCGGATCGAGCGCGTCGCCACCCGATACCAGCTCTTTGGGGCCGCGAAAATCCGCCAGATCGAAGACGAAATGTCCAAGACCATAGAAAATCGCCGCGTTCTTGTACCATTCCATACCGCGCAGGACATGATGGTGGTGCGCGGTGACGATATTGGCGCCTTGGTCGACGGCGAAGCGCGCCGTCCGCAACTCGTGATCACTGAGAACAAAGGGGCGCTTGTAATCTCCTCCGTGAAGATGCACGACGACGATATCGGCACATGACCTGGCAGCACGGATATCGGAGCGAAAGTTATCCATGTCCTCCTGAACGGGCACGGTGCTGCACACCGGCGGCGTTCCGGGCGACCACACGTTCGGCAGTAGGTCGCGATAATAATTGTGCGCTCGCAGTGGCGCCAGACCAGGCCAATCCTCCAGCGCTTCGTAGCCACGAGGAAAGAAGGAAGCATAGGCGAGAAAGGCGATACGCACGGAGCCCGCCGAAAGGATCGCCGGACGACGCGCTTCGGTGAGATTCGCACCCGTTCCGACGTGGGCGATACCCGCAGATTCGAGATGCGAGTGCATTTCGAACATGCCTTGGTGTCCCGCATCCAGCGCATGATTGTTGGCGAGACTGAGAAGTTTGAATCCGGCACGAGCGATCGCCGGTATGTTGCCCGGATCCGCTGTCACCGGCACGGTGACGCCTGGAGGGTGTCGCGGCTCGCGGGCATAGGCGCATTCGCAGTTTCCGCTGATCAAATCCGGCACGGCGAGGGCCTCGCGAACCAAATCGAATGCTTCGTCCGGCCGTTCGCGCTCGACCAGGAGGTCGCCAACAAAGCCCAGCAGAGCTGTCGATGCTGCATTCATTCAATGCCTCCTCGCCAGGATCTCCTCGGCCATCTGGCGCAGTCGGGTCTTCATGACCTTGTCGCCGTTGGCGCTGCGAGTCATGGGAAATTTGTGAACGATCTCGATCACATCAGGCGATTTGTAGGACGCCATGCGTTTCCGGCAAAATTCCTGAAGCACGTGTGCATCGACCTGATGACCCTTCTTGAGTACGACGAAGGCTGCTGCCAGATGCTCTCCGTACGCTCGAGCGACACCGACGACTTGTGCGGTGGCCACTGCGGGATGGGTCTGCAGCAGCGCCTCGATCTCGGCTGGACTCACTAGAAAGCCCGCGATACGCAGCGCATCATCGAGCCGCGTCATGTAGACGAACTCGCCGGCCGAAGTATCCAGCACGCGTCCCAGGTCTTTGGAGCTGAACCAGCCGTCGGCCCGAAAGGCAGCGTGTGCTGCCGGGTCGGTCGACAAATAGCCGCACGACATGGCTGGTCCACGGAATTGCAGCTCGCCTTCGGTTCCGCTCGGCGTCGGATGTCCCGCAGAGTCGACCGTTCTCACGCACATACCGTGGCTCACGAGCCGCCCACCCGCCATGCTGCGCGTGTGGACATCGCAGTCATCGTCCCAGAAGGCCGCGAGCGCCAGCACTTCCGATGAGCCATAAACGTTTGTGATGCGAAAGCCGAACTTCGTTTCGGCACGCCGCACGAGAGGCTCCAGCGTGCCACCCGCAGAGAACACGAGTCGCAGTGATCCCAGCCTGGAAGCGGTGGCTCTCGGGTGGTCCAGTAGCCGGCGAACGAGTGGCTCAGTGATGGCGAGCGTCGACACACGCTCTGATTCGATCGACTCGATGGCCTGATCGATATCGAACTCATCGAGCAGAACTGCGCGAGCCCCTGCCTGTAACGATGCAAGCAGCAGGGTGTAGCCGTAAGCACCGCACGGTGGTAGCACACCCAGCACGACATCCTCGGAAGTCATGCGTGACTTCAATGCCACTGCGTGCGTATGCGCCAACAGCGCGCATTCACGATGCACCGCCAGCTTGGGCGCAGAGGTCGTACCCGAGGTGGGAAACGCAATCATCGAACGATTTTCTTCATCGCCCGACGTAATGAAGCCATCGGCTTGCCGTTGCAGTTCG
>Ga0265293_10014426_pt1 | contig 10036 bp, 6 predicted proteins | sample Munlanlewell138R_FD_192505 | JGI IMG/M metagenome (GOLD analysis project Ga0265293, IMG submission 192505) | Leachate microbial communities from a municipal landfill in Southern Ontario, Canada - Leachate well 138R | ecosystem: Engineered > Solid waste > Landfill > Unclassified | place: Canada...
ATTCGGTCAATGTTATATTCGTCCGGACGATAGGTCAGAATGCGGGCGCTATCGTCGATAAAGTACTCATAGTAAGACTCGACATAGCCTAAATATTTCTGTTCACCGGTTTTTTCCCAGACCTCCAGAATGGCTTTTAAAACCAGTCCGTAGGTATATTCCCATTTAATTTTGTTGGGATCATCCATCAACCAGGGTTGCGGATGGCGCTGTATAACCGACTCAGCCATGCGCGCCGACCATCCTGATTCCGGTTTTGATTTGGATGCGGTCACGACGGCTGAAAACATTACGATTATGAGCAGGTATGGGAAAAGATAGCGATTTTTCTGCATCGGTCTAAATATAATTCTTTAGGTTTAAGAGAACAAATTAAGTATGGGAGGGCATTTTCGCCCTCCCATACTCACTATCATCTCAGAATAGATTAAAAAGCAAAATCACTTAAGCAACATCATTTTGCGAACGTTGACCTGACCGGCAGATTCCAGTTTATAGAAATAAATGCCGCCGGCTAAATGGCTGGCGTCGAAAGTGATCTGATAGGAACCAGCCGGCAGATGATTCGCGACCGGTTTGGCAACGATCTGTCCAAGCAGGTTATAGATTGACAAAACCGTATATCCGGATTTATCCAGATTAAATGCTATCTGGGTCGTCGGGTTAAACGGGTTCGGATAGTTCTGCTTCAGCGAGAAACTGACCGGTCCGGCCGGTTTTTCCTTGCTTACACCAACAAATTCCGGGAACCAGTTCAGATCGCCGACTGGCAATCCGCCAGCCGCACCGGTATATGCGGCCGCGGTCGTCGGATAACTGCAATCCAGCGTATCGCGGTAATATTCAATCATTCGCCGGTCAAAATCGTGCTTGGTCCAGTCAAAGTTTGTGGTAGCTTTAGATTTTCCAGCACCACCAGCAAGTGTATCGGCTTCATACCAGCGCATCATATTAGTCATCAATTCCGGTGTGTTGACAAGAACTATCTCGTCCGCAGTGAAAGCAGTCACTGAATCAGCGCCTAATTTACTGCAAATATGATGGGATAGCGGTGAACCAGGGGGAAAATTAAAATCATCCAAAAATGCCTGGCCTGAATCGCTGATCGCAAAATAGTTATTGGCAACAGTCCATTCGGTCACGTCATTCGGAGTTGAGAAAATCCAGGTAATCCGATTGTTACCATTTGGATAAACCTCGCCGGTGTTGGCCCATTCAGCGGCGCGGGTGACGTCCGTCGAATCTTCACCCAGTGCAAAGGCATCCATAAACAAATTGTTGGTGATAATGATTTTGTTACCGACATTGCCAAGCGAGAAAAGTCCATGATAGCCCATTCCATTGACAAAAGTATTATGATCAATCAAAGCATAATTGATTTTGCCCTTGGTAGGATCAGTGGAATAATGCCGAAGCGGTCGGTCCTGATAATTAACAAACGTATTATTAACCAAAAATAACGAATCACAGGTAACGTCCCGCAGATCGAGACCTTTGCCTGCACCGAGATTCGAAGTGGATAAGGAACCCATATTGGCAAAAATGGAGTTGGTAACTTTCACTTTAACCGTACTTTGATCAGTTCGGACATGATTGCCGTTGCAATTTGACAGCAAGACTCCATCAAGTATAATCGACGAACCTGGAGCTTGAGTTCTTATCAAACAGCCCTGCGTAGTAGCAACTCGCTCTGGCTCCCATTCGTAAAAACCGGTCAGGTAAATATCCTTCATTTCAAAATTGGCGCTATTTACTACGATAAACTGTCCCGGCGGTCTGGTCGGTGAACTACCAGTACCCGTTTCCATAAGATAAATGATTGGCTTACTTCCCGTACCGTCAGCCGCTCTCATCCGCAAAGTTCTACCCTCAGGAACAGTGAACTGGGCATTGGCCATATAGATACTATCCCGGAGAAACTCATAAATCCGGTTTGTTGACAAGCCGCCGGCAGTTGTTGTATCTGCTACAATTACAGCATTTACATAACCGTCTGATGGCTTCAGCGTCACTACTACATCTTCGGCGTACAAAGAGATAGCGCACATACAAGCAATGATAATAACAATTCCTAAAATTTTGCGATTCATACAAACTCTCCTTTCATGTTAACAAAATCGAAAAACGCTATTAATTCAATAAATACGTTCTTTTGGATCACCTCCTTTTCAGTTAAGTCAGTTAATGGTTTTCTTTGCACTCAGATTCTTTCTCTTATTACAGTTTTACGGTAAGACCAAAATCGGCCGTCATGCCATACATTTCACTATCACTAAATAATTTTCGACGGTACTCTCGATTATAGATTGAGTTACCTTCCTCGATATTGGTCAAATTGCTGATGTTGAGAAATACTGCTACGCTCTCTGTAATCCCATGTTTAAGGGTCAGATCAATCCGAGTGAAAGGATTATTGATCCGATCACTCCAACCCAAGGCTGAATAGGATACATTATATTCTCCCTGGTGAAAGACTGAAATTCTACCCGAAAACCGGCCAATATCATAACCGAGGGCAATATTGCCAAAGAATTCCGGCATACCCTCCAGTTTTTGTTTTTTTTCAACGAGCACATTGTAAAATTTCCAGGTTCCCGAAATTGGACCGGGTGGATCATACCAGAGTGAATCTGTGCGGGAGGCATAAACGAAGGTTTCCGAGCGGACAAATGTAACATTATAGGATAAGGTAAAATTTTTCAACAAACCGGGCAGAAAGTTGAAATTCCATTGATGTTCAAATTCCACTCCCCAGACTTTAGTTGGTTTGGGAGAGTTATAGGGCAGAGTCAGATTATAAGGTGTAGATTTCATCTGACTTGGCCACTGGATTCCAAAACCTTGCATCAGCGTATCCTGATATTCTCCATTCTCATCTTTTACGGCTGTTGTGTTAAAATTATTGAGCATATGAAACATGTCTTCGATTTCTTTATAATAGGCCGAAATTGATATTAGCCCGATAGTGTTGCCGAAGAAAGATGTATTGACTTCGTAGTTCCAGGCTTGTGCCGTCTTTAATCTGGAATTACCCACATAAACTTGATGCTGAGTCCCTACTTCAGCCGGACGACCGGCAATATATCTCTCTAAACGCATGTTAAAATCAGGTCTTGCCAGGGCTTTGTATGCCGCCAATCGTAATTTCATAAAATTCAAGGGACTTATTGCCAGGTTTATGTTTGGTAACCAAACGGTTTGAGAAATAGAAGAGGCTGTATCAGCGATTGAGGAAGCATCAACCGGAAAGCCGCCTACCGGCATGGGCATATAACATGCAGTATAGTCGTTATCTTCTTTCTCAACCCGTACACCAGCGATCAGGGTGATTGTCTGACCGATATTCAGAGTATTCATCAAATAAGCCGCACTGACTCTTTCGGTAATATTATAATCATCATATCTGATCAGAGGATTTGGCCAGACTTCATGGATATTTCCAGTAGCATCAATTCCATTACGGTTCAAATACCACCATTGACGCATTCGATCTCGATCAATGAGAGGATTTAGTGGATAGGAGCCGTATACTTCTCGGGCGGTGGAGTCAGCATAGAATTGTTTAATTGGAATGAATAAAGCCCCGGTGGTGCTCCAATCTTCAAAGTAGGTTCCGGTAAAGTCTTTCTCCCTCTTCGTTCCATCTGACGACAATTCATAAGGTGAAAATTTACCAAGATAATAGGGCGTAAAATCTTCCGTGCGGGCATTCGAACGGTCTTTAATTTTATATTTACCCCCTAACTTGATCTGCCCGGAAACTTGTGGTAGCAATATGTACTGCCTCGCAATATCCAAATGTGCCGTCCGCTCCTTATCGTAATTATTTTGTGTACGGTAATAGATCCAATACAGATTTGCACCAGAAAAATCATTGGCGGCATAAGAAATTAATTGTTGCGGGTCGGATTGTATTTTAGGCGTAGCCGCCATTCCGTCAGGTTCGACGAAAATCGTTTCATAATCGAACGGATAATCGGATACCGATTCGCCATATGAGAGTCCCCAATTCAGATTGAAACCTAATAAATTATTATCACCATGGATCGAGCTATTAAAAGTCTCGATTTCCTGTTCCCGATCGCGGTAATTATATCTTGGATTGCCAGAGTAATCACCACCTCCATTAGAAGGGTAATCTCTTGAGTACCATAGAAAATCTCTTTTCGTTCGACCAAAAACATTGTTGATCCGAATAGTGCCCTTATCTGGAGTATTGATATCCATTAATAAACTAAGTCCGTCTCTTTTCCTGATCTCATCGGTAAATTGAAGTAGAAAATTATCAATATAATATCCCGCTTCAGATTGAGATGGATTCTGGTTATACTCAAGATTAATTTGTTCATTACTGCGGATGCGATTCTCAAGATTACCCGTCAGCTGGATTCCGACGATTTCTTTAAAAAACCTTTCACCATATTGAAAGGAGATATCGTACTGCTTCACCGATTGCATCATATCATTATAGATGCCTTTAATATCTGTTCTAATCTTGCGTTCGACTGGAGCTTTCTTGGTAACCAGATTGATGGTTCCGGCTAAAGCATCCCCATCTTTATCGGGCGTGATTGCTTTGTATAATTCAATTCCCGCTAGGGAACTCTGGGAGAGAGTACTTAAGTCAACCCCTCTGCCGGTCGCATCGGTGGGCGGGATTTTCACTCCATCAATCGTTATATTGGTAAACTTATCCTCGAGACCACGCAAAATCACCTTGTTAGCCTCGCCGCCCGATCTTAATAAAGAAACACCCGGCAGACGCCCGATAGCTTCAGCCGCATTCGCGTCCGGTAGTTCTTTTATTTTCTCTTCCGAGACGACATTGATGATAGTATTAGAAGTGATCTGCTGATTGATCGCCGCGGCCTGACCAAGCGCCTGTCCCTGTACGATCACTTCCTGACCACGGATCACATCCGGAGCCAGCTGGGCGTCATAAACGACTGTCTGATCCTCCGGCACCGTGATCTCAACCTCCAGATTCGAATAACCAATATAGGATATGCGCATCGTGTATGTACCGGACGGGACCGATCCGATTCGATAATTGCCCTCAATATCAGTCGCACTGCCGAGCGCCGTTCCGACTAAAAATACATTCGCGCCAACTAAATTTCGGGCAGTCTGCGAATCACTGACTGTCCCGCGGATTATACTGGCCGGATAGGCTATATTCGTCATCAATCCAAAGACTAACCCAAAAATCAGCAATCTGTGAAAGGTGGTTTTTTCACTTCTGCTAGTCACTTTTCTCATACTATCACGCCCCCTCGAATTTGATAACCGATGATATAAGCTGAATATCCGCATGACGGTCATAATAGAAGGATTATTTCATTAACAATAAAGTGAATAACTGTCAATAACTTTTTTTGACAATGTAAAATTTGTCGTACAACTTTTTCTTGGCTTTTGAGTTAAAATTTGTTAACGTATCGCCAAATGATTAATGAGCAGACTCGTAGAAAACTACTCGAAAAAATAATTTCAAGTAAAGAGTTTTGCGGCTCGAAGGTCCACATCTCATATCTGACATATCTGTTCGAAGCGGCTGAGCAAGGGAAAAGTCTAAAGGAAATCGCGATTGCGATTGAGTTTTTCGCAAAAGGTTCCGATTTCAATCCGGCGGAAGACACCATCGTCCGCACCCATACTTATAACCTGCGCAAAAAACTCCAGAATTATTATTACGACGAAGGCAAAGACGACAAATTCCGCCTGCGAATTCCCAAAGGGCACTACGATGTCACCTTTGTTCCGGTTACCGAAAACCGCTATCATCCGCGCAATATAATCCGCTTCCTCATCCGCGAATATAAACTGGTCATTATCGGTTTACTCGTCATTTTCCTTATTGGAATTTTAATCTATTCCCATTCATTAAACCGCCAACTCTCAACCTACCGGGTCATCGATAAGCAGGATCCGATTTGGCAAGAATATTTGCAGTCTCCGCAACCTGTTTTGCTTGTTGTCGGTGATCATTTCTTTTTCAACGACTACAGTGAAAAGTATCAAAGCACCATCACGATTCGCTCCGGAAAAATCAATTCCAAGGAAGAACTGGATGACCTGATCATCCGGTTTCGCGATAATATAATCCGGCCGGCTGACGAGCCTTACTTTCCGTATCACAGCCTCTGGAGTTTGCCGCCTGTTCTGACAATTCTAAACTCAGTCGGACAAAAGCCAATTCTGCGTAAATCTTCGGCCGTCAGCCCGCAAACTCTGGGTGAATATAACATCCTCTTCCTGGGAAGTATCAAAACTCTGAACATTTTAAAACATACATTAACAAAGTCACATTTCAGCTTTGAGATACTACCGCATATAATCACCTACTCCGATGCGGATACAGTCTGCCAATTTTCGACTAATTTACATTCTGCCGGCTTGAACGAAGATCTGGTGCTGGCTGTCAAATTACCCGGACCGGCTGGTAATTCCATCTTCATCATCGCTTCCTATCATTCACTGGGAACACCGGAAATCGTCAATCAATTGACACAGACCGCTTCCCGCTTGCAGGTGGAACAGAAGTTTATTGACCGCTATGGCTATGTTCCCCGCTACTTTGAAATCCTATTTCGGGTAAACGGCATCGATAAAACCGCCTATAGCACCGAGATATTGATCTTCAACGAAATCAGCAAAGATTGATTTTCTTCCCTCGCTACAATTCAAAATCGCACCGCACTAGCCGATCTGATTATACCATTTTCCAACAACATTAACAGGTTAAAAGGAATGCCCGATAGAGATATAAAAAACCTGGCGATCATTGAAACCATAGCCATAATCACCGGAAATCGGACCGATTGGAGTTGGGATAACAACCCCGAAACTGACCCCCGCCCGGGATTCTTTCCAGTCAAAATCCGAGAAACCATTCCAGACATTGCCAACCATTCCAGACAGGCGATAATAGACACCCGAAGATAACGGCGCCCTGAATCCCAATCCTAAGACGCCGACCATCGAACCCCACAATTCATCCTGATGATAGCCCGGTAAGGAAGTCAGCCCGCCAAGTCGGAATTGTTCATAGTGACTTAACACCTTATTGAGATAGCCAAAACGAATCGTAGTATAAAAAGTGTACTTGTCATTGTAGGTTTCATAGGTCACCGATTCAACGGATAAGCGCTGGAATTGCTTTAAATGATCCTTTTCAATCGAATGTTCATAGTGAATATTGTTCACGCGACCCGATTTAGGTAAATCAGGATTATCGGTATTCTCCACCATGATACGGAAAGTAAGACTGCCAACCGTGTAACTATTCCTGTTTATCTTAGGGCTATAGTTGGTCGTCGAATCGGCGATCGTATTTTCCCATTTCACTCCGAAAGCCGTCAAGCCGACCCGTTTGACCTGGATACCGGCATTGGCTTCCAGACCGGTTCGGTACAATTTTCCGGATTCGACGCGTTTCCCGTTATTATATAGCGGAATGTTTTCGTTTAAATGATATAATGAAGAATAACCGGTAAAGTTTGAGGTCAGGATGCGAGTCGTGCGTGAATTCCACTCCGCCCGGAACAGAAGATCACTGATGATCAGATTAACCTGATTATCGATTCCACTGCCGAGTAAATTTCGGTATTTGCCCGATATAAAAGCGCTGGCCTTGCGCTCACTATCATAACGCGCCCCGAAGCTGAATGAAGTGCGTTCGTGTTCTTCAACTTCCACCAGTAAATCCGCCTGCCCGGTATCGACCGGCGACAAAGATAAATAAACATTTTTGAATAAACCGGTGCTGAAAAGATTCCGCATACTGCGCCGGGCTAACCCTAAATTCCACTGATCGCCTTCCTTTAATTGCACCTCCCGCCGCAAAATGAATTCGCGGGTTGCCTGGTCGCTGATAAATTTGATTTTATTAATCGAAGCACGATTAAGATTTTCAATAGAATTCTTTAAGTATTCAGGTGATTTACGGGAACCATCAGCGTAGGGACGGATTTTTTCCAAATGTTCCTGGCTACTATGATATCCAATCTCGATCAAACTCTTTAGTGAATCAAAATCGGCTGTATTAATGTTGTTCATTTCCGGTCTAATGAGAACATCGGCCAGGTCGAGGTTTTTTGTATCGGATAAATAGGCCAGGGTATTCACCGCCTGCCCGAAAATGTCAAAAACATCGAAATTTTCCGCCAGCGGCAGTACTTTACTGCTGACATCCACAGCAACGATAAAATCGGCTCCCAGCTCATGGGCTACGTCGATCGGAACGTTATTCGTCAGTCCGCCATCGGCTAATAGATACTGTCCGTACTTCACCGGCGCCAATACAATTGGAAAAGCCGAACTGGCTGTGACCGCGCGGGCAAGATTGCCTTTACTTAGAACGACCATTTCACCTTTTTTCAAATCAGTTGTCACGATCCGTAACGGAATCGCCAGACTATCAAAATCCGAACCGGCATAATATTCCGGGTAAATCGTCACCTGAAAGATACGCTCCTGTAAAGCTTGGGTCGATAAAAGGTTACGCGGAAAAACCACATCGAAATTATTGTCAAACCGCAAGGTGAACAGTTCCGGTAAAGTCTTGATCTTCTGCGAAACGAATTCAATGTCATGAAAAGGTTGCAATGCTATCACCCTACTCCAGCGGGTATGGGTAACAAAGTCCTCAATTTCCTGGGGAGTATTACCGCTGGCATACAATGCTCCAATCAGGGCGCCGAAACTCGTGCCGACGATCAGATCGGGATAAAAACCGATCTCTTCCAAAGCCTTGATTACCCCGATATGAGCAAAACCGCGAGCCCCGCCACCACTTAGCACCAGAGCGGTTTTCGGTGGATTGTTCTGAGCTGAAAATACCAAATGGTACGTCATGAAAATTATCAATAGTAACAGAAATTTGATATTTTTTAATCTCGAAAACATAGCTGTAAAGTTAATACCTGATGTAAATCAGACCAATATTGGTAAGCTCGAATTTTACTAAAGAAAAATACCAGCCAGAATAATTGCCACCACCAAAGATGGTAACATATTCACCACTTTTACAATCTTAATTTCCAGAATTGTCAATCCGAGACCGATCAGTAATAGACCGCCGACTGCGGTCATTTCATTGACTATCGGAGTGGTCAGAATATCGCCCAGCAGTCCGGCTAATAGCGTCAGTCCGCCCTGGTAAATCAATAGCGGAACAACCGCCAGCAAAACGCCAACCCCCAAACCGGCGGCCAACGCCATGGATGAAAAGCCATCCAGCAGTGATTTGGCTAATAAAAGATTTGGCTTACCACCCAGACCTTCTTCAAAAGCGCCCAGGATCGTCATCGAACCCATACAAAATAACAAAAAGGCGGTTACCAGACCCTCGGCAAATTTGTCATTGTCGGATTTCAGACGACGCTTGATATTTTCCCCCAGCCGGTTGATTCCGCGCTCAATCTGGCACAATTCACCAATCACCGCCCCAATTGCGCCACTGAATATCATAATCAGAAAATTGGCGGTCTTCAACGCCATACTGAAACCCAGGAACAGGGTAAACAGCCCAATGACCTGAAAAACAATTACGATCAGCTTGCGCGGCAACCGGGTGTGCAACAACAGCCCCAGACTACTCCCCAGCATTACCGTTCCCACATTAACCAGAGTACCAAGCATCCGCTCTTTCCCACCTTGATTTTAATATTCCCAATTAGCCTACTTCAATCCCAACCTTAACCTTGACCTTGACCTTAGCCTTAGCCTTCCTTCTCGCCTTCCGGAATAATTACCCATCCGACAATATAGGTAATCACCAACGGGAAAAATCCGGTCAGGATCGTCGCAAAAACCAGAGCCAGGCGAATCAAGGTCGAGTCGATATTGAACATTTCACCCAATCCACCGCAGACACCGGCTAATTTTTGATCCGTTTTCGAACGATATACTCTTTTCATATTATTACCTCCTGATTTTTCAGTTTTAATTTATTTAATTAAAATTGAATGCAAAATAATAATCCTCAGTCGGAAATCCAACGGCAATTGTGCTTATCTTTCAGAATATTTTCAGC
>Ga0265293_10014428_pt1 | contig 10035 bp, 6 predicted proteins | sample Munlanlewell138R_FD_192505 | JGI IMG/M metagenome (GOLD analysis project Ga0265293, IMG submission 192505) | Leachate microbial communities from a municipal landfill in Southern Ontario, Canada - Leachate well 138R | ecosystem: Engineered > Solid waste > Landfill > Unclassified | place: Canada...
CGTAAGCCCAAATTGACTTTGAGTTTAAAAATTTCTCCCATTGTCTTTTCATATTTTTTTATGCCTCCGCCTTTATTTTATTTTTTAGAATCCAAAAAAAACTCTATTAGACTATCAGTTGTCAACTGTGCGCATATTGAGTCGTCCGCACTCGCTGTTGTCGCATCACTAACCGACAACCGCCGCCACTACAAATTTATCGCTCTCGTGGGTCGGAGCGGTCAGGCAATTATCACCTGACATATATAGTATATCATACTACATTATCAATGTCAACAACTATTTTATCTTTTTTTAATCTTTTTTTTAGTTAATCAACATTTTAGACACATTTGTCTATTATATACTGTATTTTAACCCTTTTATATCGTATATGTCATATTATGTCGATTAATACCGTTGTATACTATATTACTTTGTTATTACAGTATTTATACATGATATATTATATAAACATATTTGTATTTAAGTGCTTCATATACCCAAAAAAATATATGGGTGATATATAGGGATAAAGTATATATATATACATACAAAGGAGCGGGAGGCAAAAAAAGCGGCGGCAGTCAATCGGCTGTCTGGGGCGATTATCTCCGAGAGGACCGGCTTTTCTGCGTTAACAATTCCATACAATTATTAATATGCCTTATTTCATTGACGTTGTAGCGCTTTGACACACTATTAGACACACGATACCGCGCAGCCGGGCAAAGCCGGGCAACCCAAAAGAGCTTTGGATTTAAAAGCAAATCCCAACCCTACCCCCCCACCCCCCGCCCGATAAGTACCTGCATGCTTAATATATCCCCTCCCTCTCAAAAAACCCTATTTTTCGGTTTCCCGTTTATTTTGGTTCTTAATTGCCACCTAGAACGCTCAAAAACCCCCTAAATTTCGCCTGTAATCGATTTTAGTATACATTCGGTACAATTATGCCACCCCACCCATAAAAAGCGATTGTAGGCGATTTACAGCGGTTTTTATGTTTTAGGCAACCAAAGAGAGGTATTAGGTGGTTTGCGGGCAACATTAAAACTTGATTTTAGGCGGTTTAGATGCTCTGCAATCAATTTTTAAAGATAAAGTGGAGTGGAGTAAGGGGAAAGAGGGTAAAAAGCGATTTGAGAGGAAAATAGAGGTTTTTTTATTGTTTTATTCTCTCTCTCTTTAAAAAGAAGAAAAATAAAAGAGAGAAAAGAAAAAAACAAAAAGAGCGGTAGCGGATATGTTTTTAATCTACTCTATCCTAATCTAATCTATTCTAATCTATACTGCGTCAACCAACGGTATGACAAGGTAGACAGTTGGTATGTCATGGTATACCAAAAAAAGAAGAATATACAAATAAAAGTTAATATATGTTGATAAAAAGTAAAAAGTGTTATACAATAGGGTTGTAAGGAATAGAATAGAAACGAGGTGCAAAAATGCTAAAAAAGGGAGTATTTTATTATTGGCTTTTTTCCGTTGTTTTGGTTGCGACACTATCTGTTTTTGTTGCTTTGGGGATAAAAAAACACACCAAAAAAACGGTGGAATACTACACGGTTGAATTTGTTGCCGTTTATGTTGATGTAACCCCAAGTAAAGAAAAAAGGGAATTTATCGATGGCAGTGAAGCAAAGGAAGAATTTTACTCTATGCTGTATGAAGCAGTTGGGAGAACGGTATACAAGAGCGTTGAGACGTGGGGGGTTCAAACCGTAAAAAAAGATGGATTTGCGGTTTGCCCCAACAATTTTGAGTCGCCCGAAGGAGGCAACAGTTACGACCTTTTTAAAGGGTTTTATACCGATATATCTTGTGCGACAAGATATGATTTTGACAAGCCAATTGTGAAAAATGCTGTTATTTATGCCAGGTTTGAATTTAATTTATACGAATAAAACTAAAAAAAAAGACCTCATTTTTTCTTCTTGCAAGGTCTTTTTTTGTGTTCTTGGCTTTAGCGAATTAGGTATTCCCAAAATTCTTGTTTTTGCCGTTCGTCCAACTCGTCTAAAGAGCGGACATAGTTTTTGACGGTATCCCAAGCGCCTGTCGGCAGTTTGTAGCCGGCAAGGGAGTATAGAATGTATTTTTGCGATTTTGTTAGTCTTTGAGCCTCGATATAAGAGGCCACCATCTGTTTTCTTGAATTGTATACGGTTGTTCCGTCTGCGGTTTGAATTCCTGAAATATCGTCAATCGAAAGAAGATGAAGCGACAGGCTGTGTCCTTGATTTCCAAGTGCGGAATAAGCCCAAAATTCTCTTTCGCCCTTGGCATATTTTCTTGCGTAATCGTAAACTTTCTTAATGATTTTTTCCCTGTTTTCGTCGGTTTGTTCCTGATAATATTTAGAGGAAAAAATCGCTTGCAATTGAGTGTAAGAGAACTGACCGACTTTCTTTTTGTAAAAGGTATATTCCTGTTCGGTCATATCAATTCTTTCTCCGTTTTTTGTGTAATAAGAATTTGGTATACCGGGTAAAATCTCTGTATTCCCGTATGTTGTATACAACCTCAATATCTCCTCGTCGACGGGGGTTTTTTTATTTTCGCTGACCCAAAACGGATAAGCGAAGTTCTCCATTATACGGTTTTGCCAACTTGTTTTAACCTCTTCTTTTCCCCATACATTGATATAGGGCTGAAGTTGTGCTGCGAAATAAGGAACTTTCGCTTTAAGGTAATTGATTGACTGATGAACTTTCTTGGAATAACCCTTCCCGGTTGCTCCGGTTGTTCTTCTTGTGTCGTCCAACACTTTAGCGATTTGGCTTCCTAAAGTAGGGAAAAACTGTGCCAAGAACGACTGTGCTGCCGCCGTTGCAAAGCCGCCAATTTTATTTTCGTCATAAGAAGACATAGCCCGGTTTATGCCTTGCAGGAACGACATTTCGGTTATCGGGTCAAGCATATTAGCATAAGAGCCTATTAAAGCCCAGTAGTCGGCATGGTCTTTTGCAACCAACTCTTCGTATAAAGTAACTCCGGTAAAGAACGGTATTGCGGCAGGCTCTACCCAATCCAAAGTAAAGTTTTTACCCAAGATATTGACCGAAAAAGGCTGCATACCAATTGCTTTTTCATAACCGGACATTTTCTTGCTTTCGTCGTCTCCGCCGTTTATTATATTAAGTCTTGCAAGCAACATTCCTAAAAACATAATTGCAGAGCCGGTTAAACCTTTCGATAAGGTGTTTACATATTGAGATACTGTAATTTCTCCCGACCTTACTTTTTTGATATCTCTTAAAGATTTAATCAAACTCAACGGAGAATATTCAAGCCCTCGTCTTGCGATATTAATTGGGGTTTTGGTAAAAGGCATAACAGACGAAATAACGAAATCGCCCAATTTGCTTTTTGCCCTTTCTTGATTGATTAATTCTATTAACCTGCAACTGTCTTTAAAGGTTGCTTCCAAAGCGTGCCGCATAGCGTATTCGCTGCCTTCTTCAAGGATTTTTTGGTTGCCCTTAATATCGTTTGCGGTATAGCCTTTAGCGGTAGCCCATTCGGCAAACTCATTTATATATCTGGTTTTAACGAAATTCTGATCTCCCGTCTCCAAAGCCCAATATGTTGATTTTCGCAGAAATTCCAATGCTTTCCAAGCGAAAGTGCGCTTGTCGGGTTTTAGCTCTTGGAATTTGCTGTCCATCTCGTTAAACAAATTTGTGCTGTGTTCTTCCAAATATAGAAGCACGCTTTCGGAAGGTTTTTTAAACGTTCTTGTTCTTTGGGATTGGTCTTTCACAATCAAAGGTTCAATCGTTCTTGAAATGAAGTTCTTAAAATCGACAATTTGTTTCATAACGACATTTCCGATATAATTTCTTCCCCAAGTCTTGGGATTAAAGAGCATTAAAATATATCGCCATTGGGTCATTTTATCCCAAAAACTGCCTGTTTTTTGTTGGTTCAAGGCTTTTTCCGCTTCCAAAACGGCTTGTTTGACCGCCGGCTTGGTTTTTGCTTTTGCAAGTTGTTCCTCCAAATGGAGCGGTATTAAAACGGGATTTTTTTCGTATTGTTCCTTTAACGCTTCAATGCCTTTTTTGTTCATTTCTGCATATCTGTTTGCAAGCACTTCTGCCACTTTTTCGTTGTTTACAATCTCGTTAAAGATTTTTGTAAGGTTTTCAATGTAATTGGTGCTTGTCGGCGTAAGCCTGCCAAGTTTGGTTATTTGTTCTTTCGGAATGCCCGATTGTAATTCTGGTTTTGAAGCGACTTCCAATTTTAAAATGTTTTGTCTTTTGATAACTTGAATATCTTTTTCAAGCCATTTTTCGATACGCTCGTTCTTGATTATTTTAAATTCTCTGCTTGTTGTGTAATCCCTTTTCCTTGTTTCAAGTTCTTGGGAGAACTTTCCGGCAAGTTTTTGTAGGGTGAGGAGTTTGCCTTCGGGGGAAAGTCTTTGAATAATGCTTGCGGCTTGGGTGGTTTTACCTAATTGGGTTAAGGTGGTTGCAACTGAAGAAATTAATTCAACCGCTTCGGCATTTAAACCAAGCCTGTTTGCTTCCTGAACCAAAAGAGCGGATTTTGCGATTAAAACTTCTGCTTGGTTAGAGGTTTCCCTTATTTTGTCCAAACTCGCTATTGCTTCGTTGATTTGTTCTTCCAGGTTTGTGTTGTTGATTTGAGATTTAGCAATATCGACCGTTTCTCTGTTTTTAGATACAATATACGGCAATTCCTTGCTTTCGATTAACTCAATCAAATCGGGGTTGGCATATTCCTTCAAAGCCTCTTTTGCCGTCTCTTTAAAAGCACTCTCTTTGGTTTCGCTTGTTTCTTCAAGAGAGAACCTAATATCTTCGTTTTTCGTTGGGTTTAGATTGGTAATTTCTTTTATTTCTGCAACAGTTGTTTCTGTTCTTGTTTCGATTTCGGCACTTTCTAAAGCCTTTGCGAACAGTCTTTCGGCTTCTTTTAAGGTTTTAATTTCTTGGCTTTCGCCTTTAAACTTTGCAATAAGGTCTTTTATAAAATCCCAAATTTTTTGTGCTAAACTCCTGTTTTGCGATACAAGCCGTTTTATACTTGCCTCATCTTTAAATAAGTTTTCGGAGTATCTGCCAGCCATCTCTTGTTCAACAAAAAGTGCCTTTTCGGTTTCGGTTTTGCCTTGCATTTGCGAAGCGTATAATTCCGCTATTTTCTGATATTCGCTGTCGTATTTGCCATGCTTTTTCAAATCCGCTACAATAAACTCCCGATAATCGTTTCCGCCCTTTGATTTCTCAAAATAGTGCGTTAACTCGTGCTGGAATATTCTTTGATAGGAATTGTCAAGGTTGGGATTAATTCTGACGGTATTCGTCTTGGGGTCGTAAAAGCCGTTGGTGGTTTGGTCAAGATGGCTGTCGTATATGACATTGGGAGCATTCTTATATTTTTCTTGTATTAATTGAGAATGTTTTGCGATATTAGCCATTCTCTGTTGGGTAACCTCGTCTGCTTGGTGTATCGGGAAATTGGCTTGAATTGAGATTTCTTCGCCTTCTTTTGTTGAGATTTTACCGACTTGCAAGTCTTGGACGACATTTCCAATTTGTTTTCCCAATTTATAATCCTGCTCCTTTGCGGCGATTTTTGACCCCGCTTCCATAGGGTTGAAGCCCATAAACAACTCGTGTGAACCGTATTTTCCCGCCAACTCGATTTGTTTCGGAATGCTCAATCTGTTGAGTTTTCTTTGCAAGCCTGCGGCAAGTTCTTCTTGTTTCGTTTTACTTTCCTGAATATCTTGTTCCGTTAAAATGCCGTCGTCGTATTTTGCTTGATTAAGTTTATTAATATTGTCATACTCAACCAATATTTCTTGGACATCAGCGTTTGCGCCTTTGCCGATGACAACATTTGCACCTTCAAAAACTGCGGCGGTTAAAGAACCAACAATAAAACTCATACCCATTTCTTCAAAATCATACGGTTCTAAAGGCTCGCTCTTTTTGTAAGTCCATTTTTTTAAGAAGGGTTCGACCAAATCGGCTGCAACTTCTTCCAAACCCTCTCCGACAATGCCGGAAACAACTTGGAATGTTTTGCCCGGAACTTTAGAGATTAATTTGTCCGCAACACCCGGAACATTCATAAATTTGTTTGCTCCGGCACTAAACAGCATTTCAATTGCAACTTCTTTTAATCCCGACAAAGTTCCGTATGTTAATGCGTCCTTTTTGGCGGCGCCCTCTTGCAACGCTTGTTGAGTGGCACTTCCTGCCGCTCCCAAGCCGAAAGTGGTCATACTAGCCAAAGAACTGCCACCCGTTAAATAGGTAGCGGCGATAGCGGGAAGCATTTGCCCCACTCCTGTTGCAACGCCTCTTGTGATTTGTTGCCCTTTTTGCCCCATATCGTAAACATAAGAATATTTGGACTTTCTTTGAACGGGGTCAAAAACAAGGTCTTGTGCATAATTGTATGCAATTTGGTCGTCGCTCATTATGCCGGTTAAACCCCCGACATAATCGACAATTCCTTCTAATTGTCCTACTGCACCGCCTAGAACATGACCGCCGATATCGTAAGCCGTATCTCCCAACCGTCTGAAGAAGCCTGCATTTTGTTTTTCTGCTTTTTCTTGTGTTAACTGTTCTTGGTGTCTTAAAGCGGCTAAATATTCTTGATATTGGAGTTCCGCCAATGCTTGTTGTTCCTTTTGGTAGTTCTCCATTTCTTGTCTTTGGCGTTCTTGTTCTATTGCTGCTTGCAATTCTTCGATCGGTCGTAATTTAATTCTTTTTTTTGAAGTTTTACCGCCGTATAAGTTTTCGATACTGTAAGTTCTGAATTTTGGATTGTTCATAGTAATTGGTCTCCTTTTTCAACGCAATTTATGCTTTATCCTCCCAACCTGGTTTGAGTGTGCCAATTCTCCAATACTTCTTTTACCCACTCCTCTATTACCTTTTTCTTTTGTTGTTTTTCAGCAAATTTTTTCAATTTATCGCTTCCGTTTTCTTGTTGTCTTTGTTTGGGCGGTTCTGGGTGTATTTGGAGAAATTCCCGCCTTGCTTGCCTCAGGCTTTCCAAATAATACAATACATCAGCGTTGCCTTTATATTTTTCTGCTTTGGCTATTTTTGCTTCAATACTTGCAAGAACTTGCGAACGGTCAAACTCATAGCCTAAATATTTATAACTTTTCAAATTGCTTTCGGTTGGGGTTTTAGGGTATTTACTCATAAATGCATCATATTTTTTCAAAGTTTCAGGTAAATCAATATCGGCTAATTTTTTTATTTCTTCAGGGGTGGCGTCTGTAAACCCCTCTTCTTTCTTTTCTTCTAAGCTTTTTTTGACAATATCAATATACTGGTTAAGATAATCGACATCACCTTTAGATAATTTCTCTTTATAAGTATCTACAATTTCTTTCATTTGTTCGGGGTTATTAGTTGCTCCCAGTAATTCTGATACTCTACTTGCCATTATATCTTGGTATTCTTTTAAAGTGTTTTGTTGTTGCATTGCATAAGATACGTCGCTGTCTCGTCTTGCTCCTGCATAAGATTGCAACAAATCGGACATTTTCCCTTGTGTGTCGCTTTCAATACCGCCTATCTGCCTTTGATAAATATTTCCCGTTCCGATTAACGAACTTTCGCTTGTTCCAACTCCACCCATTCCCTGCATTCTTAATTGGTGGGGGAGATATTTTTCGGCTTGTTCTCGAATAATATCGGCTTGTGCCATTCCTTTTGCTTTATTTTGCATTAAAGTGTTGTAGGTATTCAAACCCATTTCGGCATTGTGCAAATCGGTCATATATTTCCCGTAAGAGCCTAATGCTTGCTGTTCTTGCAAATCCGACCAACCCTGTATGGGTTGCCTTAATTGGTTGCCCCAACCTTTTGATAAGTCATAATTCCCCGCACCGTATTTACTTGCATAAAGGCGGTTAAGGTTCTGCATTATATCGGCATAATCTTCCAAAAGGTTTTGTTTTGTGTTGGATTTGTTTTGCCCGCCGATAGGTTGGGCATACTTGTTTTGCTGTTGCCTTACAAGTTCATAATACTTCTGCATATATCGCGTCTCCCTCACTTTCTGTGTTGTTTGTTTCCGGATCAAAATTGGTGATTTGTGTATCTTGTTTACTATTGTTGTAATATATTTCCGGGTTTTCTACAAGCGAATATTTAAACTTAACGATAGCTGTTGTTTTAGATATTATAGTTTTTCGATAAGTTTTTGTAATGTGGTTGAAATCTGCACCGTATCTTACATAACCGAATATCAACCACATAGCAAAGAAAAATAACCGCCAAACCACAATATTCCAATTTATTTTGGTAATTGGTTCAAGTATATACAAGCCACTCAACAACCCCGTTATCAGTTTAGTTATAAAATTGGATATGTTTTTCTTGAAAGAATAGGCTTGAACATTTTCGGGTTTTTCGTCTTTGTCTTCCCTTTCTTCGATATCCGACAGAAGCCAATCGGAAGTCAAGTAACCGTAACCAATTCGTTGTGCATTTTTAATTGCTTTTCTTTGCCTTTTTGTAAGAGATTTCTTATTTAACCCTTGTTCAAACTCTGCATATGTAATGCCGGCTTTCCCAAGAATGCGGGTTCTTCTCCTAATCATTTTTTGCTCGTTTTCGTATTCGCAAAATGTATCAAGTTTTCTTATGTGGGGGTCGACGGCTTCTATTTCTTTCCCCAATGTGTTCAATGCGGTGATTATATCTTCAAAAGCAAAACCGTCCACTATCGCTTGCTGTCCGAACATAGCGGAGATTAGCCAACCTAAAATAGTGGTTAAAGCCCCGTTTGCGATAATAGAACCGATAGTGTCTTCTGTTTTTGCTATTTTTGATAAACCTGTTAAGATATAAGCCGCTCCGATAATGAGGATAATGATTGAAAACATATTTTTTTGAAAAAAGGCTGTAATTTTCTGCATTTTCATAATTTATACTCTGCCGCTCCTTACGATAACTTTTTCTATTGCTTTTTCAACCGCTTTTTCCATAGCGGTTGCGTTTATGTCCGCCTCTTCACTTCTTTCGGTTATTTTTTTCCATTTCAAGCATTTAGGAACAGTCCAGAAGTGCGATACGCCCATTCCCAATGTTGCCGCCCAACTTATCAGCCTTATATCTTGAACAATTGCGTGTAAGCATTCTAAAATGAGGGATAGGAGTAAAAACCCCCACAACCCTCTTAAAAAATTCGTTCTTTTCGATACGATTGCACCCATAAAAATAGAAAGCGATACAACCCCTACCGCATTTGAAAATGATGAGGTTGTGTTCATTGCAAAGTAATATTTCCAATTGACAACCCCCAAAACAAGTAAAGGCGTTAACGCAACAAAAACATTCGCTACTTTCCAAACCCCAGCCCTTACTTTCGGGTTAGGTGGTTTCTTTAGTTTCTTCTTTTTGCTCGGTATTGCTTCCATTTGCTTCTCCGTATTTATAGGCAAGTTTATTTATTTCACTTGCCACACCTAATCTGACAAGTTCTTTGTCGTTGGAAAATGCAATTTTTAGCATTTGGATTATTGAATTTTGCCCGGTTTCCAATAAAGCAACTTGCCTTGATACATTTCTTGTAAATTCGTCGATATTTTCTTGCGAAAGTTTAAATCGGGTTTGGGTTTTATTAAATTCTTGAACATAAGTTTTAAATTCGTTTTCAACTAGATTTTTAATGTAATTGCCTAAAGACAACAACTGTTCGTTTGTTAAACCGAATTGCTCTCCGACTTTTTCCAAGCCTTTTTTTGCTTTTAAAAGCCATTTCAATACAATACTGATAACCAGCATTGCGGTTGAACCGCTTAAAAAAATATTAACCAATTTTGGAACGACTTGCTCATCCCAAAAGATTGCGCTTTTTGACCGAGTATCTTCAATAAATGAACCGTCGCTGGCGAAAACTGTAAAATTAACAACGGCTACAAAGAGAACAACGCATACCGTTAAAGATATTAAGATAAATTTTTGTGTTTTTTTCATCTTTTCTCCTTTTAAAAAATCCTTTTATAATAATTTTTGTGTTTTTTTCATACGAATTTTA
>Ga0265293_10014430_pt1 | contig 10034 bp, 4 predicted proteins | sample Munlanlewell138R_FD_192505 | JGI IMG/M metagenome (GOLD analysis project Ga0265293, IMG submission 192505) | Leachate microbial communities from a municipal landfill in Southern Ontario, Canada - Leachate well 138R | ecosystem: Engineered > Solid waste > Landfill > Unclassified | place: Canada...
CAACTGCAATTTTATTTTTAGGTTTAGAGTCTTGTAAGTCTTCTAAAGGCATTCAACAACCCCCCCGGAGAAGTTGAAGTAATTATTCCATGTTCCGGTCCGGAATACTTCTCGACCAACAAAGCATTCCGTTATTCTGCTATTGGTGAGAGCATGGATATGATGACAGCTAAAAAGAAAGCCATGAGTGAGGCTCGTGCAGGATTGGCTGCTGAAATAAACACAACAATCAAAACGGTGACGGATAACTATGTCAAATCAGGTAATTACAACAACAAAGAAGAACTGATGAATAACTATGAAGGAATGACCCGTGAAGTGGTCAATCAGACTATATCCGGAACAGTAGTTATATGTGAGAAATCAACCCAAACCACTACAGGAAATTACAAATACTATGTTTGTATAGAATTGGGCAGCAATGATATATTGGAAACTATCAGTCAGCGTGCTTCTGCTAATGAGATGTTGAAAGTGGATTATAATTATGAGAAATTCAAAAAGACCTTTGAGGAAGAAATGAACAAAATGGGCAATTAAGTCCTGTGTTTAATGAAAAATATCAATCCCCTGTGATTTAAAAGCAGGGGATTGTAGTTAAATTTTTAATTTGATGAGGGCATTTTATTTTTATTCCTTGCTTATCTCATTGTTCTTGTTGTTGGGTAAGGTTGATGTCTGTTCGCAGAATATCGCACAGATAAAATCTGATCATCAGCATTATATCTGGGGTGAGGGTAGCGGTACAACGCTCAGAGAAGCAGATCAGTATGCATTGGCAGATATTATAAGCCAAATCTCCACAACTGTTGCCAGTCAATTTGAACAAACTGTACATGAAACAGGAAGTGCATTGACTAAAACTGTGAATGATGTCATCAAAACATACTCCAATTCAACCTTAACGAATACGCAGCGCATCATTTTAGAACAAGAACCAAACGCCAAAGTATTCCGGTATATCAGGCGGGATGAGGTGGCGAAAGTTTTTGACTTGCGGAAGCAGAAAATCATCGATTTTGCTCAAATCGGCGAAGAATATCTTAATAATGTGCAAGTTGACGAAGCCTTGCGTTATTTCTATTGGGCACAAACTTTATTACGCAGTCATCCTTATGGAGGGGAAATAAAAATGAACAATCGCGCGGGTGAAGAGGTTTCCCTGCTTACTTGGCTACCACTCCAAATCAATACCCTATTTTCAAACTTATCCGTAGTCATCAGTAAAGTGGAAGATCAGAAAACATATAACGAGTATTTGTTGGACATTCGGTATAACAATAAAGCAGTTAAGAGTTTAGAATATACCTACTGGACAGGTCAGGATTGGACTAATATTTATAGTGCCAAAGACGGTCTGGGAGTGGCTGAGTTACCCGTTGGTAATCATATTGACAGACTTCCTTTGCGAATTGAGTATGTTTTTGAACATCAGGCTAATATAGATAGAGAATTACAAGAAGTAATGAAACAACTACCCATTGTTCCTTACAAAAATGCCAATATACATGCGGTGAAGTTGGATGAAAAAGCACTTGCTGCTTTACAACAACCCGCATATCAAGTTGATTATAACGTTCAGTCAAAAACTGAGTTTACGCACAACCAACGACAATATGGAAATATTCAAGAATTGCAGGATATCAGTCACCCAGAAGCATCCTTGATGCAGGTTCTTTCAGCCATTAAATCCAAGTCCTATGCGACTGTCAAAAATTTGTTTACTGCCAATGGCTACGATAACTTTATCAAACTGATGCAATACGGAAATGCCAAGCTGCTTCAATCCGGTACTGTCAAGTATTATCAATATAATGATGAAGTGATATGTCGCGCCGTACCCATGTCCTTTTCTTTTCAGCATAACAACCGCACTTTTATAGAGGATGTAGTTTTTACAATCAATAAAGACAACAAAATTGATAATATAGCTTTTGCTTTATCCAAGCAAGCGGTTGATGATATTGCAGCAAACGATTATTGGCCGCAAGCTACTCGCATGGCTATCATCAGTTTTATGGAAAACTACAAAACAGCTTATGCCCTGAAACGCTTGGACTATATAGAGAGTATTTTCTCTGATAATGCATTGATAATTACCGGTAGCGTAGTGAAAGTCGATCCCAATCCGGAATTGAAGTCAATGAACAATCAGATTGTCAGGTACAATCGCATGTCGAAAACCCAATATATGCGCAATTTGAGGCATTGCTTCAGTAGCAATGAATTTATCAATATTCGTTTTGCAAACAATACCATCCGTAAGGCTTCTGGTGGTGATATTTATGGCATACAAATCAAGCAGGATTATTTTTCCACCAATTATGGTGATACAGGCTATTTATTTTTGTTGATAGATATGACTGATTCGATAGCGCCGAAAATCCAGGTACGTACTTGGCAACCGGAGAAAAATCCGGATGGGAGTATTTATGGCTTGTCGGATTTTTAATGATAGCGGTGAAAGCACACGGATGACACGGATTAAACAGATTCACACGGATTAATTTCTCGCTGATTTTCGTGGATTGTTGAACCAGTTGCCTTCGAGAGCCTCAGGCAACGAATGTTCCCGGTGGCTGAGGCTCTCGAAGCCACGTCATTTGTTGGCTCATTAATCAAGGCCGGTCTGGGCGATTTTCAACATCCCGACCTGTCCCCTAACCCCTTTCCAAAGGAAAGAGGGACGCAGTGTGCTGATGTTTAGGAGATTCCTCCCTCGCCTGCGGCGATGTCGGAATGACGAGGGTGTTGGGGTTATACATACACCGCCGGCAAACTTCAATGAAACCATCAACATCCCATTACGACGGGGTTAAAGCATTCAATACAAAATCTGCAAACATCAGCGCAGCAATCCGCGAAAATCCGCGAGAAAATATCCATGACAGTCCGTAACCCGAACCTCGGAGCCTGGAGCCAGTAACCCGAACCTCGGAGCCTGGAGCCAGTAACCCGAACCTCGGAACCCGCAAACCCAATTATACAATCAGAATAAAAAACCTTATTTATACCTTATTTTCTTAGGAAACAAGCTTAGTAGCAGTTGAATGTGTAGATGAAATTAACCTTATTAGCTTATTTTTTCTTTGTACTTTTTCTTGACAAAATACTTCTTCATTTGTTTGTCTTGATACAAAAAAACGAAGCAAAAAAAATCAAGACTGCGCCTGCTTCGCTCTTTCTTTACGCACTTTTCCTTGATGAAAAGTGCCAAAAATCAAGACTCCGCCTGCTTCGCTCAAAAAACTAGTGTTCGATTGGCTAAATCGTTCAAACTCGCTGCTTCGCAGCTCAAACAAGAACGATTCTTTACGCCAATCTCTCTTGTTTTTTGGCTTACCAGACGAGGTCGATTTGCGCGATTTTCAACAGCCCCAAAAAAATCCGCGAACATCCGCGAGAAATTATCCACAGAACCCCGAACCTCGCAACACGGAACCCGAAACCCGCAAACTCGATTTTTAAATATTTATAAAAAATACTATCTTTACACAAAATTTGAAAAACCCCATCAGCCGATAAAGTCAAACATGAAAAAAACAGCTTTACTCATTTTTACCCTTTTTATTTTCAATGCCCTGTGGGCAGATATTGCTGTGAAGTCATTTCGGGCATTACCGCAGGATATGGATGCACGGATTAAGCATCCCTTAGTAGATCAAAACGGTGATAAATGTGCTATCATTAAGGTGGTTACCACCGAAACTAATTTTGAGTTTGACGGTGGTTTGATGGGTATAGAAAAGACTGTTCAGAAAACAGCTGAAATTTGGGTGTATGTACGCTGGGGTTTTAAGAAAATTAGCATTAGGCACCCTCAGTTAGGAAATTTGCGCGATTATATGTTGCCGTTTCCAACAGAACAAGAGATGGTGTATGAAATGGTGCTGACCACCGGCAAGGTCATTACCATAGTAGAGGAAGAAAGCATTGAAAGTCAGTGGTTGGTGATAACGCCTGATCCGGCGGATGCTTTGGTGTATCTGAATGATGAGTTTAAAGGAACGGGAGAATATCAGGTGAAATTAAAGCCCGGCAGTTATACTTACAGGGTAGAAAAACCCTTGTATCATACCGATGCAGGGATAATAAATATCAGTAATGAAAAACAACTTCTTCCTATTAAATTGCGACCTGCTTATGGGTATATCAAGATCAATAGTTCACCCGAAAGTGGAGCACAGGTTTTTGTCGATGGTAAATTACTTACTTCAACTACACCACTGACGACAGAAAGATTGGCGAGTGGGGAACATACGGTACAGGTAGTGAAAGACATGTATCAGCCCCTTGCCCGTAAAGTTAGCGTACTGGATAATCAAACAACTGAATTTAATGCAATACTGCAAGCCAACTTTGCAGAATTAATAGTTAAGACTGCCGAAGGAGCATCTATTTATGTCAATAATCAACCAAAAGCCACTACTAACTGGACATCCCGTTTGGGAGCAGGCGTTTATACTGTTGAAGCGAGATTAGCGAGCCATCTTCCTGCCAAGCAAGATATTGAATTAGCCACAGGTGAAAAACGCACCATAGAATTAAAACCAACACCTATTTATGGAAGCTTGGATGTGATGACATCGCCTTCAGGTGCGAAAATTAGTCTCAATGGCAAGGATTACGGCACCACACCGAATACGATTAAGAATTTATTGATAGGGGATTATACGGTTGAGCTAATCAAAGCAGGTCATGCCACAGTAAAAAAGACCATCAGTATTACAGAAAACGCTGAGGCTTTACTCAGTGAAACCCTTGCCAACGGGCGGGAGGTAACAATCAACTCTGACCCTCAGGGAGCTGATTTGTATGTGGATGGAAGCTTGCTTGGAAAAACTCCCTACAAAGGGAATTTAAGTTTTGGCACGCATCAGTTGAAGATAGAGAGTGGAGGAAAAATAGCAGAACAAACTGTCAATATTACCCAAACCGGTGGTGAAGCTGATTTTATGCTTTTGTTTGGACATGTAAACTTTACCGAAATCCTAAAAGGTGTCAACATTGAAATGATTGGTGTTGAGGGTGGCACTTTTACCATGGGTTGCACCTCTGAGAAGATTACTGATTGTTTTCAAGGTGAAAAGCCTGCACATAGCGTTAAGGTAAGCGATTTTTATATTGGTAAATACCAAGTTACCCAGGCACAGTGGGAGGCGGTGATGGGTGCTTCGACTACGCTCAGCAACCCTTCGTATTTTAGTGGCTGGGATAATTGTCCTGTAGAGCAGGTTAGCTGGAATGATGTGCAGGAATTTATTACAGAACTGAATCGTCAGACAGGTAAGAAATATCGCTTACCCACTGAGGCTGAATGGGAATATGCTGCAAGAGGAGGAAATAAGAGTAAAGGCTATAAATATAGTGGCAGTAACACTATAAACGATGTAGCTTGGAACAGTAGTAATAGTGAAGAAAAAACACATCCGGTAGGAGAAAAGCAGGCTAATGAGTTGGGCATTTACGATATGAGTGGTAATGTATTTGAATGGTGTAGTGATTGGTATGGTGCTTATTCCACATCAACAGAAAACAATCCTCAAGGACCTTTGTCGGGCACTTATCGGGTGCTTCGTGGTGGTAGCTTGAATAGAAACGCGCACTTCTGCCGGAGTACGTATCGTTACTACTTCAGCCCAAAATACAGTTTAAACTCCTTTGGCTTCCGGTTAGTTCTTTCCGTGGATTAATTGCGGGTTTCGGGCTACAGCGGCAGTAGTACATTATTTAGGAGATTTCTCCCTCGCCTTCGGCGATGTCGAAATGACACTCCGTTGCTTTCCCCTACTTGCATGCAGGTCATCCCGAGCGAAGCGAGGGAACTCCTCTACAATCGCTCAATGCAATTCTTAAATATATGTAGAACAATGAACAATATGGATTATCCCGTAGGGATAAAATATCGGTAGAAAAATAGATGATTATTGAAATATCTCGTCCCGTACGGGACGAAATGCAAATTTCAGATTACTTGATTCTACCAATATGATGTGCCTAACGGCACTACGCCCTGAAAGGGCAGTATGTATCAGCCCGGAGCAACGCTCCGGGTTAGAATGTATCTATACCACCATCTTCGCCCTGAAAGGGCAATATAAAAATCTCAGACAAAAACATAATCAAAAATAAATGCTGCCCTACGGGCAGATTAAGATCTGTTTATCGTATCACCACAGGCTTGCGCCTATGGTTAATCATATGTTGTCCTACGGACAATAACAATCAGCTAATCCACTTTTTCAACTCCTAAATCCCCTGGGACTTTTCCGTGCAACTATTTATATCTCTTGCACGCTCCAATTCCCCTTGGCCATTGAGCCTGTCGAAATGTGGAGGGGTTAGGGGTGGTCTAAATGATTATACATGTGTTCTCGTTTCAACTTCCCGACCTATCCCCTAACCTCTTTCCAAAGGAAAGAGGGACGCAGTGTGCTAATTTTAATCAGGAAAGAAAACCTTATTTTTCACCTTATTTTCAAACTAAACAAACTTAGTAGAAACATATAAGCCTCAGCCACCGGGAAATGAGAGTGAGTGAAAATGTGGCTTCGAGAGCCTCAGCCACCCCGTTGCCTGAGGCTCTCGAAGGCAACTGTTTCAACAACCCGCAGATCGACCTCGACTGGTGAGCCAAAAAACAAGAGAAAAAAGCGTAAAAATACACACTGTTTGAGTCTCGCCAAAGGCGAGGCGAGTTTGTGGATTTTAGCTTTTCGAACGTAAGTTTTTTGAGCGAAGCAGGCGCAGTCTTGACTTTTTGGTACTTTTTTGTCAAGAAAAAAGTACAGAGAAAAAAGCGAAGCAGGCGTAGCCCATTCATGCCAAACCAAAATTCAACTTTAGATATTCATGAAATATAGTTGTCTTTGTACCCATATTATTACTTAATATAATAGAAAATACGGCTATGTTGGTAAGAAAAATACAAGTTCAGCACTTGAAAGAGGATAGTGTGTTTCTATGGGGTGCACGCCAAACCGGAAAAAGTACGCTATTAAAAATACTTTATCCCAATCATACATACATCGATTCACTCAAGTCAGATGAGTTTGAACGTTATAATCGGCGTCCTGCATTATTACGCGAGGAACTTAGTATGAAGTCGGAAAATGAATTGATTATCATTGACGAAATTCAGAAAATCCCTGCTTTATTGGATGAAGTACATTGGCTGATCAGTAATCACAAACTACGCTTTATCTTGAGTGGTTCGAGTGCGCGTAAGTTACGTAGAAGTGGTGCTAATCTCCTTGGTGGCAGGGCGGTCAGAAAAAATTTATATCCTTTGGTAAGCATGGAAATCCCGGATTTTGATATCGTAAAAGCCTGTAATCATGGTATGCTTCCCCGTCATTATCTTACTGAAAATGCCTATGATCGTTTGCAGGCGTATGTTGGAGATTATTTACAAGAAGAAATTAAAGCGGAGGCACTAACCAGAAATTTGAGTTCTTTTACCCGTTTTATGGAGGTCGCGGCACTTAGTAATGGAGAAATCATCAATTATCAAAATATAGCTTCCGAATGCGGGGTAAGCGCACCGACCATCAAAGAATATTTTTCAATATTGGAAGAAACATTGGTGGGATACATTATTCCGGCATTTACAAAGCATGTTAAACGTAGGGTAATACAATCGCCCAAATTCTATTATTTCGATTTGGGCATCGTCAATTATCTACTTAAAAGGACAGATTTACAACCCGGTTCTCCTGAATTTGGACATGCCTTTGATCATTTTATGATACAGGAAATAATCGCCTGTCTGGCTTATACTAATTCCAGGTTGCAGTTGTCTTATTGGCGTACCACATCCGGTTATGAAGTGGATATGGTTCTTGGCGATGCAGAAATAGCCATAGAAATCAAGTCATCGGCAGAAGTAAGATCTCATCATTTAAAAGGATTAAAAGCTTTTGCTGAAGAATTTCCTCAAGCGCGATTGATAGTGATTTCCTTAGATAAAAATCCTCGCAAAATGGGTGATGTAGAAATATATCCCGTTCATGAATTTCTATCTATCTTGTGGAATGGGGAGGTATGTTAATGTCTGTCGCACTTCCTTTCATAATGCCATAACTGAATTTAAATAATCAAACTGTTTTGAATAATCACAATTTACGGACGATAAATGTAAAAATAATCACATTATACGGACGAACTTACTGGTGTTTAGTCACATTTTACGGACGAGTTTACGGACTAAGTCTTAGTGAGTGGCTCTCTTAACAGTACATTGTTTAGGAGATTTCTCCCTCGCCTCCGGCGATGTCGAAATGACACCTCGCTGCTTTCCCCTACTTGCATGCCGTCATCCCGAGCGAAGCGAGGGAACTCCTCTACAATTGCTCAATGTAACGGCAAAGCGAGGAAACCTCCTCTTCAATTGCTCAATGCAACTCTTAAATATATGTAGAACAATGAACAATACGGATTATCCCGTAGGGATAAAATATGGGTAGAATAAATAGATGATTATTGAAATATCTCGTCCCATACGGGACGAAATGCAAATTTCAGTATGCTTGATTCTACCAATATGATGTGCCTAACGGCGCTGCGCCCTGAAAGGGCAATATAAAAATCACAGACAAAAACATAATCAAAAATTATTATGCTGCCCTTTCAGGGCGCTGCGTAAACTTAGGCATTACTAATTACCCAAGGCGTTGCCATTGGGCTGAGGCATATTGCCCTTTCAGGGCGGTGTAGGTTGATTGGGAGATTCCCCTCCTTGCCTGCAGGTCATCCCGAGCAAAGCGAGGGAACTCCTTACTATTTGCAATGAAGTGCGTTTTATCAGAAGCATTAAGACCTCTACATTTGAAGATGTATCAAAAATAAGTGCTGCCCTACGGGCAGATTAAGATGTGTTTATCGTATCACCACAGGCTTGCGCCTATGGTTAATCATATCTTGTCCTATGGACAATAACAATCAACTAATCCACTTTTTAAACCCCTAAATCCCCTAACCCCTTTCCAAAGGAAAGAGGGACGCAGTGTGCTAATTTTAATCAGGAAAGAAAACCTTATTTTTCACCTTATTTTTAAACAAAACAAGCTTAGTAGAAACATATAAGCCTCAGCCACCCCGTTGCCTGAGGCTCTCGAAGGCAACTGGTTCAACAACCCCGCGGAACGACCTCGACTGATGAGCCAAAAAATGAGTGAGAACAACGTTAAGAATCGTCCTTGTTTGAGCAACGAAGTTGCGAGTTTGGACGATTTAGTTGTTCGAGCGTTAATTTTTTGAGCGAAGCAGGCGCAGTCTTGATTTTTGGCACTTTTCATCAAGGAAAAGTGCGTAAAGAAAGAGCGAAGCAGGTGCAGTCTTGACTTTTTTTGCTTCGTTTTTCTGTATCAAGACAAAAAAATGAAGCAGCATTTCATCAAGAAAAAAGTACAGATTAAAAAATGAAGCAGGCGTAGTCCATTCATGCAAGACGAAAGTGCTACTTTAGATATTCATGGAATAGACTTACTCAAATCAGCCCCTTTAAAACTTCAACTGCATAAAGTGGAATATCTTTTACCCAATCTCTTTCCTGATAATCTGACAAAGAAAATCTCAAGCTCATTGTTGGATTGAATTTTTTATGAAAATGAACTAAGGATTTTGCTTGTAAGTTGGTAGTGGCTTTGACTTCCACAGGATAAAAAGCATTTTTGTATTCGAAAATAAAATCGATTTCTCCGGTTGAACGTTCGTGAGACCAGTAAAAGGGTTTTATACCAACCGCTGAAACCAATTGTTGTAAAACATATTGCTCTGTTAGAGCACCCTTAAATTCGCTAAAGAAAGCATTGCCCTCTAATATGATTTTCTCATCTATTCCCGACAATGCTGCTAATAAGCCTATATCAAAAGCAAACAACTTAAAACTATTCAAATCTGCATATGCCTTTAGTGGAAATCCGGGTTTACTGATTCTCTCAACCCTATATGTTAGTCCGTATTGCTCCAACCAGTTTAATGCTTTCTCATATTCTCTTGCTCGTGCACCTTCTTTCACAATGCCATAGATGAAT
>Ga0265293_10014432_pt1 | contig 10031 bp, 9 predicted proteins | sample Munlanlewell138R_FD_192505 | JGI IMG/M metagenome (GOLD analysis project Ga0265293, IMG submission 192505) | Leachate microbial communities from a municipal landfill in Southern Ontario, Canada - Leachate well 138R | ecosystem: Engineered > Solid waste > Landfill > Unclassified | place: Canada...
ATGGTGGTCGGTGACGACGACCAGTCGATCTACGGCTGGCGCGGCGCGCGCATCGAGAACATCCAGCAGTTCCAGCAGGACTACCCGGCCGCCGAACTGATCCGCCTGGAGCAGAACTACCGTTCCACCGCCACCATCCTCAAGGCCGCCAACGCACTGATCACCCATAATGCCGGGCGCATGGGCAAGGAACTGTGGACCGACGGCAACGATGGCGAAGCCATTGCCCTGTATGCCGGCTTCAACGAGCAGGATGAAGCGCGCTTCATCGTCGACCGTATCAGCGAGGCGGTCGGTGAGGGGCTGAGCCGCAGCGAGATCGCTATCCTCTATCGCTCCAACGCCCAGTCCCGGGTGCTGGAGGAGGCCCTGCTGCGCGCCGCCATCCCCTATCGTATCTATGGTGGCCAGCGCTTCTTCGAGCGGGCCGAGATCAAGAATGCCATGGCCTACATGCGCCTGATCGCCAATCGTGGTGATGACGGCGCGCTGGAACGCATCATCAACGTGCCGACCCGCGGCATCGGCGACAAGACCGTCGAAGCCCTGCGCCAGCACGCCCGCCAGCAGGACGTCTCGCTGTGGCAGGCCGGTTGCGACCTGCTCGACAACAAGGGCCTGCCGGGTCGCGCCGCCAACGCCGTGCAGACCTTCATGCAATTGATCGAGCAACTCGCCGAGCGGGTCGAGGGCGTGCCGTTGTACAGCATGGCCCAGCAGGTCATCGAACACAGTGGCCTGCTGGCCTTCCACGAGAATGAGAAGGGCGAGAAGGCCCAGGCCCGGGTGGAAAACCTCGAGGAACTGGTCTCCGCCGCCCGCGCCTTCGAGAACGACATGGCCGACGAGGAGGAAGACGGCGATACCCTGCTGGCCTTCCTCGCCCACGCCTCACTGGAAGCCGGTGAAACCCAGGCCGACCGTTTCGAGGACAGCGTCCAGCTGATGACCCTGCACAGCGCCAAGGGTCTGGAATTCCCGCTGGTGTTCCTCGCGGGCATGGAGGAGGGGCTGTTCCCGCACAAGATGAGCCTGGAAGAACCGGGCCGCCTGGAAGAGGAACGTCGCCTGGCCTACGTCGGCATCACTCGTGCCATGCAGCAGTTGATCATCACCTGGGCGGAAACCCGCCGGCTGTACGGCAGCGAAACCTTCAACAAGGTCTCGCGCTTCGTTCGCGAAGTGCCCGCCGAGCTGATCCGCGAGGTGCGCCTGGGCAACACGGTCAGCCGTCCCTTCGGTCCCGCCAAGGGCAAGGGCAGCATGTTCGCCCAGGAAGCCACCGAGAGCACCGGCTTCGCCCTCGGCCAGCGGGTCATGCACTCGCTGTTCGGCGAGGGCGTGGTGCTCAACTACGAGGGCCAGGGCGCCCAGGCACGCATCCAGGTGAACTTCGATGATGAAGGCAGCAAGTGGCTGATGGTGAGTTACGCCAAGCTGGAGGCGATCTAACGCGTCCTCGATACACCGATCCTGCGACGGGTACGGGGGCCGAGCTCCAGCTCGGCCAGCCGTGCATTCTGCAGCCCCGGCGCTACGCCTGCGGACAGGTCGTCGAGCCTCATCTTGACTCACCGCGCTGCCGGTACTTGACCCAGATCAGCTCCATGCTGCGGGAACTGACCTAATCTGTAGTGGATTCTGTGCAATACAGAAGGCTGTTCCCTATCCACTGTCAGGAGCGACTCCCATGGCTGAGATGATGAGGGCGGCAATATTTGTCGAGCCCGGACGTATCGAACTGGCTGACAAGCCCATCCCCGACGTCGGTCCCAACGACGCGCTGATTCGCATTACCACGACCACCATCTGCGGCACGGATATCCATATTCTCAAGGGTGAATATCCCGTGGCCAAGGGTTTGACCGTCGGTCATGAGCCGGTGGGCGTGATCGAGAAACTCGGCAGCGCCGTGCAAGGCTACCAGGAAGGCCAGCGCGTGATTGCCGGGGCCATCTGCCCGAACTTCAATTCCTATGCCGCCCAGGATGGGGTGGCATCGCAGGATGGCAGTTATCTGACCGCTGATGGCCGCTGCGGCTGTCATGGCTACAAGGCCACCGCTGGCTGGCGCTTCGGCAACCTGATCGATGGCACCCAGGCTGAGTACGTGCTGGTGCCCGATGCCCAGGCCAATCTGGCGCCGATCCCCGATGGCCTGACCGATGAGCAGGTGCTGATGTGCCCGGACATCATGTCCACTGGCTTCAAGGGCGCGGAAAATGCCAATATCCGCATCGGTGATACCGTGGTGATCTTCGCCCAGGGCCCGATTGGCCTGTGCGCCACCGCTGGCGCGCGGCTGCTGGGCGCGACCACCATCATCGCGGTGGACGGCAATGACCACCGCCTCGGCATCGCCCAGCAGTTGGGTGCCGATATCACCCTCAACTTCCGTAACTGCGATGTGGTCGAGGAGGTGATGAAGCTCACCGGCGGGCGTGGCGCGGACTCGTCCATCGAAGCCCTGGGTACCCAGCAGACCTTCAGTCAGTCGCTGCAGGTACTCAAACCCGGCGGCACATTGTCCAGTCTGGGGGTGTACTCCGAGGATCTGAGCATTCCGCTGGGTGCCTTTGCCGCTGGGCTGGGCGATCACCGTATCAATACCGCGCTCTGTCCCGGCGGCAAGGAACGCATGCGCCGGTTGATGAACGTAGTGGCGTCCAGCCGGCTGGACCTGGGGGTGCTGGTGACCCACGAGTACGGCCTGGACAACATCGTCGACGCCTATGACCTGTTCGCCAACCAGCGCGATGGTGTGCTCAAGGTTGCCATCAAGCCGTGAGTGGTAGGTGGGGCTGCTAGCATCGACCCACCTGAGGTCGACTAGCGGACCTTGGCCGCCAGCGCGCCGGGGGTCATGCCCAGTTGCTGGCGAAAGGCGGCGATGAAGGCCGAGGTAGAGTCGTAGCCGCAGGCCAGGGCCACATCGGTCACGCTGTGGCCCTGGTCCAGCAGCGGCAGGGCATGCAGCAGGCGTAGCCGCTGGTACCAGGCGCGAAAGCTGATACCGGTTTCACGCAGGAATATCCGCGACAGGGTCTTTTCCGAGAGGCCCAGCTCGCGGCTCCAGTGCTGCAGGCTGACGCTGTGCTCGGGGTTGCGATACAGCCGTTCACAGGGGGCTTGCAGCCGCGGGTCGCTTGGCCAGGGCAGGAACAGGCCGGTTTGCGGTGCCACCCGCAATTGATCCAGCAGCACCTCGACCAGCCGAGCATCCGGGCCATCGATCGTGTACTCGGCCGGCACCTCGCCAAAGGCGCTGATCAGCTCGCGTAGCAGCGGGGTGATTTCCAGCACCACGCAGTGATCCTCCGCCCACTCCACCACGTGCGGTTCCAGATACAGGCTGCGCATCTCGGTGCGTGGTGAGCTGAGCACGGCATGGGGTACATCCGGCGGCACCAGGATCGCCCGCTGCGGTGGGGCAAGAAAGCGCCCGCTGGCGGTGTGCACCGACAACACCCCATGGGTGGCATAGGACAGCTGGGCCCAGGGATGGCTGTGCCAGTCGGTGGCTGCCGGCCGCGACAGCGACTCGACCCGGGCGAACAGCGGACGGGGCAGATGCTGCATCTGTGGTACCGGACGGTGGACGGGACTGTTGTGTCCGTTTCTCGACATTGAGGGCCCTGATCGCGTTAGCCAGAAAGTTTGCCCGACAGTAGACTCAAGCGTCCATCAGCGCAAGCTGCCTGTTGCCCAAGGAGATCGTTGCCATGGCTCGCCCTCGTTTTATTCCCGACAACTTCACCCTCTGTCTGATCGCCGTGATGGTGGCGGCGAGCGTGCTGCCGGTCCGGGATCAGGTGGCGGTAGTGTTCGGCTGGATCACCAACCTGGCGATTGCGCTGCTGTTCTTCATGCACGGTGCCAAGCTGTCGCGCGAAGCGATCTGGGCCGGTGCCACCCATTGGCGCCTGCACCTGGTGGTATTCAGCTGTACCTTCATCATGTTCCCGCTGCTCGGGCTGGCGCTCAAGCCGGTGCTGGCGCCGATGATGGGGCACGAGCTGTACCTGGGCATGCTGTTCCTGTGTGCCTTGCCGGCCACGGTGCAATCGGCGATTGCCTTTACCTCCCTGGCCCGGGGCAACGTCGCGGCGGCGGTGTGCAGCGCGGCCACCTCGAGCCTGCTGGGTATCTTCGTCACCCCGCTGCTGGTCATGCTGCTGCTCGGTGCCGATGCCGGCAGCGGCGACACCCTGGGCGCGATCGGCCAGATCACCGTGCAACTGCTGTTGCCGTTCATCGCCGGGCAGATCGCCCGCCGCTGGATCGGTAGCTGGGTCGAACAGAACAAGACCTGGCTGAAGAACGTGGATCAGGGCTCCATCCTGCTGGTGGTCTACGGCGCGTTCAGCGCAGCGGTGGTGGAGGGGCTGTGGCACAGCATCCCGCTGTTGCAACTGGGGGGCCTGGTGGTGGCCTGCTGCATACTGCTGGCGGTGGTACTGCTGCTGGTCGAGATGCTGGCGCGGCGGATGGGGTTCAGTATCGAGGATCGCATCACCATCCTGTTCGCCGGCTCGAAGAAGAGCCTGGCCACCGGCGTACCCATGGCCCAGGTGCTGTTCGTCGGCGGCTCCATGGGCGCGATGATCCTGCCGCTGATGGTGTTCCACCAGATCCAGTTGATGGTCTGCGCGGTGCTGGCCGAACGTTATGCCCGCCGCCCGGAGACGCCGGAGGCGGCGGTGGAAAGCACCTGAAAGCGATGCCGGGGCAGGCTCGCGGTGGTCTGCCCTCCCGTCATTCTCCGTACTCTACTATTTGCCTATCGAATGGTTATCATGCTCAGTGCATAGTGTCCGAGCCAGCGTCGGGTCGAGGGGTATACATTGGTAAAGGCGACTACGGAATTGCATCAACTCGATAGATCATTGGTCTGGTCGGGCTTCAAGCAACTGGCGCCGATTTCCCTGTTCGTGATCGTCTTCGGCGCCGCTTTCGGGCTGGCCGCAGCGCAGGTCGGGTTGAGTGACTCGACCATCATCGGCATGAGCACGCTGGTATTTGCCGGCGCCTCCCAGTTCGCGGTGCTGGATCTGTGGGGCACGCAGATGCCGCTGTTCACCATGATGCTCACGGTGTTCGCCATCAACGCCCGGCACCTGCTGATGGGCGCCACCCTGTATCCCTGGCTGCGTCAACTGCCAGCGCCGCAGCGCTATGGTGTGATGTTGACGGCATCGGATGCCAACTGGGCCATGTCCATGCAGGCCTTCAGTCGCGGCGAGCCGGGGTTGGGGTTGCTGTTGGGCGGTGGTCTGGCGCTCTGGTCGTTCTGGATAGTCGGCACCTGGCTTGGCATCCATTTTGGCAACGCCATCAGTGATCCGGCGAGCCTGGGTCTGGATATGGTCATGGGCTGCTTCCTGCTGGCCATGGTGGTGGGCGGCGAAAGAAACCTGCGGATGCTGGTGATCTGGAGCATCGCTGCCATCGCTTCGCTGTTGGCGTACTGGTATCTGCCGGAAAACAGCCATGTCGTGGTGGGCGCGCTGGCCGGCGGCATGGCCGGCATGATCCACGGGGGCGGGCAGCGATGAACATCAGCACCACAGGTGCCGGGGCGCTGGTCATCGTCCTGGTCATGGCCCTGGTGACACTGGCAACCCGCTGGGGTGGGGTGTATGTGATGTCCTTCGTGCCCATCAGTGACCGGGTGACGCGGTTCATTCAGGCCATGTCCGGGTCGGTGCTGGTGGCACTGCTCGCGCCCCTGGCGGTCAGTGGGGACAATGGTGCCCGGCTGGCGTTGCTGACCACCGCAACCATCATGCTGCTGCTGCGCAAACCCTTGCCCGCCATCGCTGCTGGCATAGTCGCAGCGGCGTTGGTCAGGCATTTCTAGGCGGTGTATTGCTTTCACCGGCTGACCGGCTATGGTATCTGCCACCTGTAAAATCTTTTCAAATCAGAGAGATAAAGATGGCCTTCAGCTTCGACCAGCTTTACCAGGCGTGCCAGAGCGAGTGGGACGCCTATATTCAGCATGACTTCGTCCGGCAACTGGGCGACGGCACCCTGGCCGCCGATGCCTTCCGTCACTACCTGAAGCAGGACTATCTGTTCCTTATCCAGTTCGCCCGCGCCTTCGCCCTGGCCGCCTACAAAAGCCCCACCCTGGAGGACCTGCGCCAGGCCAAGGCCGGACTGGAAGCGATAGTGGATCTGGAACTGGGGCTGCACATCCAGTACTGCCAGCAGTGGGGTATTTCCGAGCAGGAGCTGCAGGCGCTGCCCGAGGCCCGCGCCACCATGGCCTACACCCGCTACGTGCTGGATACCGGCAACCGCGGCGACCTGCTGGACCTGCACGTGGCGCTGGCCCCCTGCCTGGTGGGTTATGGGCAAGTTGCCCAATGGCTCAACAGCCGCAGTGAAACCCAGCGCGGGGAAAACAACCCCTACGAGGCCTGGATCGCCATGTACGAAAGCGACGAGTTCCAGAGCGCCACCGCCGCGGAAATCGCCTGGCTGAACTGGGAACTGGCGGATGTCTCACCACGCCGTTTCGAGCAATTGGTGCGCATCTTCCGTGATGCTACCCGGCTGGAGATTGATTTCTGGGATATGGGGTTGAATCAGAGGATGTGAGTCTGCACCGGGTAGAATGGCACTTACTTAAAGCCTCCTTTCGCTCTCTGTACCACCGACCGGGCTTCCGGGTTGTGCCGCGCCATGGCGAAAGTGAAGACGGAACTTGAGAAGCGAAGGAACGCTCGTGCTGGCCGTCCGCTGGTCTGAGGAAGCGACCAGCGACCTGGTTGAAGTCATTGATTACATAGACCAGCGTAACCCCATCGCAGCGGCATCTCTACACGGAGATATTGCGCACCGTTGAGAACCTCTCGAGCGCGCCCTTATCTTCAGAGACGGTGACCCTACCGCGTAACCAACCCATCCAACAGCGCCAACATGGCCTCCAGTGGCCAGATAAAATCCTTGCTGCCCTTTACTCCGCATGGCCGATCAGCGAGCCAGAGGCTGGCGTGATAAGGGCTGAGGTCGGTCACTGCGAGGTTGTCGTACCACAGTAGGTGATCCAGCTGCTGCTTCATATCATTCAGCGTGCCTTGCACTGAGCGGTTGCAGGTGGTGTCGCATTGCAGTGGAGTGAGCACACGGGCCGCAGCGTCCAGTTGCGTTTGATTTGCGCCGCCCTTGAGCAGAGTATTCATCAGCCCGTCCTGAAACCAGTAGTCCAGCTCGGCAAAATCCGGTTTGGTCAGACAGGTGAGTAGCAGCGGAAAACGGGTAGTATCGTGGACGAGCAACACGCAGTTGCGCCGTTGCAGCATCAGCAGGTTGGCGTGCCAGCCGCTTAGCGGGCTCTCGCCTGCATCATTGGCGGCGAGCGGCCGGGCCTGGGTGTTCGGCAGCCGCCCGTTGGCATCGATCGGCAGTTTGCTGAGCAGTTTTTGTGTGCAATGCAGGTGAATCATGGGTGTTTCCTGTCAGCGCTCCAGATCATCGAAACAGGCACCGCAATCAGTTGCTCGTAGAAACGCACAATCTGTTCGCCGGTGTAGAGCAGACGAGTCAGCCAGCGCAAAATCACCAATCTGGCGTGGCAGCATGGTGTAAAATCCTCCACCAGGTGGATGAATATACACCGTTTACTTGGCTGCTTCCGACCCTTCCAAGGATCGAACCGCCCCCACCTTCGGCCCCTCCCTTGGCGTGTCGACGAAGCGAACAGGCTGAACCCAGCTAACGGACTGTGTCTTTCAGCACTGCATGACCGAGCATTTGAGCAGGGGCTTATCGCTTTGTCTGACGAGTTCACTGTGATGGTGAGTGATCGACTAAAGAGGTGTGCTGATTCGTTTGCTCGGACAACGCTGGGGGCAATTGAGGGCAATGAAATCGTGTTGCCTGAACGGTTTGTGCCGGATGGTGGGTCGGTTAGGTGGCATCGGGAGAATGTATTTGTTGGGTAAACGATAGGGGCCGCTATCGGCCAGAAGCGGTCGGTTGCAGCCGCAGCTATCGGATCGGAGCTGGCTCAAGTACAATTTGATATATCACAACAAAAGGTCGGGAGGCCAGGGAATGGAAGAAGAGTTTTTGTTGAAGTTTCTTGAAATTGGAGCCATCGACCTCAAGGGCGATGACACAAAACTAGATAAGCTTCGATCCACGGCCAAAGACCTGGCTGCCATTCTTCGAAAATCACCCTCCAAGACCGCCAGTTTCACGATGGTGGCGGCCGATCCCAACATTGCAGCTACGGACCCAACCGTGGAGGAGGCGATGGCGGCCCTCCGTAAGCAATGGGAGACCGTTGCCAATGCCTTCGCAGGGCGGCCAGTCAGTATCTTACGGGCCACCCTTCTTGATGCGATCGTGCAGGCGGCTCGTTCGGACGATGCGATTGCCGTCGCCTTTGTCAACACTGCACGCAATGCTCTGACTCACACCGAAACAGCCGACGAAGCTGATATTTGGCGCGAAGCTGTGAGCGAAATTGAGACGAAGGTCGATGCACGTGCCGAGGCAGAGTGGGCAACTCCGGAGATGATTACGGTCGACCCGTTGCAATACACACCGCCAGCCTTAGTGTCTATGGACTATGAGGCCCCTACTGTCGATCAGGATGAGCTACTGGCGAAAATCCATTCAGCTGCGGGCCCCTGGGGCCCCACTGATCCGAACAAGTATTCTCCGTCGAACAATCAGCAAGCGTGGTCGCAGCAATTTGCAAACAAGATGAGTGTTGCCATTGCTGATGCTTTGGATGCTATGGCCGAGGAGCTTGCGCCAGCTCCTGTGGATCTCTCAGGCCCAATGTCTACGCTGGCAAAGGCGGTCACCACTCACATTGATAAGGTATTAGCGAGCTTCAGTGGCGCCACGGCAGGCCTGCAGCGCCGCACGAATTTACTTTGGTGGAAGGAAGCTCTGTACTCCCCGAGCGCTCATGCTAGCTACCTTGACCTTCCGCCTTTCGAGGCCTCTGCTTTGATGGCGCTCGATTTACATGAGCAGGTGCCAACCTACTCACCAGCGAGCGTATCGGCCTTTCTGCGGGAGGCCATCCGTTGCCTACCGGTTGAAGATGAAGGCGCTGCGAGCGGTGAGCGTGATCTCGCGAGCCTTGTGCGCGAAGCCAGGACAGCTACATTTATGCAACCTTTTCGCACGTTGGCTGCTAAATACGCGCCTGTACCCGTTGGCCGAGGCCCGCTGCTGTCGTTGATTGGACACCCGCAGGGTTCAGACGCAGTCGAACCAACGACCCTGCGTGCACTCTGTGGCGTGGATGCTTCTACCTCGATGACCCCGTCTGATTGGGGAACTTACCTATTCCGTGAGCTTCAGACAGCCCGCGCCACCAGCAACGGCCCAACCACTCGGGCAAAAAAGAAGTGAGACGCCCATGGACAGGTGCCCCCAACCAAACTGTTTCGCGGACGACAACACCACTTGTACGTTGGGCCACATCCGGCTTGACATGTGCCCCGAGTGGAAACGTGTCAGCAAAGGAGAGGTAACTGCCTCGCCTGGCGATGACCAGATGCTGCTCCCGTGGAGCGGCTTGGCAATGGGAGAGTCTGACCTCAACTTTGTTAGTGGTAAGGTCAAGCCCATCACTGTAGGTATCGTTGGTCCAGAAAGCGCAGGTAAGACGACCATTCTTGGTGCGTTCTATCTACTGCTTGGTCGAGGCGCGCTGACCACTAACGCAAATTTATTCAGCAACTCTTACACGCTTGCAGGTTGGGAGGCAGTTGCGACCTATCTACGCTGGAAACCGGGACAGCCTCCAAGCTTTCCGCCCCATACGCCAAGTGGGGCGGCTCGAGCACCTGGGATGCTTCACCTTGGCTTTCGTCGTGAGGACGGGTCGCTGCGCGACCTTCTTTTTGCCGACGCCCCAGGAGAGTGGTTTCAAAAATGGGCGGTCAATGAACAGGCAATTGACGCTGAAGGGGCCCGTTGGATTGCCCGACATGCAGATGTCACGCTACTGATTGCTGATCGCCAGGCACTTGCTGGACCCAAGATGGGGGCCGCTC
>Ga0265293_10014433_pt1 | contig 10031 bp, 7 predicted proteins | sample Munlanlewell138R_FD_192505 | JGI IMG/M metagenome (GOLD analysis project Ga0265293, IMG submission 192505) | Leachate microbial communities from a municipal landfill in Southern Ontario, Canada - Leachate well 138R | ecosystem: Engineered > Solid waste > Landfill > Unclassified | place: Canada...
TGAATCGTTATCCTGTGCAAACTTATGTAGTTGAAAGACAACCAGCACTTATAAAAGAGGCGATTGACCGTGAACTAGCACGTGGTGGGCAAGTGTTTTATTTATATAATTATACCGATAGAATGGAATCGATGGTATTAAAACTTCAAAAGTTAGTACCAAATGCACGGATTACGTATGCACATGGGCAAATGACAAAAAACAGAATTGAGGATGTTTTATCTCAATTCATTGACAAAGCATTTGATATATTGGTATCAACAACGATCATTGAAACTGGTGTAGACATTCCTAACACCAATACATTAATCATTCATGATGCGGATAAATTAGGTCTTGCTCAACTCTATCAGCTACGTGGTCGTGTAGGTAGATCTGATCGCATTGCATATGCATATTTAATGTATGACGCATTTAAAGATGTAAATGATGAAGCTAGAAAAAGACTTTCTGTTATTGAAGACTTTACAGATTTAGGTTCGGGATTTAAAATCGCATTAAGGGATTTAGGCATCCGTGGTGCTGGCGATATATTAGGTGAAGAACAATCAGGTTTTATTGATTCAGTTGGTATGGAGTTATATATGAAACTACTAGATGAAGTGATGTTAGGTAAAGAAATGGAGAAACCAAAAGTTGATATGGTTGATCAAGTATTTTCTAAACGACATATACCAGATACATATATTAATCACGACCCTGTAAGAATAGAGATTCATAAACGCATCGCATCCTTAAATAGGATGGCAGATTTAGAAGCATTAAAACTGGAGCTTTTAGATAGATTTGGTCCTATTGATTTAGATATGATGACTTATATGTATGAGAAGTTATATAAAAAGTTAGGTCATCAAATTGGTATTGAAAAAACAGTGCATGAAAAAGATTTAGTAAAAATGATTATTTCACTTGAGCAATCTGAATTTGTTGATGGCATGAAGTTATTATATGTAGCATCAAATTTTAAAACAAACGTACGTCTTAGTCAGGTTAGAGGGCATGTAGAGATACACCTTTATATCAAAAATGAAACAAGACACTGGTTATATTTAGCGTGTGAGTTACTAGAAATGTATATAGATAAAAATAAGGAGAATTACAATGAGTGATGTAGGTGTTGTAGCACGTGGTATTCGTACCCCAATTATTAGAGTAGGCGATAACTTAAGCCAAATTGTTGTAGATTCAATTCTTAAGGCAGCAGTTTCTGATAATTTTAGTTTTGATGATAGAGATATTGTTGCAGTAACAGAAGCAGTTGTCGGTATTAGCCAAGGAAACTATGCAACATTAGACCAAATTGCAGCAGATATTAAACGTAAATTCCGTACAAGACATATTGGTATATTATTTCCGATACTTTCAAGAAACAGATTTGCTAACCTATTGCGTGCAATTGCACGCTCAATGGATAAATTAACCATTGTTTTAAGTTATCCAAAGGATGAGGTTGGAAACAGTATCTTATATACATCTGATTTAGAGCGTTTAGGCATTAATCCATATCAAGACATCATTGATGAGACAACTTATGAAAAAGAAATGAGCCACTTTAAACATCCATTTACAGGTGTTAATATGGTTTCATATTATAAAGAGTTAGTTGAATCTGAAAACTGTGAAGTAGCGTTTGTATTCACAAACCAGGTAAAAGATATTTTAAACTATACTAAAGAAGTGCTTGTTTGTGACATACACACAAGACAAGAATCCAAAAACATTTTAAATAAAGCAAATGCTGATAATGTATTAGGGTTAGATGATATTTTAAGCCGTAGTGTTGAAGGCTCAGGCTATAACCCTACATATGGATTATATGGTTCAAATGCTGCAGGACAAGAGATGGTTAAACTATTTCCTCATAGTAGAGATCCAATTGTATATGATATTCAAAAGCGATTAAAAACCATTACTGGTAAAAATATCGAAGTCATGATTTATGGTGATGGTGCGTTTAAAGATCCAGTTGGTGGCATTTGGGAGTTAGCAGATCCGGTTGTAAGTCCATCATATACAGAAGGTTTGGAAGGTACACCAAATGAAATCAAATTAAAGTATATGACAGATGATAAATATAAACATTTATCAGGTGAGGCTTTAAAAAAGGCTATTTTTGACGAAATTGCACATAAATCAAGTAATGTAACCGATACATCAAAACTAGGTACAACACCTAGGAGATATGTAGATTTAATTGGTTCTTTATGTGACTTAGTTACTGGTAGTGGTGATAAGGGAACACCTGTGGTCTATATAAAGAACTACTTTAAAAACATTACTGAATAGAAAAGATACTTATTCATAATGATACTATAAGTGTTAAAATATATATGAACACATTTTTTGACTTGGAGGATTTTATATGGCAAAAATTGATATATTAAAAATAGCAAAACTTGCACAAGCTGCAAAATTAGAAAACCCATCAGTAATTGATGCTACAATTGGCATGTTTTATAATGATGAATCTAAATTAATCATCCCTGCTGTTGCACAAGCATACCATGAGCTAGACTTATTAGAAACATTTAAGTATGGTGCAACAGATGGCGGTAAATTATTTGAGGATAACGTCATCAATTGGGTATTAGATGACAAACTAGAATTACTCAAAGATAAGTTTTTATTTACAGGTATTTCAACACCAGGTGGTAGTGGTGCACTCTCGCTTATTTTTAATAGTTATGGCAATGTCGGTGATAAAGTTTTAGTACCAAGTCTAAGATGGCGTTATGAATACTTTTTAAAATCAGCAAAATTAGAACACCATGAACATAATCTGTTTAAAGATGGTCAGTTTGACTTACATGATTTTGAAGCACAACTTAAAAAATTAGCATTACTTCAAAGACGTGTGATTGTTGTAATAAATGATCCATGCCACAATCCAACAGGGTATAGTTTATCTAAAAGTGAGTGGTATGGCATTATTGAGGTTTTAAACAAACTTGATCAAAATGAGATAATTTTAGCATATGACATAGCTTATTTTGATTATAATCCATTAGGCTTTAAACAAGCTAGAGAAACATTTATGTACTTTAAAGATTTAAAAACACACGTTCAAGTATTAACAGCATTTAGTGCCTCTAAATCTTTTGCTATGTATGGTGTACGTTTAGGGGGCTTAATAGGTTTACACCATACGAATGCACAATATGATTTCTTTAAGAAAAATGTATTAGATGATGCATTAGGTAAATGGTCTACAGCACCATCTGTTGGTGTGGGAATATTTAATAAGTTAGCACTACAAAAAGATAGTTACATAAAATATTTAAATACTTTAACCTCAACCCTTAAAACAAGAGGTGATATTTTCATTAAAGAAGCAAAAGATAACAATTTATCAATTTATCCATACAGAGGTGGTTTTTTCTGTATGGTTAAAACAGATCATCCCGAACGTGATTATGAGCGTTTGGTATTAGATAGTATTTATCTAATACCAATGAAAAACGGCCTAAGAATCGCACTTTGTGGTATTACTACAAATGAAGTTAAAGGACTTGCAAGAAAGATTAAGCAAGTTATAGAAAGGTATTAATATGAACCAATTAGAGCGTATGCTCAAAGGAGATTTATACATTTCTGATGCTGAAGAATTAAATGAAATGAAGACATTTTTATTAGAGCGTATGTATCAATTTAATCATTCAAATTATAATGACTTTCAACTTCGTGATAAACTCATTAAAGAAATACTAGGCGGGCATAAAGATAGATTAAAAATTACACCACCTGTTTATTTTGATTACGGTAAACACACATTTATTGGGAAAGATTTTTATGCCAATTTTGATTGTATATTTTTAGATGTCAACACTATTACAATTGGTGATAATGTTATGTTTGGACCACGCGTTGGTCTATATACTGCAGGACACCCAATAGATACCGATATTCGAAACGAAGGGTTGGAATTTGGATTACCAATTAAAATAGGTCATAACGTTTGGATTGGTGGCAATGCTATTGTTATGCCAGGTGTCACCATTGGTGATAACACAATTATAGGTGCTGGTAGTGTTGTTACAAAAGACATCCCAGCAAATGTGATTGCAATTGGAAATCCATGTAAAGTTTTACGGAACATTACAGCAGCAGACAAAGCGTATTGGGAGGCAAAGAAAAAAGTATATGAAGAAAGCCTTTGATATTTTAAGATATGTTCATTATGTCTTAACCGGTGTCACCATACTTGCTTTTTTGATGTATCTAGCATCCTTTAATACAGAACAAACAAGTATAGTCTCTGCCGCAGTTGTTGTTACATACTTAAATTTTATTATTTGTCTGGCATTCTTTATACCACTTGTTTTTTACTTAGCAAAATTTAGGAGTGAGATTGAAAACTCTCCATATGTTTCAAGTTATGTTATATATATTGTTGCAACCACAGTTTCTATCTTAATAATTCCATTGATTCAAACATTTCTATCATGAATTTATGAGGTGTTAAATGAGAAAACTAATCCATCTAATAACAAACAGACTAACAATTATTGGTATCATCTTACTTTTACAAGTAGCTGTTTTATGGTGGTTTGTTTTTGAATTTGCTGCATCATGGTACTATCTACATCTAACATCTATGATTTTAGGTATATTAATCAGTCTATATATTTCTACAACAGGTGAAAACCCAATGTTTAAACTTATATGGATTGTTTTTCTTATTGTACTACCAGTATTTGGTGTATTCTTTTACTTTTATTCTAGGACAGAGCGCTTATCATTAAGATCTTCATCAACGATGAGACATACACAAAAAATTAGAGAAGTTGAAATGAAAAAGGTTATATCACAATATAACCCAAACTACATGAAGCATCAAAAATATTTAACAAACCTAAATTTCCCAGCCTTTAAAAATACAACCTCTAGTTTTTTAGGTAGTGGCGAAGAAAAACAAAAAGAACTTATTCGTGAATTAAAACGTGCTAAAAACTTTATATTTATGGAATATTTTATTATTACAATCTCTAAGATGTGGGACGAAATATTAGAAGTACTCATACAAAAACAACAAGAAGGTGTTGAGATTCGTATCATGTACGATGATTTTGGATCGGCATCCAAATTGCCATATTATTATCACAAAAGGCTACAAAAATTAGGCTTTAAAGTCATACGCTTTAATCCAATGAAACTACATTTAAACTATGGCATGAATTTTAGAGACCATAGAAAAATTGTTGTTATAGATAATCGTGTGGCATTTACAGGTGGGATAAATATTGGTGATGAATATACAAATAAGAAGAAAGTCTTTGGTCATTGGAATGATGCTGGAATAAAAATAATAGGAGAAGCTGTATGGAGTATGACGATGCTGTTTTTAGAAAACTGGTCATTTTCAAAGAAAGTTAAAACCTTAGATTTTGAAACGTATAACTTAAAACATGACCCGATTCAAAGTGATGCTGTGTACATTCCTTTTGGTGATATACCTGTTGATGATAATCTAACCGCTAAAAATATATATCTGCATTTAATTAATGATGCACACGAATCTATTTATATCACAGCACCTTATCTTATATTAGATAATGAAATAACAACCGCACTAAAGTTAGCTGCTCAAAGTGGTGTATCTGTAAACATAATAATGCCAAGTATACCAGATAAGAAAATGGTATTCATGGTATCTAAATCGTATGCAGAAGAACTCATTTATGGTGGTGTTAAGGTTTATAAATATAAGCCAGGCTTTATTCATTCAAAAATGATTATATGTGATAAGAAGGTTGCTATGATAGGTTCTAGCAACCTAGACTTTAGAAGTCTATATATGCATCTGGAAAACAATATTTGGCTTGATGATCAAAAAACAATACTGGAAATGTCTAACTATTTTGAGTACACGCTAAAAGAAAGCGAACTGATAACAAAAGATCAACTTCAAAAGAAAAATATAATCTATCGTATTATACAATCTGTACTTAAAGGATTTTCACCGTTACTATAAATAATGCCTCCAAATTTTGGAGGCATTATGTTTAGACTAAATCTGAAATTTCTCTTTGGTCATTATGATCAATTGGTTTCCAATCTACTTTAGGTTTTAAAATAGCAATAGGTGTAATGATTAAGTGTAATAACTCAAAGACTGGATAAAATAGTGCAAATAATAAAATTTTATATAGCGGTGATTTAATATGTTTTCTTTCTCTAAATGAAAGTAATAAACCATAGCCTACATATAAACTATAAACACCAAGTATATAAGTATATATGACTTTCATAGGTACACCATAATCAAATGGTTGTTTAAGTATGAGTGATACAAAAAGTATGATTAATGTTTGTAGAATAAACCCTATATATGTAAGAATACTCCAAGGAAATAAATAGAAGAATAAGTCGTATGCAGTAAAACTACCACGCTTAAAAATGTTAATGAATAATTTCCAACCATCTTTTAAGAAAACGCTTAGTCGACCCCTTGTCCAGCGTATACGTTGTCGAATAGCAACCTTTAAAGTGGTCGGTTGCTCATCATAAAAGCTAGCTTGTTCACAGTATTTAATTTTATGACCTTTAGCAGACTGATAAATTGTAAACTCAGTATCTTCTGTAAGTGTGTGGAAGGTCCATCCACCAGCCATAATATCACTATCAATTAAATACCCTGTGCCTGCAAGATGAGTACCAACGCCTAAGATATGTCTTGGTCGATGAAGTACTGCAGAACTTCTATAAAAGTGAAAACCATAACCAGAAGAGATGATATTTGTATCAAAGTTTTTAGTATTTCTGTATCCTGTAATGATGCCACCGTTTTCATAAACAAAAGCTTTGTTCATTTCTTTAACAAAATTTTTATCTACGAGATTATCTGCATCAAATACCATGTAACCATCAAACGTTTTGATACCATAATCTTTTTCAATGTGCTTTACTAAAAACTCTAAGGCGTATCCTTTTCTAGCTTTTTCTGGCTCTTTACGTTCATATACAACTGCACCGTTCGTGCGACTAATTTCAGCAGTTTGATCATTACAGTTATCTGCAACAACAAACACTTGAATCAAGTCTTTAGGGTAGTTTTGTTTGTTCAAACTATCTAGTAATTGACCAATAACTTTTTGTTCATTTCTAGCACAAATAAGTATGGCATACTTCTTTAAAATATCTGTTTCAGGATACTTTTTAGACTTAAAAAAAATGCCGATAACTAAATAAAGATAGTTATGAGCAACTAAGATCGCTGAAATTATAGCAAAATAATAATTAAATTGAATAAAAAATTGATTCATGATATCCCTCTAAATAAATCATTCTAGCCTAATTATAGTATAAGCAATAGGGATTTACAACGATTATCGTAAATCCCTATTTCTAGGCATGTTTGTAATACGGCTAACCTCGTCAATATCGTTAAATCTTTCGATATATTGTACGACGTGCTGTTCTAATTGATTTTTTTCAATGACCTCATTTGATATACCTTTATGAGCTACCATATGTTGTAAAACTGTCTCAATTATATCTCTTGGATTAATATGTTTTGGAATCTTTTTAACTTCATCAAAAAATCTAAGCGCATAAATACTAGAGATTGTCTCATGCCCTTTATAGTGACCATTTTCTTTAGCTTGAGATTTACCTAGATCATGTAAGATTGATGTAATAAGCATCACATCATCTTTAGAATTTTCTATACACATATTAATGTGTACATCTATATCTTCTAAATGGTAAGGTGTATCGTGGTTCTCATTTAACCTTTGGAATTCAGGCATATAAGCTGCAGAAATATATTTTCTAACGGTTTTATATATACCTTCTACCTTAGCAGAATTCACAAAATCCATATAGTTTGTATTAGAATTTAAGAAATTTGACTGGCTAATGATTTTATAACTATCGCAATCTAGTCCAACTCTAGGTGGCGCCATAAATTTATACATGTGATTGATGATGTGAAAAGGTACAACCTTTTCATAAGATCTTTTCTCATTTTGATATTTTGCAAACATTAGAGGTTCTAAAACTAAATGAATTTCAACATGATAACCACGTTCTTTAAATTTATTATATAAAGATGTACGGATATTTCTAGTAATGTTTGTAGCATCAAATATTAAAGAGTCATCATAGCTAAATACACGATCATGTAATAATTTAAATACACGTGCATCATCTGATTCTGTATGGTGTTTTCTTAAAGTGCCAAATAACTCTAGACGAATCATGTCAGATGAAAAATGCATGAGATTAAGTTTTTTTGCATAGGTAGATTTTCCAGACCCTGGAACACCTACTAAAATGATGGCATTTTTCATGAAGCCTCCGCAAATTTTTATATGCATATATGATACCATAATAAAAAAATATTTCTCGTTTTAATCACACATTTTACCCATATTTTATAGGAAGCGTTTTCATTTATAACTTTCCAAGCAAATGTTTTTTAAACATTATAAAATGTATGTACACAATGCTTGATTTATATTTAAATAATTAGGAGGAATATTATCATGGCAAATTCATGGGACGGTTTTAAATCCGGTCAATGGGAACAATCAATTGACGTAGCGGATTTTATCCAAAAGAACTACAAAGAATATATGGGAGACGATACATTCTTAGAAGGCGCAGTAGAAAGTTCTATTGCTTTAAATGAATCTTTCAAAGATTTATTGAAACTAGAAAAAGAAAAAGGTGGCGTTATTGATTTAGATACTAAAATTGCATCTACAATCATTAGTCATGCACCAGGGTATATCAACAAGGATATTGAAAAAATTGTTGGTCTTCAAACAGACGCACCACTTAAACGTGGCTTTTTCCCAGAAGGTGGTATTAACGTAGCCGTTAAATCTGTAGAAGCTTACGGTTATTCTGTTGATCAAGAAACAATTGATATGTATACAAATGTTAGAAAAACACATAACCAAGGTGTTTTTGATGCGTATAATGCAGAAATTAGACGTGCTAGAAGTTCTCACATTATTACTGGGTTACCTGATGGATATGGTAGAGGACGTATTATTGGAGATTATAGAAGAGTTGCACTATATGGAATTGATGCTTTAATTAAAGACAAATTAGTTCAACAAGAAGGTTTAACCTTCCCAATGACAGAACACAATATTCGTTTAAGAGAAGAATTATCTGATCAAATCAAATCTTTGAATGAACTTATTCAATTAGGTGATATGTATGGATTTGATTTAAGAAGACCAGCTAAAGATACTAAAGAAGCGATCCAATGGTTATACTTAGCATACCTTGGTGCAGTTAAAGAACAAAACGGTGCTGCAATGAGTCTTGGTAGAGTAGATGCGTTCTTAGATATTTATATTGAACGTGATTTACAAAATGGTACATACGATGAAATTCAAATTCAAGAACTAATTGACCATTTCGTTATGAAATTAAGAATGGTGCGCTTTGCAAGAACACCGGAATATAACCAACTATTTACAGGCGATCCAACTTGGGTAACTGCTGTATTAGGTGGTATGTCAAAAGATGGTCGTTCACTAGTTACTAAAACAGCATTCAGATTACTTCAAACATTATACAACTTAGGTACATCAGCAGAACCAAACCTAACTGTATTATGGAGTAATGACTTACCAGAAGGCTTTAAAAACTTTTCAGCTAAAGTAAGTATTGATACATCAAGTATCCAATATGAAAATGATGATACTTTAAGACCATTACATGGGGATGATTATGGTATTGCATGCTGTGTATCACCTATGGCTATAGGTAAAGAAATGCAATTTTTTGGTGCGAGAGCCAATATTGCTAAAGCATTACTATATGCAATTAATGGTGGACGTGATGAAATTAGTGGTAAACAAGTGTTTGAAAAGACAAAAGATGAAGTTTTACAAACTAAAGTATTAGATTATGAAGTTGTTATGAAGCGTTACGAAAAAACTTTAGAAGAACTGGCTGAAGTTTATGTAAATGCACTAAACATTATTCACTATATGCATGATAAATATGCATATGAAAAACTAGAAATGGCTTTACATGATCGTGATGTTAAACGTCTGTTTGCAACCGGT
>Ga0265293_10014434_pt1 | contig 10030 bp, 10 predicted proteins | sample Munlanlewell138R_FD_192505 | JGI IMG/M metagenome (GOLD analysis project Ga0265293, IMG submission 192505) | Leachate microbial communities from a municipal landfill in Southern Ontario, Canada - Leachate well 138R | ecosystem: Engineered > Solid waste > Landfill > Unclassified | place: Canada...
GTAATAATTTAACGGCTACTTTGACGTTGGTTATATTAAGCTGTTTGATGTGGAGCTTTTTGGGTTCTTTGCCCGGCTCTTCGGCAGGGGCGGGGTCTTTCGGCTTGGGAATCGCGTTAAGAATTTCCTGAAGATTATTAGTAGTCCCTTTTTGCTCTATCGCCAAATTTATTCCGTCAAGATTTAAATACTCTATCTCGACTGTATCGGACAGCAGTGACCTTAATCCGGCTTTGACGCGCCCATCCCGCATTTCGAGCAGGTTTTTGTGCTCGTATCCGGCCGGGTTTGCGATGACAAGATTTTTCATCCCGACTATACCCCTGAACACCGATAAATCTAAAGCGCCTATATTCACGCCTACACTAAGTGTTTTTGTTCCTGCTGTTTCGATTCCGGATTTAATAAGCCTCTCGCCGAAGAGCGAAAAAACTATTAATGCCACAACTAAAACAATAAGAATAACCAAAACTACTGTTTCGATAAGTTTTTTTACAGATTTCATTTACAGTCTCCCTTATAAAGAACTGGTATTTTCCATTAATCTAATATCATAGCGTAAACCAAGGAGAATACAAGCCTATTATTTAAGCCCCAAGAGCATTTGGGACTGGTCGTTTTTTACAAATAAACTGCGATAAACAGCAGCAGCGCCCCGATTGCCGCTCCGGTCAAAGTTATATTCGACCACTTATTATAATCAGCCAGAGATTGGCACTGCTCTTCGAATTCGTAGTAGTAATCGTCCAGCTCTTCCTCGTATTTGGGTTTTAATTTTATGCGGACATAAGCATATCCTGCCATCGAGACAAGAAACAATAAACCTGCAGGGAGTATAATTATTATTTTCCAAGTCATTTCAATTAACCTTTTAGTATCAAGCTCAGAGTTTCTTTTAATTCTGTGTTCCGGAACTCGAAGCCTTCATCCTGTAATCTTTTCGGCGTAATACGATAGCTTGCCAATAAAATTTCTTCAGCCATTTCTGCGTATATTAATTTTGCAGCCCAAACCGGTAAGTATATCCGGCTCGGCCTGTTAAGCACATCACCGAGAACACGGCAAAAATCTTTCATTTTGACAGGTTCCGGCGATGTTAAATTAAAAGCTCCGCGGCAATTATTTTTTTCAATTAAAAACCTTACAGCCTCGCAAAAATCATCGATACTTATCCAAGAGAGAAATTGTTCTCCGCTGCCTATGTGTCCGCCAAGATAGAAGTGAAACAGCTTCAGCATTTTTTTGAGCATACCGCCTTGCTTGCCTAACACTGTTGCTGTTCTAAGCTTTATGCATCGTACTGCTGTATCGGTCAGTGGCTCGATTTGCTGTTCCCATTTGACGCATGTTTGAGCAAGAAATCCTTCGCCTTGCCGAGTGTTTTCATCTGCTTCGATTACACCGCGACTGCCGTAAAAACCTATTGCGGATGCCTGAATCAGCACTTTTGGTTTTTCTTTGGCGTTAAGAATAGCTTTAACGATTGCTTGCGTTGTTTGGATTCTGCTTTGAAGAATCTTATGTTTTTTCCGTTTTGTCCATCTGCCCGAGGCGATATTTTCTCCGGCAAGATTTATTACGCAAAAAGCTCCTTCTAATTGTTCTGTCCATTGCCCGAGATTATAACCGTCCCATTGCATTACTCTGATTTGGCTGCCCAGCGAAACTTGGGCTAATTGCGGGTTTCGCGAAAGCGCGTATACTTCATAGCTGCCCATTAGTGTTTGACAAAGAGCTTTGCCTATAAAACCTGTCGCGCCTGTTATGATGATTTTCATTTTAATAGATTATAATTTTTTTCAAGCATCTCGATTTTTTTAACGTATTTATCAGCGTCAAATTTACGCATCAGACCGGAGGCATTCATATATCTGATTGTTCCGAAAACTCCTCTGCGTGCCCAAGGCCGGTCATGTTTACCGAAACACCACGAAACGCCGGTAAAACCGTTAGGGTCTCTGCCGTCCAGTTCGTATTTATCATTCAGATATATTGCGGTTTTAAATGCCTGCTTAGGATTTTTGCTCCATTCTAAAATTTTCTTGCCCCAATACATTCTCATATATCCGTGCATTTTTCCGGTGATTATCATTTCTTTTTGGGCTGCGTTCCAATAAGCATCGTGTGTTTTGGCCTGCTCGAATTCCGCCGGAGTATATATATACTCACGTTTGTCCTTGCTGTGGTAATTCAGAATTCTTTTAGACCAATGTTCAAGCCCCTCGAAGCTGTCGTAATTATTATTGTAATATATGAAATTATGGCTTAGCTCGCGCCGCACTATTAATTCCTCGAGATACGCCGTGCTGCCGGCGCTTTTTGCTTTTTTAATTTCCAAAGCTATATACAGCGGCGAAATCTGACCGAAGTGAAGATACGGACTCATATTCGACTGATAATCGAGATTAGGGTCATTTCGCAAATTTTCATATTTGTCCAGCTTGTATTTTATAAAATGCCTCAGTAATTTTTGTGCTTGGCTGGTGCCGCCGATAAATGTTGTTTTTCCAACGCTTCTATCAATATTTAGTTTTGCCGATGCCTTGTCAATATCACTGATATTGAAACTGTCGAATTTTAATCCCAGCGAACCGGCTTTTAGTTTTTTATGCTGAATCTTTATAAGATATTTTTGAAATTGCTTTATAATCTTGGGTCTAATCGTTCTTGCCGCGAATTCTTCTTTGCCGGAAACTTCCTCGATTGGCACTATTAAATTCGTCTCGACTTGAAGCATTAAGCAATTAATTTGCCTTGATGCTTTTAATCGCCATTCTTTTTGAATCTTAAGATGTCCGCTGTCGGTGATAACTATACAGGCGTTCTTTGATAATTCGATAGCGGCTTGGTCGGGCCGGTTATAACGTATGACCATTCGGATATTTCTTCGGCGAAGCTGTTGTTCGGTTTCTCGAAGACCTTCTAACATAAAATAATAATGTCGAAGATTCGCCTGCGGATACTCATCAGTCAAGCCGAAAACAACGACTAAGGGTTTCTCTAAATCATTGGCTTTTTGGATTGCCAGCTCGAGAGCATGATTAAAATGGGCTCTCTGGGCCGCCTGCATCCAGTAAAGAACATAGCTTTTCGATGAATTCACAGATTTGCCGTTAAAAGCTTTTATTCTTTCACTTTGAATCACAAATTCGTCCCTTTTCAATTTTACCCGCTGTTCCTAAAGAAATATAAAGTAAAATGGTTGAAACTCAAACGAGATTTGCTAAAATCCACAAACTTTTTATGTTAATAGGGGGACGGGGCTAAAAATATGGATGTGTTACCGGCAATAGATTTGCGAGACGGCCAGTGCGTAAGGCTTGTTCAAGGCCAATACCACCGCCAGATTACTTATCATGACGACCCTGTCAAACAGGCTGAGGATTTTATCGAAGCCGGTTCGGAATGGCTGCATATTGTTGACCTTGATGGTGCAAAGCTGGGGCGGCTGGTTAATATCGAGGCTATTAAAGCCTTGGCGGCGGTAGGGCGTTTAAAAATCGAAGTCGGAGGCGGCGTTAGAGACGAGTCGGCTATCAAGCAATTGCTCGATTTGGGCATAGAAAGGGTCATAATCGGCACCAAAGCGGTCGAAGATTTTGATTGGTTTGAAAAAATAGCCGAAAAATTTAACAGGCGTATAGTTATTTCTTTAGATGCTCGCGGCTCTAAGGTTTCTACTGATGGCTGGACAAAAGACCAGCCTCAATTGCTTCTGGATTTTGCAATAAAAGCTGCCAAATTGCCGTTAGCCGCGATTATTTATACTGATATCGCCCGCGACGGAATGATGACCGGGCCGAATCTTGAAAAAACAAAAGCTTTAGTTGATGCCGTTTCTGTTCCTGTAGTCTGCGCGGGCGGGGTTAATACGGTTGATGATATAAAGCAGCTTGCGGGTTTGGGTGTCAGCGGAGCGATTATAGGAAGGGCGTTATACGAGGGAACGCTGGACCTTGCCCAAGCCATAAAAGCCGCACAGAAACCTTAGATTTTTGAATAATCTTAAGACTTGCCATAGTATTGTTTGCAAGCTATCATTGATATTGATTTTGCGGGTGTAGCTTAATGGTAAAGCTCCAGCCTTCCAAGCTGGTCACGTGGGTTCGATTCCCATCACCCGCTTATTTTTTTATGATATTTTTGAACATCACTTTTTAAAACAATCCAAAATCAGTCACAAGCCGCTTTTTAAAACAAGACCAGCGATATTCTCGGAACTTCTTTGATTTTCGACCAAGTAAAAAAACGTCCTATAAGAAATTTTTTAAGAAAAATGGAAAATTTTAGAGAATAGTGTTGACTTGTGGGAGAAAATGGTAATAATTGGGGCATAATGGTTATGCAGTGGGATTGAATCCATGCTTTTATTAACAGGTGAATATCAACACGTCTTAGACGACAAAAGCCGAGTGCTTGTTTCGAACAAACTCCGCAGCCAGATTGATGTTGATGAACATGGAAGCAATTTCTACTTAGTTCTCGGAGCCAACGGAATACTTTGTCTTTACCCTGAAAAATATTTCGAGCAGATAGTTCTCGCGATGGCTCCTCAGCCAAGCCCCGCAGATGAGACGGTTGCTTTTGAACGAATGGCGTTTGCTTTGGCAAGTAAAGTCGAGCTGGATAATCAGGGCCGTCTGCTTATAAATGAAAAACTCAAAAGCAGGGCGGGTCTTAGCAATAATATTACTCTTGTCGGCGTAAGAGACCACATCGAACTATGGAATAGTCAGACGTGGGAAAAATATCTTGAGGCTCATATGCCTCAATATCAAAAACAGATGTCAGAGGCACGAAAAACAGTGCTTCAAAAACAAAGTCAGGAAATATAGTTCTATGAATGGAGGCATAGTGGAAATGTGTGCGAGTGAGTTTCAAATTATAAAAGACGCAGTTACCCGTCGCAGGGAAGTTGACGAACAAACTTTATCTGCCGCAGCGATACTTCAGGATCGTCTTGAGCGAGTCAGGAGTCTTGGAGGTAAATTCGGCTCGGTTGGATTCTCTTCCGATATGAAAAAATTGTTACGGCATAGAGGTCTGGTAACTGTCGGCTGAAACTTGTTCGCACTATCTCTAATTTTTTGGCGGAGTTCGATATTTGCGGTGAATCAATTGAAAATCTGCCGGTAGAACATATACCGGTTTTGGCGGATATCTTAGCCGAGCGGATAAGCTTGCCCCGGGACGGGGTGATGGTCGATGCGACCGTTGGACATGGAGGTCATAGTTTGCTGTTCGGCCGAACATTGGGCCCTGAGGGCACGATTCTCGGCCTGGACCTTGACGAAAAATCAATCTCAAGGGCCCAATCTTTCCTGAAAGACCTCACATGCAGGGTGATTTTGGAACAATGCAATTTTACCGAAATCGACCAAAAAATTTCCGAAAACAGTCTTAAAAAAGTTAATTTTGTGCTGGCGGATTTGGGTTTATGTTCGAGACAGCTGGAGGATTCTGAAAAAGGTTTAAGTTTTCTTAAAGATATGCCTCTTGACATGAGAATTGACAGAAGAATTCAGACCACAGCTGCCGACATAATTAATAGAGCTGATGAAAAATCATTGGCGGATTTAATTTATAAATTTGGGCAGGATAGAGCTTCTCGCCGTATCGCAAGGTTTATCGTAAAACAAAGGCAAACTGAACCGATACGTACGACCGCTCAACTGGCAAATATTGTCAGCAGGGCTCTTTACAGGCCTAAAAACAAAAAAAGAGAACGAATACATCCGGCTACAAGGACTTTTCAGGCTCTAAGAATCGCAGTCAACGATGAGCTTGGAAATCTCGAAAGACTGCTTGAAGTTGTGCCGGATTTACTGAGCGGCGGCGGATATTTTGCTGTAATAAGTTTTCACAGCCTCGAAGACAGGCTGGTGAAGTTTGATTTTAAGAATAATGAAAAGGCCGGTAAATATGAGATTTTGACAAAAAAACCCATATCGCCGACCGATGAAGAAATAGAACGTAACCCAAGGGCCAGAAGCGCTAAGCTGCGGATAGCCCGCAAGATAGTTGATAATTGAGAATGGAGTTTCAACGATGACCTCTGACGCAAAAGTAGGATTGCTTTTGGGACTCGCCTTTATTTTTATAATCGCTTTTATCATCAACGGGCTTCCGAGTTTCAAGCATCAGCCCGATAATAACGAATTGACGCGAAATATGGCCAAGCCTCATCAAAGTCCTCCGGGGATTGGTACTACCGCGCGAAGAGTTAATCGTGAAGTAATCGAGCGTATCGAACCGGTTGTTCAAACTCCTGCAGCAAGCCCTGTAATTATTCAGCCCCAGCCGGCTGCTGCCGAACAGCAGGTTAGGTTTCAAACCGAATTGCCCGGAACGGTAACTTCGAACAATCTAAGCGAACTGTCCTCTAATTTTCAGCAGCCATCCGAACCTGCGTTGCTTGTCCAGACCGAACCTGTGCAGGCTGCTGAAAGAATCATCAAACCGCGCGACAGAGAAAATCCCCAGCCTGCTACGTATATAGTTAAAGAAGGGGATAATCTTGCTGATATTGCCAAAAGTGTCTATGGCCCCGAAGAAGGCAACAGGCGTGTAAATGTAGATAGAATTTTTCAGGCGAATCGCAGTGTTTTACGCTCACCTGACCAGATATATGTCGGGCAGAAGCTGACAATTCCTCCGTTAACTTCTTCGCCTGAGCAGACTGCAAGCGTTCTTCCTGCGGATAAATTTCAGCCTGTTTCGTCGGTTGCAAGGGCAAATCTTATAACACCGCCCGTCTCGCAGGATTCGATAAGATTTTATGTAGTCAAAGAAGGCGACCATCTTTGGAAAATATCTTCAGAGCAGCTTGGAAACGGCACCCGGTACACTGAAATATCGAAACTTAATAAAGATGTTCTCAAAGACGAGGATAAACTTGTTGTGGGAATGCGTTTGAGACTTCCGGCAAGATAGAATTGAGTATGAATCGCATTAAGTTTGTATTTATAATTTTTTTTGTTACAGCTTCAATGGTTTTTGCTGTGTATATTCGCATAAGAACCGACCAATTCTTTTATAAATTCACTCGAGTTACTACAGAGCATAATCGATTGAAGCAGCAGTTATGGCGTAAACAACTGCAGCTTGAAAGTCAGCTAAATCCGGCTGTGATAACTTCGCATATGGCGAAATAATTATCGGTGCCGGATAGTAAAACTGTTTTTTAAATCGGGAGATAATTTTGAAGAGAGTCCGCCTCGCCATAATTATTTGTGTCTTGCTTCTGCTGGCATTCGGCAGTTTGGCAGTGCGGTGTTTCCATCTTCAGTATTTCAAAAATGCGGATTATGTCGCTGTTGCAGCCAGACAGCAGCACAAATGGAGTGTCCAGAAACCTCAGCGCGGAGCCATTCTCGATTCTAAAGGAAGATTATTGGCCGCCAGCAACCGATTGCAGACGATATTTGCCGAACCAAGAAGAATAAACGAGCCTGAACGCGTAGCAGAATCTCTTTCTGCGGTTCTCGATATCGAGGCTGAAGAAATCTATAACCGTATTACTCAAAGCAGAAATCCCGGTTTTGCAAGATTAAAAATAGACGCTCCTTTAGACCAGTGCGCAGCGGCACGCCGTATCGACAGGGGTATCGGAGTTCAGGATCAGTGGCAAAGAAATTATCCGATGTCGCGGCTGTTCAGCCATGTGGTAGGTTTTTCCGGAGCCGACGATGTCGGCTTGACCGGAATAGAACTTTACTATGACGACAAACTTTCAGGAACCCCCGGAAGGGATTATTTTTTTGCGGATAAATTCCGCCGTTCTATACGCCTGCTGAAAAACTCCGATGAGGTACGTGACGGTTATAGCGTTATTCTTACATTAGACGCGGCAATTCAGCATTTTGTGCGTACCGAGCTTGAAAAAAGGTTTCTCGAATTCGAAGCCGAATCTGCGGTTGCAATAGTCGCCCGGCCTCAGACAGGAGAAATACTTGCGATGGTTTCTCTGCCTGATTTTGACCCTGAAGACCGTAATTGCGACCCGAATTTTTTCCGTAATCGGGCTCTTAGCGATCAATACGAACCGGGAAGTATGATTAAACCTATTGCTGCGGCTATCGGACTCGATGCCGGAGTGATTAACAGACAGGAAAAAATATTCTGCGAAAACGGCCATTATAGCGGCAGAGGATTCGGCAGAATCGGGGAATACGATTATCACAAGTACGGCAATCTGACTGTGCGTGAAATTTTAGTCAAATCCAGCAATATCGGGATGGCCAAAATCGGTCAGCGGCTCGAACGCAAAAAAATGTACGACGGGATGACGCTTTTTGGTTTCGGCAGAAGAACCGGAATAGATTTGCCCGGTGAAACTACAGGATTATTAAGGCCTCCGAGCCAATGGACAGGTTACAGCGAAACTCGAATACCTTTCGGTCAGGAAATTACGGTAACAAGCATGCAGATGGTTCGAGCTTTTTGCATCTTGGCAAACGGCGGTTATGCGGTAACCCCTTATGTCGTCAAAGCGGTAGTTGACCAAGACGGCAATATAATTAGGCTCAACCGTCCGCCGCCTCCGGTCGGTTATGTAATAAAACCCGAAATCGCAAACTGGATTGTAACCGATGCTCTTGTCGGCGCAGTTAATGAAAAAGACAACGGTGCGACAGGCTGGCGTGCTAAAAATAAAAAATGGCAGGTCTTCGGGAAAACCGGAACGGCGAATATCGCGCTTAGCGACCAGCGAGGTTATTCGAATCGCGATTATGTTGCATCGTTCATAGCCGGTGCTCCGGCCGAAAATCCCCAAATAATTGTTCTGGTTTCGATTCGCAAACCCAACAGAAGTCTCGGAAAAGGTTATACAGGCGGTGCGGTGGCTTCGCCGGTAGTCGGGAAAATCATCGAGCAGACGTTGACGTATTTGTACGGACAGAGAGACTTAATGAATGTAGCTTATTCAGATTAAATGGCAAGAATAGTATATGCAGTTGCGGGAGAAGGTTTCGGGCACAGCAGCCGTTCTCATATAATCGGCCAGAAATTAATCGATTCGGGACACGATGTTATTTTCGCCGCTTCGAACAAATCTTTGGCTTATTTAAAACCGTTTTTCGGCGACCGTGTAAAAGAAGTTTTCGGTCTTAAATTTTCTTATCATCAGGGCCGTGTCAGCGCAATAAAAACAATCTGCAGCAATATCTGGCGCAGTCATCGCGGTTTAAAAATTAACAGCAAACTTTACGGTGAATGTTTCGATAAATTTAAACCTGATTTAATTATTACCGATTTCGAACCTTTCAGCGCATTTTGGGCGTTATTTAAGAAAGTTCCGTTTTTCAGTATCGACCATCAGCATTTACTGACTCACTGCACTCCGCAATATCCGCCCGGAAACTTATGGCCGAGATTTAATGCTTATTTTGTAACGAGGTGCTATTACAGCAGGGCAGCGTGTTATATTATTTTGAATTTTTTCAAAGCTCCGGAAAATATCGCCCGCGCCATAGTGGCGCCGCCTGTCATAAGAGAACAAGCATCTGCGATTAGGCCTTGCCGCGGTGAGCATATTGTTGTATATGCCACTTATCCTGCAGGCGAGAAAAGCCTTGTTAAAATGCTCAGGAAATTTGCGCCTGTAAAATTCTGCGTTTATGGTTTTAATAAATCACAGCAGAATGTAAACATTACTTTCAAAGAGCGTTCAACTGAGGGTTTCTTAAAAGATACTGCCTCGTCCAAAGGTATCGCTGCCACTGCCGGATTTTCACTGATAAGCGAATGCATGCATTTTCGTAAAAAAATGTGTTTGTTTCCGATTGCCGGTCAATACGAACAAATCGTAAATGCTTATTATGTTGAGAAACTCGGTTTGGGTTTATCGCGCAAGGAATTAAGCGAACAAGCCATAGAAGACTTTTTGACAGAGGTTGAAAAACCTATGCCCGATGACCCCCGCATTCTTTGGCCTGACAATGAAAAATTCTTTGATATTCTCAACGAGCGGCTGAAACAATTATCCATACCGATTGCGATTTAAAATTTTTAAGGACTTTCTTTAACG
>Ga0265293_10014435_pt1 | contig 10030 bp, 9 predicted proteins | sample Munlanlewell138R_FD_192505 | JGI IMG/M metagenome (GOLD analysis project Ga0265293, IMG submission 192505) | Leachate microbial communities from a municipal landfill in Southern Ontario, Canada - Leachate well 138R | ecosystem: Engineered > Solid waste > Landfill > Unclassified | place: Canada...
GATTCCAATTAGTAGTATTGTAAAGTTTTGGGTTATATTCTGTGAGTATATCATCCAACTGTGCGTATTTTATCTCTTTTGCTATTGCTATCTTTCCGTTAAGAATAATAGCGTCAATTGCCGTATCATCATCACAGTTTTCTGCTGTTACTTGTTCTACAAAACTTTGTATAATAGTTTCGATTGTTTCTGGGATATCTTGCGAATCTGTTTGCTCTCTATAATAACTTTCTAACTCTGCTTGTACTTCATTTTGCTTGTCTTTAACCGTGGGTATACCGTCAAGCGCCTCAAATATTTCATTATCAACAGTAAATGCCTCTATATCCTCAAGACTATCAAGCCATATGATATCTTCTGGCATTTCTCCAATAATTCCCGTTACTATTGCCCAATTGTCTGGGCTATAATTAGACTCAAAATAATCTCCAAATAATTCAAGCAGCTTATCCTTTTTATCTTGTTCCAAACTGTCGGTTAAGTTAAATATAATTGTTCCGTATGTATCATCTTTTAATTGGTAGACAACCTTATTCTCATCTGTATCCAAAGCTGCGCTGTAATTATCTCTGTTTAATATTGGCAGCACAGCGCTAACACTTACCCCCGGGTAGTCTAAATGTGTAGCTGACATTTGTCCCACAGAATTTGCGGTAGGTGGGTTATAAACATCCCACAAATAGCCCTCATCATTTGCCATAGGCAGGTCGTAGTTAAAAGTAATCACCCCGTAAGTTGTGTCTTTGAGGGTATAGGTGATTTGGGGATTTTCGTCATCAAAACTATCGTTGATAACATTATAGTCGGTGGTGTTTAGTGCGATAAGTGTGATATCTCTTGTTACGGTATCATTGCCTATTGCCGTTTGGCGGGCTACACCGTCTGCAAGTGCAGTAGGGGCAGTTATTACGACTGCATCTTGAAACTCATATTCCCATATTAAACTTGTATCGCTTGGCATACCAAAAAGGTACTCGTCACGGTCGTTGGTAAAGATGCCGTTAGAAATATCTGTATCGCTAACGATTGTGCCAAAAACGGTATTCCTAGTATATTTGTTAGAATAAATGCCAACCTCACCCGTAAAAGCATTATAATCGCCATAGCCGACATTGACCAAAACAGCGCCGAGATAAATATTATTAACGCTCCCGCCGCTCAAAATGCCGCCTTCAATTGTACCGCCGCTTACATTGCTGGTAATATTAACATCACCAGCCACATAAAAATTACCCGAAACAACAATAGCGCCGCCGTTTTTACCGCTTGCACAAGTGTTGTCTGTTATTGCTCCGCCTGCAAGAACAAATTCTTGTATTGGTGCAGTCGTATATTGATAAATCCCGCCACCATGTGCAGTAGAGGTATTTAGGGATATTTCTCCTCCCGTCATTATAAAGCTGCTGCTGTTTATATAAACTCCGCCGCCGCCATAGTTGCCTCCGACTTCATTGCCGTATATTTTGCCGCCTGACATAGTGCTGGAGGATTTTATAAGTATCAATCCCCCGCCGCCTGATTTGGCAGTGTTATAAGAGATTTCTCCGCCCTTTATTATTACCGTTGAGTTAATATCGGAGTAAACTCCGCCGCCGCTCCCCGTGTTGTATATACTGTTTTGGGAGATTTTTCCGCCCTCAAGTATAAAAGTGGCATTGTCCTTTAGACCAACACCGCCGCCGTACAGCGATTGATTGCCCGAGATGTTCCCGCCTTTCATGACAAACATACTGGATGTTTTACAAACAATTCCTCCTCCAGCAAAGCTTGAACTCGGATTGTTAGAATTATATCCGCCCGTTATAACCCCAGCGCCGCTTATAGAGTTGTCGTCAAGAACGAAGTTGCCCTCATTGATGATAACCGCACCATTTGCGATTGCAGTTTTAAGCCCACGGTCTATGGTATAGCTGTTCAAGTCAAGGGTGATAAATGCGCCGCTGTTTATGGTTAGAGCCGCTGTGGTATTCACATTTTTTAGTAGCTTAACTTCCGCTCTTTCTTCTTCGCTTGAAATAAGTGCGTTTGCGGCAGCAAAAGCATCTGTTAGGCTGGTATAATAGGTATCGGTAGATAAAATCACCGCCACATTTTCGCTTGTTGCTATGGCATTACAAGCACTTTGCACATCACCTAACGAAAACTCCGCTATTTGCTCCAATGTTGTATATCCATTTACTTGGTCTTTCGCATTATCGATGATTGCCGTTAAGCTATTCCAATCAGCAGTGGCATAGTCGCTTTTTGCATATTCCTCTAATAAAGCATCTATTTCGGCAAGCAAGGCATCCTTTGCCGCTATTTTCTCAATGGTTTCTACTTCGTTTATGCTCTCTTTGACATCCTCAACATAGTATTCTACTGCGTCTATGGTTGTTAATTCTTGCACCTCCGATATGGCAGCTGCTAATATATCTTGAATGTCTTGCCATTTTTCAGAGGAGTAGTTGTCTATATTTAAATTATCTACATAGCTTTCCAATTCAGCAATCTTGTCTTCCTTTGCCGCAGTTAATGCAATAGTATCTATCTTGTATATACTCTCTTTGGCACTCGCAGTATAATCTTCCACCGATTCTACGGTTGTTAATTCTGGCACTTCCAATATCGCATTCGCTAACAGTCCTTGTATCGCTTGCCAATTGTCTGCGGTGTAGTCAGTTTCAGTTAAGCTGTCTACATAGGCTTGCAATTCGGTAATCCTGATGTCCTTTATTATCGGCAGAGCATCGCTCCACTTTAAGTTTTCACCGTCTGGCATACCCAAAAGACCCGTATCTCGGCTATTAATAAAGTTGTGAGCACCGGCATACCCCAATGGATTGTTGCCAAACTTAGCGTCCTTAGTGTAATCATTAACGGCATATACATAAGCTTTACCGCTAAAATCACTTGTCTGGTTGAGGTAAAAGTTTGATGGCAAGTAGACATCTTTTGCCTCTTTTGTAGTGCTGCTTGATGTTGCTTGATAGTAGTTGTCATAAATTTTAGCACTTCCGCCTATGTTCAGCTTTGCATTACTATGTGCCAAATGAACAGCGCCTGTGTCTGATTTACCAAATATTTTGTTGTCCTTTATCTCCCCACCGGTAATATTTACTTCCACTGCAGCAGAGCTATGAATAATACCGCTTGTGTTTGTTATGTAATTATTTTTTATTTCTCCGCCGCTCATATTTAGCGTGCCTGTCGCCATGAAGACAGCAACTCCAGTGGTAGAAATGTGAAAGTTTTGGATAACAGCGCCATCTTTGATATTTAGGGTTGAGTTATCTCGCAAATAAAATGCACACGAAGCACTTGTTACAGTATTTTCATCACGCAGTCCGTCAAAAATTATATTTTCAATGGTGACGGTGACGCCGATTGATACATATTGAAATATGTTTGCTGTGGTTTTATTTGCGGGGGATATTGTATACCTTTCTCCCTCTGCGGAAGTAATTGTAAATGATTTTTTCCAGTCTGTCCCTGATGCTAAAGTAGCATCTGCCAACAATTCTATTGTCTGCCCTGATGACAGTGCATTATACGCTTGCGCTATGCTTGAATAATAAGTGTCGGTCTCTTTTATCCTTGCCACATTTTCCGCCGCATAAGCAGTCGTATCTGGCGAAGCCTGCGAAACAGGAGCGATAAAAGCCATATAGCTAATCATAATAAGAAAAGCAAGCGATATAATAAAATAGTTTTTAATTCTTTTATTTTTTCCCCTATTTGTTGCAGAAAACTTTTCAGAAAGTCTATAATATATGCGCCCGAAAAACCTCATTCTTTCCATAATTTAGCTCCTTTGTACCAAGTTATAAGTATAATTATTGTTAAATTGTGTAATATTTCAACAATATTATTACACAAATTCCATAAGAAATCAATATATTATCAAATGTTTTCTTTTATATTAAAAATAAAATAATATATTATATAAATAAATACCCCTTTAGAACTAAACAAAAAGAGTTAATCTATATTAAAAGTTATTATAATTTTAGTGCCGCATCAAATTGAATATATAACAATTTGAGTATATAACAATACCAAATTAAGAGTGCTAACTAAGTCTATTGCATCAAATTGGACGCTAAATAAATAAAAAGCGCATATTTTTAGAGCCAACTTGCAACTTTTTTTGTATTCTCATTATTTATTTTAAAATTTAATTGCAATTTTAGGATGCAACAAATTTATATACAAAAAATAAATTTTTGAAAAGTTATTGACAAATGTCAGAAATAGTGTATAATAATAATTGACATATGTCATAAACTAATAAGGAGGTGATATTTATGCCAAGAAGAGATGGAACAGGACCTATTGGTCGAGGAGCAATGACGGGCAGGGGACTGGGTCTTTGCAATAGTTTCAACAATCCAACTTATGGATATGGCAGGGGCTTTGGATTAGGACGAGGCAATTGCCGTAGAAATCCTATACATAACGAGAGTTCAAAAGATTTTTTAGCCCAACAAAAAAAGGTTTTAGAAGCTAGACTTGAAGAAATTAACAAAGAGCTCAGCAACTAGAAACAAGTAAAGAAAAATGCGAAGGGACGCCTTCTCATTTTCTTTATATAAGAGGTAAATATGGCAAGACCAAAAAAATGGAGAAAGGTGTGTTCTCTACCGAAAACCAACCGCTTTGGACCGCTTAACGGCGCTGATAGCGGTAGGCTAGTTGTTATGTCGATAGACGAATACGAAACAATCCGCTTGATAGATGTAGAGGCTATGACGCAAGAAGAATGTTCAGTGCGTATGAATGTTGCACGCACCACCGTACAAGGAATTTACGACCAAGCAAGAAAGAAAATTGCCGATTCGCTTGTAAACGGCAAAATGCTCATCATTGAAGGCGGCGAATATCAGCTTTGTGATGGGCTTGGCGGGCATTGCGGAGGAACGGGTTGCGGCAGACACAGAGGCAGAAGACACGAAGAATAATAGTATTTAGGACTACATAAAAAAATCAATTGTGCTTTTGCCCTCAGCATCGGCTTGTACATAGCGCTACCCAAAATTATAAAAAATCATTAAATTAAGGAGATGGAAATGAGAGTTGCAATACCGATAAATCAAAGAGATATAAAATCAGAAGTATACCCTTCATTTGGAAGAGCGCCATATTATCTTATGTATGAAACCAATGATAGAACAAGTATTTTTCTAGACAACACAGCGGCGCTAAGCGCAGGAGGCGCAGGCATTAAAGCAGCACAACTCCTTTTAGACAACGATGTAAAAGTGATTATTGCGCCAAGATACGGTGAAAATGCCGCCAAAGTACTTGCAGATGCAAATGTAGTCGTATATAAAAACATTGTTGGCAGCGCAGAAGATAATATAAAAGCTTATGAAAACAAGGAGCTCAATGTGTTAGCAGACATCCACTCAGGACATCATAGTAATGGCAAGTAAAAAGATTGCTATCTTGAGCGGGAAAGGTGGCACAGGAAAAACCTTAATATCCGTTAACCTTGCTGCGGCAGAGGGTAATTCTTATTATGTAGATTGTGATGTTGAGGAGCCCAACGGTCACTTATTTTTCAAACCTCAAATTATAAAAAAGAAAAATATTTTTGTAAAGATACCCAATATAAATAATACACTTTGCAATGGTTGCAGAGATTGCGTCAATTTTTGCAAGTTCAATGCGCTTGCGTATGGCAAACAAGTAATAGTATTTGAAGAAGTTTGCCATTCTTGCGGGGGGTGTATGCTTGTATGTCCAACACAGGCAATAACAGAAAAAGACAAATTAATTGGTGTAATAGAAGAAGGAATATCAGGCAAAGTAAATACAATTACCGGCATAATGAATACAGGCGAAGTATCAGGCGTACCAATTATAAAAGAATTGTTGAGCATTATTAAAAACGCTATTGGATTGATTTTTATAGACTGTCCGCCGGGGAGCGCTTGTGTTGTAATGGAGAGCGTTAAGGATGCCGATTATTGTATTTTGGTTACCGAACCTTCAGTTTTTGGTGCGCACAACCTTGATATGGTGTATCAGCTTGTAAGTCTATTTGGCAAAAAGTGCGGGGTTGTGTTAAACAAATGTGAGGCGGGTTACAATCCATCAGAAGATTTTTGCACAAAGAATAACATTGAAATTCTTGCCAAAATTCCTTTTGACAAGAATTTATGCTCATTAAATTCAAACGGCAAAGTAGCAGTAAGGGAAAACTATGTAAACAAAGATTTGTTTTATTCACTTCTAAACAAAGTTAAGGAGAATATAAAATGAAACAGCTCTTAATCATTAGCGGCAAAGGCGGGACAGGAAAAACTACCGTCGCAGGAGCATTTATTAAATTACTGCAAGCAAGAGCATATGCCGATTGTGATGTGGATGCGCCTAACTTACATTTGATAGTAAATCATAGCGGAAAGGCAGAAAAAAAAGAATATCACGGCTTACCCAAGGCGCATATTGCCGCTAATTTATGTATAAAATGTGGGTTGTGCGAACAAAATTGCAGATTTGATGCGATTCATCACGGGCAAAGTTTTTATATTGATGATTATGCCTGTGAAGGCTGCGGTGTCTGTCAATATGTATGCCCAGCCAGCGCTATATCGTTAAGAGAAAAAACAGCGGGAGAATTAATGCTTTATAAAAACAACTCCGTTTTTTCTACTGCGCAGCTAAAAATGGGGAATGGAACTTCGGGAATGTTGGTTTCGGAAGTTAAAAAACAAATGAAAGATGCAGCAGCAAAAGATGTTACCATAGCAATTATTGACGGTTCACCCGGTATAGGTTGTCCCGTCATAGCATCTCTTTCGGGCGTAGATTTGGCGCTAATTGTTACAGAGCCGTCTATTTCTGGCATAAGCGATTTGATAAGGATGATAAAAACAGCAAGGCAGCTTGGAACGGCAATAGCTGTTTGCATTAATAAATATGATACAAACCTAAAAAACACAAATACGATTGAAAAATATTGCAGCGATAATAAAATAGCATTTGTTGGTAAAATTCCTTATGATAAAAACGCTATAACAGCGATTAATGACGGGAAAAGCATAGTTGATGTAGATTGCCCTGCCGCAAATGCTATAAAAAAAGTTTTTAACAATACATTAATTATAAAGGAGTTATAAATTCAAATGAGCAGAGAATGTGACGGAAAATGCAAAACTTGCAGCGAAGACTGCGAGGAAAGAGATTTGCGAAAAGAGTCTAACAATCTTAGCAAAATCAAAAAGGTTGTTGGCATTATGAGCGGTAAAGGCGGCGTGGGGAAGTCAATTGTTACCTCAATGCTTGCCGTTCTTGCAGAAAGGAATGGGTTAAAGACGGCAGTACTTGACGCAGATATTACAGGTCCGTCCATACCCAAAGCATTTGGCATAACAGGTAGGGCAGATGCTTGCGATTTGGGCTTGTTCCCCGTCCAAAGCCACAAGGGAATTAAAATAATGTCCGCCAATCTTTTGCTTGAGAATGTCGCCGACCCAATAATTTGGCGAGGTCCGCTAATTGCAAATATGGTGAAACAATTTTGGACAGATGTCATTTGGGACGAAGTCGATATTATGTTTATAGATATGCCCCCGGGAACAGGAGATGTGCCGCTAACCGTATTCCAATCTATTCCCGTGGACGGCATAATTGTAGTGACATCTCCGCAAGAATTAGTTGCTATGATAGTAGAAAAAGCAGTCAATATGGCAGGAATGATGAAAATACCTGTTCTTGGCATCATTGAAAATATGAGTTATGTCAAGTGTCCCAACTGTGATAAAAAAATAGAGGTGTTTGGGAAAAGCAATCTTGAAAGCATAGCCAAAAATCACAATATTGATATCTTAGGCAGAATTCCCATTGACCCTAAGCTTGCAGCGGCTTGCGACAAAGGTATGATAGAGTTGTTTGACGGCAATTGGCTAGATAAGGCAATAGATAAAATTAAAGATTTACCGCAAAAAGCAAGCTATGCAAAAAAAACAGCAAGCAAATATTAGGTATTAGCAACCTAATTATTAAAAATATAAGTAAAAAGGAGCATATAAGTAATGAAAATAGCAGTAGCATGTGAAGGCAAACAGATTACAGAACATTTTGGACATTGTCAAAACTTTATGATTTTTGAGGTTGAAAACGATAAGATAGCAGGTGTAAATTCCCTTCCTAACCCTGGGCATAGACCAGGTTTTTTACCCAACTTCTTAAATGAATTAGGTGTCAATGTTATAGTGTCAGGCGGAATGGGCGGGGGCGCTATAAATATTTTTAATGAAATAAATATAAAAGTAGTCACAGGCGCAAAAGGCGATGCAGAAACAGCTGTCAAGCAATACTTATCTGGCAACCTTAAATCCACAGAATCTGTTTGCCACGAACACAAGCACAAGGATGAATGCGGCAACTAGCTATTTCCGTCGGATTCAAAGAATGTACAACCCCTCTGTCCAACTATCATTATGTGGGATAATAGAGGTCAAATATAGGTAGGATACAGGCAGGGGTAGCACGCACCCTTGGTAAATTCATTTACAAAACCATACCAAGCAGATAAAGTATGTTCCTGTTTATGGCAAAACAGCCAATTCTGGTAGAGTAACGCTAAGTTAGTTTGCAAAGGGAGTTGGATAAATTGACTTATTGAGCATTAAATGGTACAATAAAAATCAGCATAAATAAACAGGAGCTAATGGTGAAAGTAGGAATTATAAGGTGCGCACAAACAGAAGATTACTGTCCTGGCACAACAGATTTTCTTATGATTAAAAACAAGCAAGGTGCATTTGAGGGCGTGGAAGAAGATATAGATATTATAGGCTTTATAAATTGCGGTGGATGTCCTGGCAAAAAAGTCATATTAAGGGTGAGAGAGCTGGTTAAAAGAGGTGCGGACACAATTGCTTTTGCGTCTTGTATAACTAAAGGTAATCCCATTGGGTATGCTTGCCCCTTTTCAAAAAAGATGCAAGACCTTGTAAAGAAAGAATTTGGAGATGGCATTAGATATATGGACTATACTCACTAATCCAGAATTGTTATAATAAAAACCAATCAAGCACTTTAACTAGTGCTTTTTTATATGCAAAAAGGAGAAATTATTGGAGCAAAATATGGTAAAGACATAAGGAATGATATAATAGAGATGAAAGCGAACTAACAATTTTGTATTATATAAAAAATAAAATCCCCTCTACTATTGCCATTTTTGTCCAATTATTATATAATGCTAATATTGATAAGTATACGGACTAGGTCATATTATGCTAAAAAAATGGATAGATTTTCAAATATTAGAGAAATTTTTTGAAAAAATTTTATCTAAACACCTTGTTTTTGGAGTCTACCATATACTTGATTTAACGTTTGTGGGATGGTTTAAGGACGCTGAATTGGTCAATGAATGGAATTTTGAGAAAGATACAAAAAGTGACGATAAATTAGTTCTATATGCAAAATTTAAATAAAACGGAGGAATTATTATGCAAATAATGCTGAGCGTCTTACATTTGCGCATGAGTTTGCCCATCTGTTGTCGGGGCATTTATTCGACAATGTAAAGCTTCGGGTATACGAGAAACGCACGCACAATAATAGAAAAACTTGAGCGGTGTCCGATTCTTTGGACACCGCTTTTGCAATAAGGGTATTATAAAAATTATACTGGAGGACGGTTAAGATATGTCAATACAAAGGGCAGAGAATGACCCGAAACGAGTATTTTGTGGAGCTAATGCAAGGGAATCGAACCCACGCCTCGTCCTTTCGTCGCAATGCGTGCTTGTTGTTGTCTTTCACCGTGTGAAAGCCAACCTTTTGCACGCTTGCTCCTCTTCCCCACCGCAACTTTTTGCGGCGGGGTCCCCGAACTAATCCTTGGTAAGGACTCGGTAAAAATGAAAAAGCACCCTAAATAAGGTGCTTTAATGGAGCTAATGGTGGGAATCGAACCCACGACCTCGTCCTTACCAAGGACGCGCTCTACCGACTGAGCCACATCAGCAATTATTTAACTTTTAGTATCAGCCCACACTTGTCAAGGATGAGATTTAACAATTGAACT
>Ga0265293_10014437_pt1 | contig 10029 bp, 5 predicted proteins | sample Munlanlewell138R_FD_192505 | JGI IMG/M metagenome (GOLD analysis project Ga0265293, IMG submission 192505) | Leachate microbial communities from a municipal landfill in Southern Ontario, Canada - Leachate well 138R | ecosystem: Engineered > Solid waste > Landfill > Unclassified | place: Canada...
TGGAACAGCTTGAGCGACTCTTGTAAAGGAATAGTATGAACGAAGAGATATTTGCAGATTTTCCCGAACTGAGGTCAGTTGAACCCCGCGAGCCCGGCAGCCGGCGGAGCGTTAAAAGCTACGTTCTTCGAACAGCGAGTTTAGTCGAGCGCGATGGACGAGCCATTGAGCGCTACTGGCCCACCTACGGCCTCTCTTTTCGAGATGAACTCCTCGATTTTCCTGCGCTCTTTGGAAATGATAAGCCGGTGATCATTGAGATTGGCTTTGGAATGGGCGCGGCGACAGCCCACATCGCCCAAGAGCGAAGCGAATACAACTACCTCGCCTTAGATGTCTTTCTTACGGGCATTGCAAAACTCTTAAACGTTGTGGGAAAAGCGGAGTTGGATAATATAAAGATTATGCGCTTTGACGCTGTAGAAGTATTAAAGAGAATGATTGGTGATGCAACGGTTGCGGGCTTTCACATCTTCTTCCCCGACCCCTGGCCAAAGAAGCGCCACTTCAAGCGTCGCCTCATCCAAGCGGAGTTTGCAACTCTCCTCACTGAGAAGCTCACAAAAGGGGGCTACATCTACTGCGTCACCGATTGGCAAGAGTACGCTGATCAAATGCTTGAAGTGTTTGACTCAATTGAGACTCTGAACAATCCTTATTCTGGTTTTGCCCCACCGCGGCCGTGGCGATTGGAGACTTCCTTTGAAAAGAAGGGAGTGGCAAAAGAGCACGTGATCAATGAAGTGTGGGTAGAGAAACAATAAAAGGGAGGGGTTTCCCCCTCCCAAGTGCTACAAATTGACTCTCATGCAATCAGAAATGTAGTGCTTCTGATTGATCTCAATCCTTACGCCTCCTCAAGGGATTCCTTGTAGGCGCGGATTACATCGTCTGCCAACTTACCGCTTAACGGTTCGTAGTGGTCAAACTCCATCTCAAAACTTCCCGTACCACTGGTCATTGACTTGAGGTCGATCGCATAGTTGAGCAGTTCGCTCTGCGGCACCAGGGCTTTGACCAGAATTAAGTGACCGATATCTTCTTGACCGAGAACTCGGCCGCGTTTACCGGAGAGGTCGGAGAGAATATCTCCAAGGTACTCTTCATCGATGAAGACAGAGAGGGAAACGATTGGCTCAAGGAGCGTGGGCCCCGCTTTTTCTAAGGCAGCGCGCATAGCACCTTTAGCGGCGAGCTTAAACGCCATTTCACTTGAGTCGACGGGGTGTTCCTTACCATCGTGGAGGGTAATGCCGATATCCATCAGTGGATAGCCAGCGAGGAAGCCCTCTTCCATTTGCTCGTGAAGGCCTTTTTCAATCCCAGGGATGTATCCCTTCGAGATTGCCATTCCCTTAATCACGTTATCGAAGGCGTAGTACTGACCGCGCTCAAGGGGGCGAACGTCAATTAAGACGCGACCGTATTGACCGTGACCACCACTTTGCTTCTTGTGGGTGAATTCACAAATCGGGCTCTTCTTGCTGATCGTCTCGCGGTAGGCGATCCGGGGGAGCTTCGTGTTAATCGTAACTTTTTGCTTATCCCGAACGCGATCGAGGATCATGTTCAAGTGGAGCTCTCCCTGACCAGAGACAACGTTTTCTTTCGTCTCTTCATTGAACTTAATCGTGAAGGTGAGGTCCTCTTCAGCGATCTTATTCAACGCTTCGTTCATCTTCACTTCGCTCTTCTTCTCATCGGAGGAGATGGCGAGGGCGTAGATGGGTTGGGGGAAGGCAACGGGCTTGAAGGTTAATGATCCATCACCACCTTCAACAAGAGTTGCATTGGTTGCGGTGATGTTACTCTTGGCGATGACACCAATATCACCAGCGGCAAGCTCGCTGACTTCATTCAGTTTCTTACCAACCATGCGGTAGACCTTTCCAGGTCGCTCGCGCTTATTAATCGCTGGGTTGGTGAGGTCGGTATCTCCTTTAAGGGTGCCGCGAAGAACCTTAACAAAAGAAAGTTTTCCACTGAACTGGTCGATTGTCGTCTTAAAGACGAGGGCAGCGGCGCTGCCTTCATCACTAATGACGAAGTCGTGCACTTGGCCTTCACTATCAACGCTCCAGTCGATCGCCCCAAGGGGGGAGGGGAAGTTATTCTGGATGAAGTTCATCAATGGAATAATTCCTGAGCCGAGGCCACTAGCACCGGCGAAGATTGGGACAAGACGGTTTTCTTTTAAGCCGTCGCGGAGGCCTTGGCGGATCTCGTCCGGTTCTAAGGTTCCCGCATCAAAGTACTTCTCGATGAGCTCATCGGCACCTTCAGCGGCGGACTCAATCATCTCTGTTCGATACTCTTCAACGAGTTCTTCTAACTCGGCGGGGATATCGCTACTCGTCTCTTTTCCGTTTTCATCAAAGAGGTAGACTTTATTTTCAATGAGGTTCACAACCCCTTTGTATTCACTGCCAGAGCCGATGGGAATGACCACCGGAACGAAGGTGACGTTGAAGGACTCCTTCAAGTCTGCAAGGACCTTCTGAAAATCAGCGTGGTCGCGATCCATCTTGTTGATGAACACTGCCCGCGGTTTATTCCGCTCATCTAAGTTGCGCCACAGCTTAATCGTCTCGATTTGGGGGCCAACTCGGCCATCAACGACCATGAGTGCTGCTTCGGTGGACCGGAAGCCGCCAATCGTCTCGCCGATAAAGCCAGCGGTACCCGGGGTGTCGATGATATTAAACGTTTTATCCCCGTAGTTCATTGATTGAAGCGTTGCATAGATTGAAATCTTATTGGCAATCTCTGCCTCGGCGTAGTCACTGGTGGTTTTCCCACTATCAACCGTTTCTGCCCGGGAAATCACCCCTGCATAGGCGAGCATCTGCTCAACGAGGGTTGTTTTCCCGGTTTCATTGTGGCCAATAATGGCAACATTCCTTAAGTCTGTGCTTTTAACACTCATAGATCCTCCTTCGATCACCTCTTGATAATCCAAAAACGCATATCGCTATGGTACGCCCCTTTGGTGGTACCTGTCAAAAGATTTCTTTTAGGCAGAAATTTACTCTATCATCGTACACCACAAACAATTCGTAGGTCTATACATAGAAGAGAAGGGAGAACGGGCGAGGTAGAGCTAAAGACCTCATAACTCACCCAACGTCGTATGTCAGAATGAAGATCCTACAGAGCCAAGGTTTGTTTCTCTCGGTGAAGAATGGACCCTCTTGGCATTGAAGGCCTGTACTTGGATGTCGTGCAGGGGGAAGGATCTTGAGAAATCTCCGTGCAAAAACTAGCGTTGTGAGGCGAGGTGTGCTACATTTGACAGGGGTTCTTTAACTTCGACTCAGATTGAGTAGTAAGGGAAATACATGGTTGTACTTGTGGGTGTGGATGCCCATGATAGCCAAAGAATTAAAGAAATCTTTGGTCCAATTGTAGTTGTTAACGTTGGGCGCTTAGAAGAAGCGCTTCATCACCGCGGCAACGAAGGCGAACCCCTCATAATCATACTAGACTCTTCCCTCGTCCGTGAGGCACGCTCTACCATCATCGAAGCTCAAGTCCACAGCCTCCGGGGTCCTCTCCTCGTTGTTCCCATTGGCGAAGAAGGGGAGCACTTTGATGAGTACCCCCACGCCCTTATTCGCCCGTTGGCGTATGAAAACCTTGTGCCCCTTCTTGGCGTCTACCTCTCCCTGTATCAAACGTACTTACATGAAGCTCCGAATCACCAGCGCTTCACATTAAAGACGCTCTTTCAGCAACTGCCGTTTGGCATCACCGTCTTTCAGGTGAAACAAACTCCCACCGGAGCGAAGGGAACGATTTCCCTCGTAAACCCGATGTTTGAAGAGATTCTCGGACGAAGTCGAAAGGAGATTATCGACCTTGGGGTTGAGGGATGTACCCACCCCAATGATTGGCCCCATGAAAAAGCACTACTTCATCAATTAGTCGAAGGGACGGTTACCAACTACTCGATGAATAAGCGAATTGTTCGCGGCGATGGCTCGGTTGTCTGGACGCACATCATGGTCGTTCCATTTACATTAAAGCAGTACAACGAAGGCCAATTCCTCTGCGTCCTGCAAGAGACGACCGAGGAGTACGCGAACGTCGAAACAGTCCGGGCGAAAAAAGAGATTTACGATGACCTGTTGGGAAACCTCCGCGTTGTTGCTTACCAAGCCCACCTTGATGAGAATCTCACCGTTTTCTTCATTACTGATGCGTGTTATGAGTTAAGTGGTTATACAAGCACCGAGCTCACCAGTGGTGAAGATTTCTTCTATGGGAATATCATGGATCCCGCCACCCACGATGATGTGATCAACCGCCTTCATAAGCAAATTCAAGAAGAGAGACAGATTCGCATCGAGTATGAGATCATCACGAAAAGTGGGGAGCGCAAGTGGGTCCTTGAGATAGGCCGGGTTAAAGATGGGGATGTGCCCATTCTCGAAGGAATCATCATTGATTTTAACCGGTATAAGGAGCTCGAGTTAAGCCGCTTCTTTGAAAATGACCGGATTCCTCTTTCGGGCTTAAAGAGTCGAAACGCCCTTCGGTGGCAAATCACCGAAGATGGGGAAAAAGAGCTCAAGCAGAAAAGCGCCCTGTTTAGTATTAACTTTACCTCCCTCTATGGATTGGTCCTCCGCTTCGATCACTCCTACGTTGAATCGCTGACAAAAGAAATCGCCAAAGTCTTAGAGCGTTTTAAGAGTGATAAGAATTTAGTGTACGGGCCGTTTGAGTACCGTTTCGCTATTTACGTTCGCGAATATCCCGACCGTGCTGCCCTTGAGGCGCTCGGTCATCAAATCATCGAGGAAGTTGGGGTCCTTCTTCAGGCAAAGCAGGTGAGCTGGGGTATTGGGATTATAGAAATTGACTGGAGTGAAGCCCTCGATGCGGAGCAAATCCTTCACCGCGTCGTCGTTGCGAGTGACTCCGCCTTCAAAGAAAAATCTCCCCACCCAGCGATTTACTTCTATGACCGGGCGATGAGTGACCTGGTTCAACGGGAGACGATCCTTCTTCAAGAGCTCACCGAAGTGGCCAATGGAATCCAACCAGAGCGCCTCAGCCTTCACTACCAACCGATCGTCTCGGTGAAGACCAATGCAATTCACAGCTTTGAAGCCTTAGCGCGCTTTACGAGCAATACCCTCGGCAGTGTGAAGCCCGCTGAGTTCATTCCCATCGCCGAGAAGTATCGCCTCATCATTCCCCTTGGCTATGAAATTTTCCGCCAAGCGCTTCGCTTCCAAAAACGCCTTGAGCGGGCGGCTTTAGGTTCCCTCTGTATTACAATTAACGTCTCCGCCTTTCAACTCCTAGAGCTTGATTTCCCTCACGTGCTGAGCACCCTCCTTCTTGAAGAAGGGGTCGATCCCTCCAACGTCGTCTTAGAGCTCACTGAGGTGGGCATCAGTTCAACGCTGGTGCGAGTCAATGCAATCCTTAAGACGCTGCAGAGCCTTGGAATGAGGATCGCCCTCGATGACTTTGGGGTAGGGTACTCCTCGTTAGCCCGGGAGAGTGAGTTAAACGTTGATTTTGTAAAAATTGATAAGCTCTTCGCTGACCAAGTCCTCAAGTATGGCCCCGAGCGCTCAGTGCTCGGTGATGTTATTAGTATGGTCCACAAGATGGGCCACACTACCGTTGTTGAAGGGATTGAAGAAGCGGACCAACTTCAGTATATCAAAGACCAAAACGCCGTCTTATACCAAGGATACTTTTACGCTAAACCGATGGAGGAAGAAGAAGCCTTTACGGCGTGCATAGAAAAACAGGTACCCGCTACGGATACCTGAGAGGATATAAATATCGAGTGAAATTAGCGGGTTTCTTCGATTGCCAAATCGATAACTTTTGCAATCTCCTGTTTTAAGCGATACCCAAATTGATCGATTACCGTGACATCACCGGTGAACTTATCGCCATCTTCGCAGAAGAACGTCCAACACGGGACTTCGAGCGCTCGGCCGATCTTTTCAATAGTTGAAAAAGAAGGAGCTTTCCGGGATGTTTCAATTTCCGTAACAAATGATGTTGAAACCCCGATACGCTCTGCGAGCTTTGCTTGAGTCAGCCCCAATCGTCGGCGCCGCTCTTTTAAGTTGCGGGCAAAGATGTCTTGTAACGTATACGTTCGCGCCATGTAGTACTCCTTAGTTGTAGATCCTTGTTATGCCTAATAGAACTGTATAAAAGGGTGATACCTCACCAGAAAAATAACCACTACCGTATATTTATGCACGGAATGAGGGATATCGCAAGGCTTTTATGAACGATTATGAATATATTATTACACTTTTTCTTCGTAATGATCAAATTCCATCGAAAACGTTCCCCGTCCTTGGGTTGCTGAGCGTAGGGCTGTTGAGTACCCAAAGAGTTCGGAAAGGGGAGCTTGCCCGTGGATTTGCTCAGTGAAGGTCCGCGATTCAATTGAGGTGACGAGTCCTTTTCGGCTAGTTACGCTGCTGATCGCTTCCCCGACGTACTGCGTTGGAACAATAATCGTCAGGCGCATAATCGGCTCCATAATCACCGGATTGGCCGAAGCTGCTACTTTATCAAAGCAGAGGGCACTCGCCGCTTCGTAGGCGAAGGTGGAGGCAGTCAGTTCGTTGTAGGCGATATCCGTCACTTCGACTTCGATGTTACACGACTCGTAACCGTAGCGAATTCCCCCCATGAACGCATTGGTGACTCCACGTTCAACAGCTTCAACAAACTCGGCTGGAATACCGCGAGTATTGGCGCTATTGATGTAGCGGTTTTCGTTTCCTTCGCGATAGGGGCGAACACTCATCGTAACACCAGCGCTGTGCTCTTTGTTAGCGATCACTCGACTAAACTCTTCACTTCCACTGGCAACCTTGGTGACTGATTCACGGTAGGTAACTTGCGGTTGGCCAACCCGCGCTTTAATCTTCATCTCATTGGTGAGGCGGGTTACGAGCACTTCTAAGTGAAGCTCACCCATGCCGCTGATAATAAGTTGGCCCGTCTCTTCATCGTCCCGCCAGGAGAACGTTGGATCTTCTTGGCTGAGGATTCCCAGCGCTTGGCGAAGTTTATCACCATCACTGGTTGTATTCGGTTCAATGGCGATCGAGATAACCGGGATGGGAAAGTGCATTTGCTCTAAGAGGATTTGCGCTCCCTCACTGCCGATTGTATCCCCTGTTCGACCTTCCTTAAAGCCAATGATGACTCCAATATCCCCAGCGTGTAATTCACTTAACTCCTCGGCGCGGTCAGCGTGCATGCGCATGATTCGATTCACCCGCTCCCGCTTCTTCTTGGAGATGTTCATTAAGGCGGTGCCTTTTTTAATCGTCCCGCTGTAGACGCGGACGTAGTTCATCGCCCCTGCTTCGCGGTCGACGTGAATCTTAAAGATTAACCCAAGCGGTGGGCCGTCACTCTTATAGGGAACTTCCACTTTCTCCCCACTCTTAGCGGCGATTGCCTGCATCGGAGGAACTTCACTTGGCGAGGGGAGATAGTCGATCACCCCATCAAGGAGGGGTTGAACACCGATATCCTTGAGTGAGGAACCAACGAAGACCGGAAGAATCTGGCGTTTAATCGTTGCTTTTTTAATCGTTTCTTTAATCATGGCGAGGGGAATATCTTCCCCTTCGAAGTAGCGCTCGGTGATCTCGTCGTTAAAGGAGGAGACTGCGTCAATGAGGTTCTCATACGCTTGGTCAACGCGGGCGGTTAAGTGTTCAGGAATTGGTTCTTTGGTGAAGGTCTTACCTTTATCCTCCGGGGAGTACACAAGGTAGGTCCGTTCTAAGACGTCGATGATCCCACTGAACTCACTTTCATTACCTACTGGCAAAAAGAGGACGATGGGGTTTGCCCCGAGCTTTTTGCGCAACTCTTCAACAGCGTCTTCAAAGTGCGCCCCGAGGCGGTCCATCTTGTTGATAAAGGCGATGCGGGGAACACCGTACGTGTCGGCTTGGCGCCACACCGTTTCGGTTTGGGGTTCAACCCCACCAACGGCGCAGACGACCATGATTGCCCCATCGAGGACGCGGAGCGAGCGCTCCACCTCAGCGGTGAAGTCAACGTGGCCGGGAGTATCGATGATGTTGATTTGGTGGTTGTTCCAATAACACGTAATCGCGGCACTGGTAATGGTTATTCCACGATCTTGCTCTTGGTCCATCCAATCCATGATCGCTTCGCCGTCATCGACTTCGCCGATGCGGTGGCTCTCACCGGTATAGTAGAGAATGCGTTCAGTTGTCGTTGTCTTACCGGCATCAATGTGGGCCATGATGCCAATATTTCGGGTTAATTGTTCGTTCATCATCAATCCTCGTAAAGCGTTGCTACGATACCACACAAAAAGAGGAGAATCAACGTGAAGGTGTAATGATTAAGAGTCGCAGAGCGTTTAAGACGGCAAGGAACGTCACCCCCGTGTCAGCGATCACCGCAACCCACATCGGAGCGTACCCTAAGGCGGCGAGGACCATCGCTAAGGCTTTTACGCCAAGGGCGAGGGCGATGTTTTCGCGCACGATTCGGGCAGTTTTCTTGCTGATCGAAACGAGATTTCCGATCTCATTAAGATCATCAGGAAGGATGACGACGTCCGCTGATTCAATTGCTGCATCACTGGCGCCGCTGCCGATCGCAATTCCAACGTTACTCGCTGCTAACGACGGAGCATCATTCATTCCATCACCGACGTAGAAGTAATGGGGTCTCTCTGCTCCTAGGGCAAAGAGCTGTTCTTGCTTTTCATTCGGTAACAGCCCACCATAGACGTGATCAAGGCCAAGTTCAGTGCCAACGCGCTGGGCGTTCTTTACTCCATCGCCACTGATCATGCTCAAGGTGGAATACCCAAAGCTCCTGAGGCGCTTCATCAAGGAAGGCGCTTCACGCTTAATGGTGTCAGTGACGACAAAGCGAGCAACAAGCACTCCCTCAATGACAAACAGGAGAGCTCCATGTTCACTCACCGGAGCACCTAACTCCGTGTAGAGGGCGTTGTTTCCAATACTCATCGTCTTACCATCAATCATCCCGACGATTCCTTTTCCCGCGTACTCTTGGACGTTTGTGACTGAACGCGGTGGCGTATCTAACACGAACGCCTGAGCTAAGGGGTGAGTTGAGTGTGCTTCTAAGCTCCCGGCAAGAAGGAGAAGTTCTTCTTCACTGTATGAGTCAGTGAAGCGATCAACACTGGCGAGGCTAAACTCCCCAGTTGTGAGCGTCCCCGTTTTATCAAAGATTGCACTATCAGCTTTGGCGAGTGCTTCAAGGTAGTTTCCCCCCTTGATAATAATTCCCCTTCGCGCTCCACTGCCGATTCCAGCGAAGTAGGAGAGGGGAACACTGATCACGAGGGCGCACGGACAGCTGACAACTAAGAAGACGAGCGCGCGATAGAGCCACGGCTCTTTGTTTCCAGTAATGATGAAGGGAATGAAGAAGAGCAGAAGGGCCGCGCCAACTACCGCTGGGGTGTAGTAGCGAGCGAAGGTGGTGATGAAGCGTTCAGTTGGCGCTTTCTTCGCCGCCGACTCTTCAACAAGGTGAAGAATCTTCGCCGCTGTTGAGTCTTCCCAGATCTTTGTTACTTCAATCTCTAAGCTTCCGGTGAGGTTCACCGCCGAGCTAAGGACTTCACTGCCCGCCTCAACTAAGAGGGGGAGGGCTTCACCGGTAAGGCTCTGCATATCCAACGTGGATGTTCCGCTGAGGACGATTCCATCAAGGGGAATTTTCTCCCCACTTAAGACGCGGATGATCGATCCAACCTGGACTTCTTCACTGGGGACGAGCATGACATTCGAGCCATCCACAACCCGAGCCTCATTGACGTGCAAGTCGAGGGTAGCGAGGATTGAGTTTCGACTCTTTTGTACTGCTGCTTCTTGGAGATATTCCCCAATTAAATACAAGAGCATAACCGCTGCTGCTTCAGCGACTTCACCGACGGCGAGCGCTCCAATGGAAGCAACACTCATCAAAAAGTGTTCGTCAAAGATTTTTCCACCGACGATGTTT
>Ga0265293_10014438_pt1 | contig 10028 bp, 8 predicted proteins | sample Munlanlewell138R_FD_192505 | JGI IMG/M metagenome (GOLD analysis project Ga0265293, IMG submission 192505) | Leachate microbial communities from a municipal landfill in Southern Ontario, Canada - Leachate well 138R | ecosystem: Engineered > Solid waste > Landfill > Unclassified | place: Canada...
GAAGAAGGGAAACAACTCGAGGAATTCGATAGTGAGTTTAGTGAATAAGAAAATCGTTCTGGGGCTAACCGGCGGGATCGCGATTTATAAATCCGCCGGTCTCTTGCGCCGCCTCGTCAATGATTATGAAGCGGAGGTGACCGTTATTATGACGGACGCCGCCCGACAATTCATGACCCCGCTGATTTTCGAAACCTTCAGCCACAAACCGGTTCTGTCCGATATGTTCGCCGGTCCGAAAATCGAGACTCGCCACGTCGATCTGGCAACATCCGCCGATCTGATTCTGGTAGCGCCCGCCACGGCCAATATCATCGCCAAAGCCGCGCATGGTATCGCCGACGATCTGCTGAGCACCGTAATTCTGGTAGGCGGCAATAAAACACTTTTTGCCCTGGCGATGAACGACGGCATGTATGCCAATCCGATTACTCAGGAAAATATTAACCGTCTGCGGCAACTCGGTTATGGGATTATTGAACCGGAAGAAGGCCAACTGGCCTGTCAAACTTCCGGACGCGGCCGTCTGGTCGACGAAAGAGTCATTCTGGCTCATGTTGATCGGCGATTGAATGGTCATAGCTGGTTGAAAGGCAAAAAGGTGATCGTCACAGCCGGTCCAACCCGCGAGTATATCGATCCGATTCGCTTTATTTCTAACCGCTCCAGCGGCAAAATGGGTTACGCGCTGGCGGAAGTAGCGATGCGTGAAGGCGCTGATGTAATCCTGATCAGCAGACCTTGTGTTTTACCCGAACTGGTGGGAATTAAGACTGTCAGAGTCGAGACCTCAGCCGAGATGCTTTCGGCGGTGCTTGCCAATGCAACTACAGCCGATTTTCTGATCATGGCGGCGGCAGTCGAAGATTTATCGCCAACCCAAATGCATACCCAAAAGATTAAAAAAGATAACGGTTTGCGCGAATTACAGCTGAAATACGCTCCGGACATTATCCAGGCTTTCCGGGAAGCTAATCAACAAGCCTGTGTAGTTGGCTTCAGCGTCGAGATGGAATCGCCCGACCAACCGGGAGCGAAAGCCCGTTCGCTTGCCAAACTCAAAACCAAAGACATGGATTTCGTAGTCTGGAATGATCCTGGCACAAACGGTGTGGGTTTTGCGCATGATACCAATGCTGTGACCTTATTAGCCCGGGACGGCGGCGAATGGAATTTTCCGCTGGCTTCGAAACGCGCCATCGCTGACCAGATTCTGACTACCGTTATTAAAAATTATATAAAGAATAAATGACCGAACTACATGAAAATATCAAGACTTTTTTCAGACAACAGGGCGACCTGTATCCATCCGAGATTTACATGATTAAAGATGAAATATCAACCGTATCGAACGCCTCTGAACAATTAAAGCAATTGGAACAGGTTTGTCTGACCTGTACTCAGTGTCATCTGTCAGAAACCCGCACCAAAGTGGTCTTCGGAGCCGGTAATCCGGATGCCGATCTCTTGTTTGTTGGCGAAGCTCCCGGAATGAATGAAGATTTGCAAGGTCTGCCATTTGTCGGACGGGCTGGCAACCTGCTGGATAAAATTCTGGCCGCGATTGGTCTGAAACGCGAGCAGGTATATATCGCCAATGTCTTGAAATGTCGTCCGCCGGGAAATCGCACCCCGAATTCCGGTGAAGTCGAAAAATGTGAACCCTATCTCTTAAAACAAATTGAAATAATTCGACCGAAACTGATCATTTGCCTGGGATTAACGGCCGCCCGGACTCTTTTGCGGGTTGAGTATAATCTCGAGAATCTGCGCGGCCAGATTTTCCGCTATCACAATGTTGATCTGATTGTGACTTACCATCCGGCGGCGCTTTTACGCAACGAAAATCTGAAGAAATATACCTGGGAAGATTTTAAGAAAATCAAGAACTTATATTTAGATAAGACAGGAGAATAAATGGCTCAAAGCGACGGCGAAATTACCAGAGTACCTCCGCATTCCGATGAAGCCGAAGTATCGGTCCTCGGCGCCATGATGCTCGACAAGGAAGCAGTCAGTAAGGCCTTGCAATACCTTGACCATACCGCTTTTTATAAAGAGGCTCATCAGCACATATTTCACGCCATGACCGACCTGTTCAATGAAGGTCAGCCTGTAGATCAGGTCAGCGTTATTGATCAACTCAAACGCAAGAAAATGCTGGAAATAGTCGGCGGAGCCTACTATGTCACCGGTTTAGTCGAAGCCACGCCTTCCGCGGCCAACATCGAACATTACGCTAAGATCGTACTGGATACCGCAATTTTCCGCCGTTTAATTGTCGCCTCGAACGAGATTCAAAGTATGGCTTATGAAGCCCGCGAAACGGCTTTCGAAGTCCTGGATACGGCCGAGCAGAAAATCTTTGCGCTATCCGAAAACCGTCTGCGCGGCGGATTCAAGAATTTCGTGGATGTACTCAACCGGACTTTCGAACATATCGATTCAATTCACAGTCGCAAGGGGCACACAACCGGCGTTCCGAGCGGATTGCTCGATTTAGATGACCTGACTTCCGGATTTCATCCGGGTGAATTGATCATTCTCGCCGGACGACCGGGTATGGGTAAGACGGCTCTGGCTTTGACAATCGCCCGCAATGCCGCGGTGGAGTATAACCTGCCGGTCGGATTTTTCAGTATCGAAATGGCCGATTATCAACTCGCCTTACGCATCCTCTGCGCTGAAGCCCGGCTCGACAGCCATCTGGTGCGCACCGGAAAATTACCCAAGGATCAATGGCAGAGGTTGAGCATGCAAACCGGTCGTCTTTCCAATGCCAAAATGTACATAGACGACTCGCCGGTTCTGACGATGATGGATATCCGCGCCAAAGCCCGCCGCGCCAAAGCCGAACACGATATTCAAATGGTGATCATTGATTACCTGCAATTGATCAAAGGCCATCGCGCCGAAAACCGTCAACAGGAAATCACTGAAATATCGCGCGGTCTGAAAGCTTTGTCCAAGGAAATCGGCGTGCCGGTTATCGCACTTTCTCAATTATCCCGGGCGGTCGAAGGACGTACCGATCACAGACCGCAGTTATCCGATCTGCGCGAAAGCGGCTCGCTGGAACAGGATGCCGACGTAGTACTGTTTATTTATCGTAAATCATTCTATGAAAAACGTGATGGAAATGCTCCTCCCGAAGAGGACGAGCGCATTGCCGAGATCATGGTGGCTAAACAGCGTAACGGTCCAACCGGTAACATCGAGGTCATCTTCATCGATAAATATACACGCTTCGAAAATAAACGTTCGCAAAGAGAAGAAATCATCACCACTCCCTTTTAATGCCGACCGAACTGCTCAACAAGGTAAAAACGCGTTCCAAGCCGCGGCCGCAGAAATTCCAGGTTCTGCTCGAAAAGCTTAATCAGCGCGCGGCGCTTTCCCCAACCGAGGAAGATTTTCTCTGGGAAGTGTATCTTTACGCGCGGGATGCGCATCGCGGCCAGCGTCGTCAGTCCGGTGAAAGTTATTTCGAACATCCTTATCAGACTGCTCTGATCCTGGCCGATCTTCATATGGATCCGATCACGATCGCCGGCGGTTTTCTGCATGATGTCATTGAGGATACCAATGTTAATTTCGCGGACATTGCCGAAAAATTCGGCGATGATGTTGCCCAGCTCGTCGAAGGTGTGACCAAAATCAGCGGGATCACTTTCCGTAACCGACAGGAGGAGCAAGCCGATAATTTCCGTAAAATGCTGTTGAGCGTAGCGACCGATATCCGGGTGCTGATTATCAAACTGGCGGATCGCCTGCATAATATGCAGACTCTTAGTTCCCTGCCACCCATCAAACAGCGTCGTATCGCGATCGAAACCCGCGATGTATATGCTCCGCTGGCGCATCGCCTTGGAATGTTCAAACTTAAGTCTGAGATGGAGGATCTGGTTCTGAAAGCCCTCGATCCGGACGCCTACCAATTTCTGGAAAAAAAGATCAGCGAAAAGCGCAGTGAGCGCGAAAAATATATCAGAGTTTTCACCCAGCCGATCGAAAAAGCACTGGCCGAGCAAAGCGTTAAAGCCCAAATATTCGGGCGACCCAAAAATTTTTATTCGATTTATAAGAAAATGAAAATCCGCAATAAGCCTTTCGAGGAAATCTACGATTTGCTGGCAATCCGGATTATCGTAGATAACAAAGAAAATTGCTATGCGGTGCTGGGAATTGTCCATGACTTGTTCATACCGGTCATGGACCGCTTCAAGGATTATATTGCCAATCATAAAGTCAACTTCTACCAATCCATTCATACTACCGTCTTCGGACCTTCCGGCCGGATGGTGGAAATTCAGATTCGGACAACTGAGATGAATGATATCGCCGAAGAGGGTATTGCCGCCCACTGGCGTTATAAAGAGGGACGTGACAAACCGGATGATGTCGATAAATACGTCAAATGGTTACGCGACCTGATCGAAGTCCTGCAGACCGAATCGAGTGGCGCCAAAGACTTTATGGACACTCTAAAAATCGATCTGTTTAAAGATGAAATATTCGTCTTTACACCGATGGGCGATCTGATCCGACTGCCCAAAGGCGCCACTCCGGTTGATTTCGCCTATGAAGTTCATACCGAAATCGGAGCGCGCTGTATCGGCGCTAAAGTTGATGGCAAGATGGTGCCCCTGAATAGCGAAATCCGCAGTGGTCAGACTATCGAGATCATCACCTCCGAGACGCACCGCCCGAGTTACGCCTGGTTGAAATTCGTCACCACTTCCAAGGCTATCGGGGCTATCAAGCGTTATCTACGCAAAACCCAATTCGAGGAGAGCATTACCCTCGGCAAAGAAATCCTCGAAAAAGAGAATCAACGTAACAAAACCCTGCGTTTCTTAAAAACCGTGCAGGATTCCTTCGAAGATATGGGTTTCAGCGAACTGGATAAATTGTATGCCGCGGTTGGCAGTGGCGTGTTGACCGTTCCGCAGATCTATGCCAAGCTCTTCCCGCAAAAACAGGAAGAACTCGCCAAACGTGACATCGATGAACTCTTTATCGAAACCGCTCGTAAATCGATCAAAGGCATTAAAGTGCAGGGCATTAGCAACCTGATGGTATCATTTGCCAAATGTTGTAATCCGATTCCCGGAGACGAGATTCTTGGATTTGTCAGCCGCGGGCGGGGTGTCATCGTGCACCGCAATGATTGCACGAACATTCCTTCACTGCTGGAGGAGAACGAACGCCTGTTGGACGTAGAATGGGATATCGAAGGTACCCAGGCTTTTTTAGTAAAACTGAAAATCATGGCCCAGGAGCGTAAGAAATTCCTGAAAGACGTTACCGATATCATGGCCAATACCGATACCAATATAATCAGTATAGACGGTGATGTAGATGAGTCGATCATTCACCTGACTCTGGTAATCCAGGTCGAAAACCTGCGCCATCTCAATAAAATCTTTTTAAAACTGCAGAATGTACAGGGAATTATTTCAGTTGAACGTAAATAAATATAGGAGATCGAAAAATGACAGTTAAAACTTACACCAAGAAAGATGTCGTCAGACGGACTGCCGAAACTCTCGATACGAAATTAATCGATACCGCCAAGATCGTCGACGGTGTTTTTCAGATCTTACGTGAAATGCTTAGCGAGCCCGACCCGAAAATTCGGATCGAAATCCGTAATTTCGGCGTTTTCGAGGTGAAGCCGACCAAGGCCAAACCGAAAGCCCGTAATCCGCGTACTAATGAGGAAGTGTATGTTCCCGCCCGCCGCAAGACTCATTTCAAACCTGGCCGGATTTTGAAAGAAAAGATGAAAAAAGCCTGAAACGGGACTGCGACCTTGTGTCGTAAGAGGTATTTCGCATAAGATGAAAAAGGTCAGAATCAACGGTTGGTTGCTGATATTAATGTCAGGGATATTGAGCGTTTTGGCGTTTCCGCCTCTGCGTCTCGGATTTTTGGCCTTCTTTGCGTTGGTGCCGTTGATCAAGACTTTTTGCGATGACGAATTTCATCTGGGCTTCGAAAAAGGATTGATTTATGGGATTGTGCTGAATCTCGGGATCATGTACTGGCTGGCGCTTAACAAGGGCACAGACTGGTATTGGGCGACGCTCTCGATGCTTTCATCAGTTCTCTTTTTAGCGCTTAATTATGCTGTGATCGGTTTATCCATAGGTTTTATCGGCCGACGTCTCGGACGCAAGGTCGGGATCTGGTCGTTTCCGATCGTCTGGACGGCAGTCGAATACCTGCGCACTTTCGGTACGCTGGGATTTACCTGGAACAATCTGTGCTATACCCAGACCCAAGCCATCCAGTTGATCCAGTCTGCCGCACTCGTGGGTTCCTATGGGATTTCGGCATGGATTGTAGTCATCAATGTATTGATTTTTAGGCTACTGGAGAATATCGGCGATTATCGCCAGGTTTCTAAGCGGGTAGCCGTCATTCTGACCCTGTTTTTAATCCCGGCGGTTTATGGCGGAATCGTATTGAAAACATCCAGCCATAATAACGATCGGCGTTCGGTCAGCGTCGGTTTGATTCAGCCCAACGTCGATCCGAATGCCAAATGGGATCAGGGTTTTTTTAAGAGCAATATGCAATTGCTCCACGATTTAACCGATTCAGTCGCCGTTCGACCGATTGATCTGGTGGTCTGGCCGGAAACCGCCACCCCTACTTTCCTGCGACGTAATTATCGCGGCGCGTTGGACAGAATTCGTGAGCACATCACAACTCTGGACGTTAACCTGCTAACCGGCGTGCCCGATTTTGATGGTCATCCGGATCCGGGATATAGGTACTATAATGCGGCTTTTCTGCTCCGCCCGAATTCGGATGAGATTGAAGATTATCGTAAAATACAGTTGGTACCGTTCGGTGAATACATTCCGCTCTCCCACTTTTTTCCCGAACTGAACAATCTCAATCTTGGACAGGGCAATTTTGAAGCCGGCAGTGACATGAAGGTTTTCCACATTCCGCTCAAAACTGACCGTCAAACGGCTTGCGATACTGTCCTGACTTTCAATGCGGTGGTATGCTATGAATCGACCTTCCCAGCCCTTGTCAGGCAAGCGGCCCGCCTGGGTTCGGAATTGCTGGTGATCGTTTCGAATGACGCCTGGTTCGGGAATGCTTCGGCGCCTTTCCTGCACGCTGAGATCGCGCGTTTCCGGGCTATCGAAAATCATATTCCGGTTGTGCGTTCGGCCAATACCGGAGTCTCGTTGATTCTGGATCAGTATGGACGCAACGTCCAATACCTGGCATTTGGGCGAGCCGGGTGGTTGTCAGCGACTTTGTCTCAGGGGCAACCGACCACAATTTTTGTAAAATACGGGAACTGGCCAGCCGGATTGTGTGTTATAATGGCATTGCTATTACTTGGCTATTCAATGATAAAAAGAAGGAAAGCATGAAAACATTAATCCGTCGAAGTCTGGTAGTATTACTTATGATTTCAAGTCTGACCGCGGTTGTTATGGCTCAGACCGACACCACCGCCATTGCCCAGCCGGATACTCTCCCCAAATTAACGCAGGGTCAAGCCCGCTTGTTATTATTACGCTCGGCTATTCTGCCGGGCTGGGGCGAACGTCATCTGGGTTACGTCGAACGGAGTTACAGCTTCAATGTTTCGGAAATAGCTCTGTGGGTGACTTATCTGGCTTTTCAGTGGTACGGAACCGCAGTCGAGAATGACATGAAAGCCTATGCCGCCACCCATGCCGGCATTGATCCCAAGGGCAAAGACCAGTACTATTTCACCGATATAGGCAACTACGATAATATTTACGAGTACAACGACCAGAAACTGCGTTACCGTACTGTCAATCTGCTATATCCGCTGACTCCTGAATATTACTGGGCCTGGGATAGCGAATCTTCACGCCGTTCCTTCGATAAATCACGTATCAAGAGCGCTACGGCTCTGCGGAATGCCTCCTTCGCAATCGCCGGATTGGTAGCCAACCGGATCATCAGCATGCTGGATATTATGGTTTTGACTCAGGGTCATCTGGAAAGCAGGGATCTCGATATTGATTCGGCCTTGCGTCCTACCAATGACGGATTGTCTTTTTCATTGAATATTAATTTTTAAAATGCGGCATGTAGATCCGAGAGTGAAACTTGTATGGCTGATTGGTGCCGCGGTCGGCATCTTCAGTTTCTCCGATTGGTATATCCAACTCGGCATCCTGCTCGTTTTGGGATCAGCCTTGATCATCCGTCACGGAATGGTAAAGTTTAATCTTAGACCGCTCAGGATTCTGCTGTTCTTCCTACCATTCACTTTTATAATCCATATTCTATTCGGTTCGCACCTGCTGGCAACCATTTTCGCTGATAAACCGCGCGATTCCTGGCAGGTTTTGTTCTGGCAACCTCTCGGATTTACCCTCAGAATCGGGAATATAATTATCTTGATGACGCTGGCGACCCAATGGTTGAAAGCGCTGGAAGTGCTGGATGCCTTTTACCATTTTTTAAAGCCCTTACGTAAAATCGGCTTGCCGGTGGATGATCTGTTTCAGATAATCTTCATCGCGGTGCGTTTCATCCCGCTGATGCGAGAAGAATACCAGCGGCTGGATGAAAGCTGGCGTATATTTATCAATCGACGGCCAACCAGCCTGGCGGCAAAAGTCGAACGACTACGAATGATCCTGATTCCTTTGATGATCGTTAGTTTCAGGCGAGCCGAAGTGTTGGCTGAAGCCATGACCGTGCGCGGCTATGATCCAAAAGCCGAACGCTCCTACGTTGGTCAATTGCGCTGGCGGGCGGTTGATTGGGTTGGTTTGGCAGTTGGTCTGGGCGCTTTGGTTTTAGTAGTGGTGATAGTCTGATGCCGCGCCGATTTAAGATAGTATTACAGTATGACGGCACCAATTATTGTGGCTGGCAACGCCAGCTCAAAGACCGTTCGATACAAGCCGAGATCGAGGAAGCCTTAAAACCTTTGAATCGTAATCAACCGGTGGCGGTTATTGGAGCCGGTCGTACCGATAGCGGAGTGCATGCCAGACGCCAAACCGCCCATTTCGATCTAATCACAGACTTACCCGCCCGAACTGTTCAAAAGGCTCTGAACGCGACCCTGCCGGATGATATTTACGTAGATGAATGTCAGGAAGTCGCGGCTGATTTTCATGCCCGCTTTGCGGCCACCCGCCGGACTTACCGTTACCAAATAGCCCTGCAGACCGCTGTTTTCATGCGTCGTTATGTCTGGCTGGTCACTTTTCCATTTGAGCTAGAACTACTGCAAAATTGCGCCGCGCTGATAGTGGGCGAACACGATTTTACGGCGCTGTGCCGGGCTTCGACCGAAGCCGAAAATAAAGTGTGTACGGTTATTGAATCGAGCTGGGGAAAAAACGAAGGGCAACTGATTTATACGATCACCGCTAACCGCTTTTTACACGGCATGGTCAGGATGCTGGTTGGCTCAATGATGGAAATTGCGCGAGGTAAATATCCGATTGCGGCTTTCAAGAATCTTCTTGGAAATAATAGCCCTGAAATGCAAGTTTACACAGCTCCGGCGCAGGGGCTGGTGCTATGGAATGTTAAATATCTGGAGGAAAAGAAATGAAATTGTTTATTGACACTGCTAATCTCGAAGAAATCAAAAAAGCTCAGTCCTGGGGACTTCTGGATGGCGTTACCACCAATCCTTCTTTGTTGTCCAAGGAAAAAGGAAACTTCAAAGAAATTCTGCTTAAAATCTGTGAAACCGTCAACGGCCCGGTCAGCGGCGAAGTCGTCAGTCTGGACGCCGAAGGCATGGTGCGCGAGGCCGAAGACCTGGCGGCTTTACATAAAAATATCATCATAAAAATTCCCATCACACTGGAAGGTCTGAAAGCCATCAAGATGCTGACCCAAAAGGGTATCCGTACCAATACGACTCTGATCTTTTCGCCTTTGCAGGCGCTCCTGGCGGCCAAAGCCGGCGCCACTTATGTCAGTCCGTTCGTCGGTCGGCTGGATGATATTCATTTGGTGGGTATGGAACTGATTCAGCAAATCAAGACCAT